>Ga0307515_10011461_pt1 | contig 16829 bp, 3 predicted proteins | sample 17_EM_MG_FD_194513 | JGI IMG/M metagenome (GOLD analysis project Ga0307515, IMG submission 194513) | Populus trichocarpa ectomycorrhiza microbial communities from riparian zone in the Pacific Northwest, United States - 17_EM | ecosystem: Host-associated > Plants > Roots > Unclassified | place... | reverse complement strand
GGTATTCCACCAAGAAGAGACAAGCTACTATACCAGTGCTACTCGTGCTAGAGGAAGCTATCTTTTAAGGTTAGAACTGGTCCTAAACCTTAAATAGAACTCTTCTACAAATCTAAGGATCTAAAAGGCCAGAACTAGTCCTAAGCCTTTCTAAGATTACGGATTCTTGCGTCCATTACGTAGAATAACATGCTTTACGAGTCTTTGCGATTTAAGGCCAGAACTAGTCCTAAACCCTATAATCGCAAATACACGTCCAAACGCGTACTAAACGACGAACGCGTACTAAACGACAATCCCTACACCAATAATACTTCCCTCCCTCCGAAAACATGGCTACGCCTACTTTAAATAACTGGAAAAACTCCTTACTACTAGGGGTAGCTAAGTACGCAAAACTTATCAATAAAGACTAGGACGAATTCGCCTTTAATATAATAACTTATACCGCAAAATAAGTTAATGGCTTTCTCCTATACTATATTATATTCTACCAAAATAGATACTACGCCGATTTACAACTATAGGAGTATTTTAGGGAGGATTTTATAGAATAGACTGCTGATACCTAGGCACTTAGCAACATTAATATTATTTAGGATTTTTAAGACTTCCTCCATAGAAATAGGGTATACGTTACTAAGAATGGTAACCTAATTGCTAGCAATATTTAGGCCGTTATTACTAGTATAGAAGAACTAATATAGACGGAAGCTAAGATTATACGTTAACTATAGAAACCTAAAAATAACCTATATTCTTTAGAAGGCAACTTTAATTCGTATTAAAACCCCTAGAATGCTAACCCCCTACCTAGAGGTACCCTCCCACTTAGAGTTACTCCGCCTTTACCTCCTCCACTCCAGCTAACCGGTAAGCCTTTATTATAAGAAGTTACAAATCTAATAAAGGTATATTCGGACGAAGAAAAAAAGTTTAGAGGAGAACTATATAATATACTTAGAGCAAAACTACAGGTCTTTTATAACTGTTACAATAAGGTTAGAATTTAACACCACTAGTACTACTACGCTTTCTCCATTATGTTAAAGGGACAGGCAGTAATATTCTATTACGACTATATTACGGGTAAAAACTATAGCTTTAATATAATACTTTAGCTTACTAGAGCCTACTTTAAGACCAATAAGAATTATTAGCTTTATATATCTAAATGGCAAGAGACTACGTTCTAAAGAGTTATCGCTTCTAACCCAACAAAGACTTATTTAAAGTGCCTTTAACTACTCTTTAATAAACTCTAGAAAATCTAATATAGCCTTACTAAAACTTACTAAAACAAGAATAGCCTAAGGGACTAGGTTATCTTAGCATGCCATAGCGTTCCTAAGTGTAACTTAGCGCTATATAAACCTATAAATACGTTTAAAGGAGTATATACTAAGCTACGCTCTACCGTAGGTACTACGATACAAATATAAGAATCTTAATAGTTCTATACCAAAAACCTTACCTAACTAAGTATTCCCAACCAACACGATTATAACTAAACTGATTAAATATATAGTGGCCGTAGTAGGGAATATAGAAGAGGGTATAATTAACGTTAACTATAAGGCAACCGTAGAGGTCCCGGTAGAGGTTCATTTTAAAATAATTACTAAAAAAAGTGCTACGTTTATAAGAAGCTAAATTACTAGTTAACTAGATACTCCCTTAATAAGCGAAAAGAGGTATATAATAAGTTCCGTCAGAGTATAAAAAATATTAAAAATTATAAGGTTACTACAGCCTACTTTTAAAGCTTCCTAGTTTAATATAAAGGCGTAAAAGACCTTAAGGGTAAGGTTAATAAGACTAAATAGCTCCTTATAGATATGGAAATTAAGGACTACTTACCTAACTAATACTTTACTAAGTATAGTAAGGTAAATAGTATATAAACCGTCGCTATTCTTAATAACTAATCTACGCTCCATTTTATTACAAAGTTAGATATCTTTAACGAGCCAAAGAAGAGCTCCGCGTTTTCCTTTAATAATAGATACTTAGCAAACGTCTTCTATAGTATTATACCGGATACTAAAGCCGCAGGAGTATCTATAGTAGAAGAACCTTAAGTTCAAGCCCTTTAGTAGCTTAATAGCTCTATTTAGATTAACTATTTAACGGTAAGCTAATACACAATTTGTTTTAGTAAAGGTACTATAATCTCTCTCAGCATAATTAGGGTTTAAACCCCCTTAGGGTATATCACTTTTTATATTATTCCTACAAACACTCCATTTCTATTTTGCATTAAAGATATAGATAAATTAGGCGTTAGGCTTAATAACCTTAAGAATATACTTATTTAGGGAGATAATTAGGTGCCCATTATGCGTAAATAGGGTTACCCCTAGTTACTCCTTTATTAACTAGAAAAGAGTATTACTTAAAGCCACTTAACTAAGTCGGAATTACGCCAACTATACCATTATTTTAGCCACCCATCCGTTTATTAATTGCTTAGGGTTCTTTAGTAAATAGGCCATAAAGTTAAGGTTAAGGCAATTAAGCATTTTATAAAATACTGCTACTACTACTAAATAAACCAGAGGTCCCCTAGCCGATTTAAGTTTACCCTTAAAGATAACTACAACTTTAACTTCTATATTATCGTTAACATTATATATCTTAGCGGCAAGCTAGTACTCTAAGTTATTAACTTCTTAACCTCCTTCTAAGCCGCATAATTTTTAAAGGATATATTAGCTAGGAACGCATAGGATACCCTTTAATTATACTAGATTAATATCTACCTAGGACCCCCTAATTAAATCATCTATAACGTAGAAAAGAACTTCTTATCTATAGAGTTCCGACAATAAATAAAGGCAATAGTAATTAAGGTTAAGGAAGTTCCTATTAAGGCATATAATAGTATTAGAAAAGTAGAGCGATATTACGCGCTATTACGCCGCGTATATAAGATTATCTCTTTAAAACTAAAGAATACTAGTAAAAAACTTACCTTATAAATAGCTATTAAAGCTATTAATAATTCCGCTGGCCCGGATAGACTCGTACCTATATTACTAGTCTTTAGCGCCTACCCACGAATAACTAACGATTCTCCACTATCTCCCTTCATTATATAATAAGCTAAGGCAATTCATAAGGCAATAAAGGAGGTGTAACGCCTCTATGCTACACGCTAGGTCAATAACGCACTAGGAATAAGAAATGGCCTAAATACCTTAACTGCGCTTAATCTGCCGCTCCAGTCTAAAGTACGCGTATAGCGTAAAAGGGGAGGATAGTTAGGCCTATATTAACTCATTATAATTAATAGTTAAACTTATACTATTTAGATGCCTTATAAACCCACCTAATTCCATTTAACTATTATTAAGCCTTACTATAAAGATAACAATTCTAAGCCTTTATAGGATGCCCTAAAAGATACCCTAGAAGAGAACCACAATCAATATGCTCTAGAAGGCGACTATAATCCTAATATAATTATAGTAGATACGCCACAACTACGACGCGGTAGAGGTCGCCCGAAGGGATCACGAAATCGCTAATACCTTATTAATTTTAAAGAACAATTTATTGCCGCTATTAAGAATAAAGTTAAGTTATTAATGGCCTTTATAACAGCTAAAGAGAAGGCTAACTTTAAGCTCGCAAAACAGCTCTAAAAGGAAGATTATATTATAACCCTAGGAGCTCCTTTCCAAGCATCTAATAAGTAGGAGATCGACGGTCTTATCGCAAGAGGAGTCTTTAAATTCAAGAAATATAACCCTACTAAGTTTAATAAAGTTCGCATCTTTAAGTTAAGAATAGTTAACGAGATTAAGGGCAAAGCTACTAACGCCCTATTTAAGAAATTAAGGCTTATTATTTAAGGTTATAACAATAATAGTAAAGAGATAATTCTTACATAATCTCCTATGATTTAATAAGCTAGTTAGCAAGTTATTATTACATTAGCTTCCTCCTTAATAAAGAATAAAATAGTAGTTTATTTACGAGATATCATTTAAGCCTACACCTAATTAGAGACGCACCTTTAGCGCTTAATATTAGCATACCTTCCAGAGCAAATTCGCCACCAGTATCCTAAAGACATAATTATAGTTGTACTTAAGCCATTATATAAAATCACAAAGGCAGAAACTCACTAGTAGGCTACCTACAGTAAGCACTATAAAGAGAAGCTTTTAATAACTACTTCTATATTCAATCCCTACTTCCTTATTACAACCACAGGAACCCTATTTGAAATTGTTGGTATATAAACTAATAATATAATTATCTTAGGAGATAACTAATTCTTAGCTCTTAAAGAGGATAAGCTAGTAAAGGTAAATCTTATAGCAAAGCCAAAGAAAAAGCTTAACTTAATAACACTATTACTCTTTAATAGATGCATCCTCTCCCTAAATAAGGATTCTATTACTTTACGCTAGAAGGGTTAAGGCAAGAAGATCAACGTTATTAACATTAATTCTCTAAAGTAAGGATATATAGAGTAACGCGCTTACGGAGCTTATATTACTTCTATCTATTAACCTAAGGCTTTATTTAATCTCTCTATTACCGCCTAATACTAAAAACTAACTAAGGATAACGTTCTTACCCTAAATAAACATCTTTTTTAGTAAATAAACTATCTTAACCGGGGACTATACTACGCGCTAGTTAATCTTCCCACCGCTAAGCTCTTTATATTTATTAATAGATCATTCGTAAATAATAAAGATTTTAGCTCCTAATTAGGATATAAAATTATTATCGCGAACAAATTTACTAGAGAGAATAACTTTATAATCTATGGTAATATTATCTATTAGAGCTTAACTAAGAGTAAGCGTATTACCTAAAGTATTTTAGCGTTAGAGATATATAGAATAGTTAGCAAAGTTAATATAGCAATTACAATTGGAACTACCCTAAAGATAATTATAGATTAACTTAAACTTCCCGTTATCCCTACAATCGTATACACCAATTTATTTTCCCTCTATAAGTATTTAGTTAAGCTTAGTACCATAAAGGAGAAGCGCCTTATAATTAATATTATAGCACTTTAGTAATCCTATAAGCGTTAAAAACTCTTTAAAATTTAATAAATTAATAGCTAAGATAACCCAGTAGATATAATAATAAAGGCGAACCTAAATAAGGTACTAGAGACGTTTGTTAATATAAATACTCTACATATATAAGTTAAAGGTTAGGTTAAAAGGGAGTCCCTAGAAATTTCTTAGTTACGTAAGGTCTTAAGATATCTAGGAACTTTAACTAGCGGTTAAAGTTATCTAATTAGTTAAATTCTGCAGACCCTAACTTAAACCAGCTAATTAGGATTTTCCATCCCCGGGATAAAAAATCGCTATTAGCTCGCTTACCGCTAGCGCCTTGGCGGCCCTACTAATAAAATACCTACCTATAACTTATAAGTAAGAAAGCACTATATACTAAGAGGCAAATTTTAGGATAGTAAGACTTATATTACAATAGCAATAGTAAGTAAGAAGGATTAATTTTTATTCCGCTAGTTAAGCGGTATATATATATAGATAGCAACCACAAAAGAAGAGTTACTAGTGTTGGGAATAAAGGTAAATAGTCACCATATAAGGCATATTGCCGTCACGTATAGCAAGTTGCCGTTACGTACGGCAAGTTGCTATCACGTGCCGCCACGGCACTAGCGTGGTGAGGAACCTTAAGTTCCTCACCCCTTTCTTTAAGAAGAATACAGAACAATTATTATACTATCTACGAACCGTAGCTACGTAATATCCCCCTTATGTAACCAACAGTATATAAACCCGGCCCGTTGGATATAAACCCTAAACTAGTAATAGTAGCTTAACCGATACCTATAATAAACGCAGTATCTACTATAAAAATTAAAAAGCTCCCTAACCATTTAATATTTAATAAAAATTAAAATAACCTATATCCCTTTATAACTAAGCTCCGTTTTAAGCTTTTAATAAACTATAACTAATACCCTACTAAAGCTAGCAAGATTAGCTATAGAATATCTTATTTAAGTAAAGACGCTATATAAACTATAGACCCATTCTTCTATAATAGCACCTTCATTAATTTTAAAATCTTTATTTCTTTATTAGAATAAATATATAATAACGCTAGCTGTAAATACACGGCTATTATTAAACTTAAAACCCTATAATAACGGAACTAAGATTTTACCAGCTTCTTTTTGGAATTTTTAGGCCTTATTAGTAAACTAGATTAAAATAAAGCCGCTAGAGCTACTACTCTCTATTAAGCTATTTTAGATAAAATTAGAGTATAGTTAGTAGGTAAAAAACTGCTAAAGGACTTACCCAAATTTGCTATAATATATTAATAAATTAATAAGGACCTTTAATATAATAAATAAACTCGTTCCCTGAAGCCAACTATACCTCGCGTTTAAAACTTTATAAAACTAGTATATACCCTAAAGCGCAATCCGTCTTTAAGACCTAAAAGCCCTATATATAACCCTATAAACCTTAGTGCCACCTAATTTTATATACCCTTAGGAACTAATAAATAAAGAACTTAAGCTATAAATAAAGAATGCTTTAGATGTGGTAAAAAGGGATATATTTAAAGAAATTGCCAAACTTACCCTTTTAAAAAGGTCTGCCGTAGTTCCTTCTAATCCTTAAATTATACTTAGTTATTATAAAGTATTTTACCTTTAGTTAATTTAGAAAATAAATTATTCTAGGGCTAAGTTACGCCTTAGAATAAGAAGTAGAAGAGTATAAGTGTTTAGGCTCTTCTAGCGCTAATATATAATATAACTCCCTTAATATACTTAGCGAAATTTAAATACTTAAAAAATAGAAGGAAGTATAAATCCTTATAAATAGCGGAGCTACTAATATAGGCTTTATTAATATAAACTACGCGAAAACTTAATGCTTAAATTTAAAGAAATTTAATAAGCCTTAAGGCCTATAAGGCTTTAATAGTAAGGCTTTAATATATAGCGAACTAATGTACTACGCTCTTATAAAGATATAGATATACAAATACCTTAAATATATTTCCCTATTTATAATACCCTTAAAGCATTATAAAATAATACTTAGATATAGATAGCTAAAATAATATAACCCTTTAATTAGCTGGGTTAAAGAAATACTAAAGTTCTATATAACCTACTGCTAAAGTTATTACTTAAAATACTACTTGCCCTATATATATATATATAACTATTTAAATTTAATATAATATAAATTACTCTTACTATAAACCTTAAACTAATATAATAAAGTTATAACTACTAATTATAGTAAAGAATGCAAAAATAATATATTACAAACCCTTAAAATTTATATAATATAAGCCGTACCCTTTTATTTATTAGTAAGAAAACGAGACTATAAGATCTTTATTATAATACTAGAAGATATTAAAAAGGTATTAGAACTAAAGTAATATATTAACCCCCAACCTCTTATACCTAAAGAATATTACAATCTAATTAATATATTTAAGAAACAATTTATAAACCAACTACCCCTATATTAAGATAAGTACGATTTTAAAATAAAACTTAAACCTAGTATAACGCTAAAATTTAGCCTATTATATGGTATATTATAAGAAGAGCTACTTATAATATAATAATACCTTAAATAGCACCTAGAGAAAGGATTTATTCGCCCTAGTTAATTACTATTTACCTTATTTATACTATTTATTAAGAAACCTAAAGGAGGCTTAAGGTTCTATATTAATTATTAAGCCCTAAATGCAATTATAATTTAAAACTAATATCCAATTCCTCTACTTTAAAAAAACGCTTAACTGCTTAGTAAAAGCGCAATACTTTATAAAGCTTAATATAGTTACTACCTTTAATTAAATCCGCGTTTATAAAGGAGATAAGAAGTATATAGCTTTCTATATATAATGGGGACTTTTTAAATACCTAGTAATGCTATTTAGTATAAAGAACGGTCCTAATACGTTTTAGTAATACGTTAATAATACGCTTCGCGAATTCCTTAATATATTTATTACTGCGTATATTAATTGTTAGAATATATAGACAGGAATATATGGACAGGTTACGTAGTCACGTGTCTCTGATTAGTCACCCTTGTGGTGACTCATCAGCCCCCTACTTAGGCACCGCGATCCTTACGATCCTCTGCTTTCGATACCTATTAGACAAGAATCAATTCAACAGTTAATAGGCCAATCAAGTACACTTGGGTGATACCGACATTAATAATATCTTAATTTATTCGTCTTTGCTTTTTAAGCATTAAAAGCACATCTAAATAGTCTTTAAACGCCTGCGAGACGCGGGCTTATAATACGATATTAAGAAATATAAGTTCTACGCGTCTAAAGTTACATACTTAAGCCTAATTATATCCTATAATGGAATTAAAATAGACCCTAAGAAAATTGCTGTAATTATAAACTAGGAAAGTCCTAGTAATATATAAAATATCTAAAGATTTCTAGAATTCGTAAATTTCTATTATTAATTTATTAAGGACAGCGGTAGCGGGACACCCCCTAATTGATACACGGACACCCCCTAATTGATACACGGACACCCCCCAATTGATACGCGGACACCCCCCACTAATTAAGTTTAGGTCCTCCCTAATTAAGTTAGAATATCACGTGAATTTAAGTTGTTTGCATCTGCATCGCGAAAATCAAATTACCCTCGCATTTACCTTACCTATTCCCACCCCAGCCTCTAACTGTTAAGCGCCTCCGCGGCCGCCCGGCTGGCTCTGTTTGCGTTAATACATCGACTCGTCATAAGCCATCAGCATTCGAACAGAATGCCGGGTATACTACGCGTGGGTATGGTCGCGGGCGCGGTCGCGGGCGCGGGCGCGGGTGCGGGTGCGGGTGCGGGTGCGGGTGCGGGTGCGGGTGCGGGTGCGGGTGCAGGCGCGGGCGCGAGTGCGAGCATACTCGCAGGCAGTTCGTAGACATCAAGCAGAGGCAGCAGCACCCAAATAAGTTCATGCGGCGCCTCACAGAGTACCGCGCAATCGAGGTGTTACGGTCATAATATTTTGAGTACGGGCTCGCGACCGTCGCGCACTGATGCAGATGCAAACAACTTAAATTCACGTGATATTCTAACTTAATTAGGGAGGACCTAAACTCAATCAGTGGGGGGTGTCCGCGTATCAATTGGGGGGTGTCCGTGTATCAATTAGGGGGTGTCCCGCTACCGCTGTCCTTACTTAAATAAGATATTTTATAGCTAACCTTGCTAGCTTCGGTAGGGTATTAGTTATAGTTTATTAAAAGTTTAAGACAGAGCTTAGTTATAAAAGGATGTAGGTTATTTTAATTTTTATTAAATATTAGAGGGTTAAGGAGCTTTTTAGATTTTATAGTGTAGTGGGGTAGAATAGACCACCTCCTAGTGTCTTGGCGTTTTCCTATATATATAGAGCCTTCGCTTCCCTCTTTTCTAGACATTACAACCTACCGGAATACATTCTTTCCTCTCTTCTTACTGACTGCTTTCCTACTAATTGATTATAACTAATGACCGACCAACCGACTAACCGACCGACCGACCGACAGATAGATAGCATTGTGACTTCCTAAAAGGGACCGCGTACACTACCACAGTAATAGGTACTGGGTTTATTATAGGTATAGGTTAAACTACCGTTACTAGTTTAGGGTTTATATTTAATAGGTTAGGTTCGCATATAGTTATTTTAATTTTATTTATAGGTGTTACTATTAGGGTCTTTAATGTAAGTGCTTTAAGGTTATAAAGTTCTTTACGGATTGCTCCCATCAATTATTAGTATTGAGCTTCTAATATCGCTTACTGTTAGGCTAAAGTATCCATAAAGGACTATTATATTATAGTTAACTGTTCCCTAACTAAGGCTATAATGCTTGTAATTAACGTAGAGGGTTTAAGTTTATTTACTATTTTAATAGTAGTTGTTTTAATATAACGTAATATAAGGGCGCAAAGAGACTTTAGGGAAGATTTAAAGGGATAATATAAATTTTATCTAAATCTAAGAGTATATAGCTCTTGCTAAGAATAAGACGTTTTATAAAGAAGAGAAAGGAATAATAAGAGAGTTATATATTAAATAGTCAGAGGTCTTAATAGTTGATGCGTGCGTATATATATACGCGGTCTTCGACTAACTTTAGTAGAATTTAATGCATCTAGTAGAACTTAGCAGAAGTTAATTAAGCTAGCAGAATTTAGTAGAATTTGGTTAAAGCGTCAGAATTTATCTATTAAGTGTTTTACTGAGATATTCCTACTATAACTAGGCTAGTCCTATTATATATATAATATTATACGCAGTATATATAGAATACTTATTGTATATATATATAATATATATAACACATATATTACGTATAAGGAGGATTTCTTAGGAGTATAGCTATATATTTAAAGGACCTTAGTCCCTACTTAGATAGTTCTTCTCCTTATAGTAAATCTTAAAATACAATTAGAGTTAATTTATTAGGTACTTACTCTATAGTTATAAGTTGTTAATTATTTATATCTTTACCTATATACCTAGCCTATTAATAAGTCCACCGTAGTACTCCTATAAGGCTTTATTATATATACCTTATAAAATAAAGAGGCTTTACTAAACCCTTATAGGAACCTATTAACTCTATAGGACTTATATAAGCCGTAGAAGACTTTTATAAACTCTATCTAGAACTACTATAGCCCTATCTTATAGAAGCTTAAGTTTAAAAGGGGGGTACTGTTATAGGATACCTCTATAATACCTTATATACGTCTACCTATTTCTACTAACTTAGTAAGAAGGGATAGACTGCGAATTGGCAATCTAATAATAATCTAATAGCAATTTAACGGAAATCTACGGCAATCTGACAGTAATCTGCCGCATTCTACTATATTCTGCTAAGTCCACCAAATTCTACTAAGTTCTACTAGGACCACTACTTAAATTCTATTCTATTCTGTATACGTATTGACTAAGCAACCAAGCTAACGATATATACCCTTTCTTCCATTTTCTTACCTTCTTTTCTTACGCAACGTCTTGACTTTATCACGCAGTTTATGTACGTAGCTTAATAATATCTACTTTGCTATATATTATTACCACTCGTGCTCACTCCGTGACAGGGAGAGGCTTAAAGGTAGGGGGTGGTTTAGGCTCTAGCGGTGGCTTTTTTGCGACAAGATTTTTTAGAAATAATATATTAAGTAGGCTGTATAAGATCTATATCGCTGGATGCATGGTTACGCACCATTTTGGTGGTGTAGTTGATTGATAAAGTTATCTATTTACTACTTGATTTGAAAAGTTTAATGTTCTTGACCCTGCGTATGGGCCACAATTTATTGGCAAGGGATATGCATTTTACGTATTTATATGTAAAATGCGTATTATTTTAGGTATTCGTACAACTAGCTTAATTTTGTATACGCAAAATGCACCTATAGGAAATTAGAAATAAAATTGCCACGAACCCGAATTCACTCTATTAGATAACCAGCTCCCCAAGTTTAGGGTCTTGTAACACTATCCTAGTAAAACTCAGCACGGCATATGGGCAATAGCTTCAACCTATCGCGACTAGCTTTAGCAAGTACTGCCCTGCTCTGGTGATGGAAGTTCCCTAGCTTTACTGACCCTCCAGATAATTTCGCATCTATAACTTTCCACGTTGGGTAACGTGGACGACCGCCTATGCGTCCTTTACAGTCGTTTCAAAAAGATCGGTAAAAATCGCCAAGCCGAAAGAGCCGCATCGCACCCCACCAAAATTTGTATGAGGGGTAATTCTTTCGATTTTAACTACCACAATTAAGGTTAATATAGGTTGCCGCCTTCCTAATGAAGTTGTTTATAGAATTAGGATTCGCATTAAAGCTAATAAGGATGTAGCGACTATTGCGGCTGCAGTAAAGGTGGCTAAGAAGACGATTTACAAGATATGATTAAACCTTGATATTTGGGGCGAACCGTACGCGCCTCCTACTGTAGTTTAAGGTCGACCGAGAGCTCTACTACCTTACTAAGAAATAGTAATATATACGGCCGTGGTGTTAAGCTTTTTGCTAACTGATTTTATAGAGGCTTCTTAACTTCCTTAAAGATTAGCCAACTGTGTATCTAGATAAGATGCAAGCCTTCCTATTTAACGAGTTTAACGCTTAAGTATATACCGCAACTATTTATAATATCTTTAAGAGGAGTCGCTAGTTATAAAAGGCAGTCAGAGCTTATACAGCTAAGAGGTATACTCCCCTTTATAACGCCTAGATTAGTATCTAAAAGAGCTAGATCGCAAATCGGCTTATATTTCTTAATAAGTCGGCTATAAATAAGAGGACTAGTAATAGGAAGTATGGCTGGTTATTAGAAGGGACTATATATAGTATATTACGCCCACTTAAGAGGTTAAAAAGGTGGAGTCTTCTATTAGCCTTAACAGTTAACGGATATCTAAGCTATATTATCTTTTAAGGCTCTATTAGCTCTGTAATATTTAAAGCCTTTATAGAGGAGTAGGTACTACCTTATTATTTACCTTATCTAGGGCTAAGATTAGTACTTATTTTTAATAACATAGTAATCCATAAATTAACCCAACTTTAAGAGCTTTGTGAGTAATACAGCGTCTTACTAAAATTTCTACTACTATACTTACTAGATTATAATCCTATTAAGGCTTAGATTAGAAGGAACTAGCGGCTAGTTAAGGACTTTAAAAGCTTTAAGAGCTTCTTATATTTTGCAGTTAGTAAAGTATATAGTATATACATAGGAGCCCATTTTTAAGAGGCGGGATATATTATAGAGTAATAGATAAATACTATCTTAATTGCTTAAACTTTAAGAGTAGAGACCTAATTCTAACTAGCATACCAATCTTAAAGCCGTATCTCTTCTATTAATTTAACGTTATGCCTTTACCTAACATCTTTAACTTTAGCGAGTTAATATTCTATTCTTTCTCTACTAGCTTATCGTTAATCGGCTCTAATATAGCCCTCTATCTCTTACTACTAAACTCTAGCTTATTAGCTAGCTAGTTAAAAAAACTTAGCTAAGCAGCTTAATTAAATCTGTTTCTAACTAAATAGCGCTTAAGTTTTAGGGTGCTTTAATACTTAAAAATAGCGTAAAATATTAATAAAGAAGGTAAGGATTTTAGGTTATAGAATGGGCCTAGTTTATAACTAATATTATTACTAGCTACTTAAGATACTCTAATATAGGATCTTCCTTCTCTACTACTAGCTTCTTCTAGCTCTTCTTACTTCTCTCTCTACTAGTAGCTAAGACTATTATAATATTTTGCAACAGCTGCTTAACAGTAAAGGCGCTAGAGGGAAGCTTATTATTCCACCGCTGGAAGTCTACTATATTTATAAAATAATAGTTAATTATAATATTGGGCAAGTTGGGCAATAGCTTATTTTTCTAGCACGTTTTACCTTTATTACGGCAATAGATATTTATATAAGGCTACTAATCCGTAATTACTAGTATCCTATTACTAGAAGCCTCCTGTTACGGGATAGGGGCAGTAGCTACAAAGCATATATATTTAAGGAGTCTATAAGACGTTACGCAATCGATTGTAAGGGTTAAGGGCGTAAGGAGGTAATATACCTACGCGTAGCTAATATAAGCTGTACGTAAGGTGTATATAAGAGCACAGGGCTTTTCTATAAAGGCCCCTACGGTAGGGTTCCGTAATACTACCCCCCCTCTTATAGAGGCGGAGCTCCGGTGACGCTGTGGTTACTATATATATATAAAGGGGACACTTAAGGTATAGAAAAGAAGAAAAGGGGGGTATCGCTAAAGGCTTAAAATAACGTTATATAATAGGGCTTAGCATCTAAAAATCTAACTAATTAGATAACTTTAACTGCTAGTTAAAGTTCCTAGACATCTTAATAATATTCTAGTTACGTAATCGCACTTTACTGCAATCTAACGGCAATCTAATGGCAATTTGCCATTACGTGGTAATATATAATGGTTTAACTCTATAAGGGCTTCTATAGAGGATTAGGTATAAAGTCTTTGCTTAGGCCTAGTTTCTATAGGTTCGCGTAGTAAAAGTCGCTAATTAGATCCTTTGCATTTTTAAAGTCTTTCTATAGTTGCCATTCTGGCTAATTTATGTCGAATCCTGTGTATATAGCTCTATAGTAGAGCCGTCGTCCTCTACCTTTGCCAAAGTATTTAGAGTTAATAATTCGTTTAATGGTCTACTCCTTATAGTTCTTGTTTTCGTTCTCGTCTTAGATTAATACTAGTAGGGGTTTAGGCTATATTTGCCCTAGTAAGGGGTTAGGCTAATAGAGGTGTAGTAGCTATAGGTAAAATACGGGCTATATCCCGTGGGTGGCTAGGGTAGGCGAAAGTTCTAGCTTATATATAGCTCCCCTATTAATAACTCGTTTAATTAAATAGGGCCTAAGGTTTTTATAATTAAGTGACTTTATAGGCCTTTGCGTAGAGATATTGCGTATATCTAGCTCTACCTAGTCGCCAACACGTATCTCTGGTAGTGGCGTTCTATAATAGTCGGCGAAGTAGGCCTACTTTACTTAAGCCTAGGCCATTTCTCCCTTATAGTAGTTAAGTAGATTTTTTATACGGTCTGTATACTAGTTAGTAAGTAGCATCTTAAGGCGTTTTTTATATAGCAGTTTCTTATTAATAGGTTCTAGTAGCTTTATGCCGGATTAGGGGTAATAACCCTTGTTTATAAAGAACGGGGTAAGTCCTATAGTAGTTAAGACGTAGTTATTTGCTGTAAATTTACCTAGTAGGAGGTAATCTACCTAGTTATCTTAACTATAGGCGACTACCTGTTGTAGGTACGCTTTTATACTAGCATTAGTATTTTCTGGTTACCTAGTAGTTTTATTCCTTCGCCTGGTAAAATGTGTCCTACGGTTATCGATAAGAGCCAACCAATAGAATCAATGGGATCAAGGCTTCGTGACCATACGCGTGTTTTTGATTCTGATGTTCGCGCACGTTCCAACTCTCGTAGGACGCTACCAGGCGAAGGGATAGTAAAAGAATATAGATATCTTAATGGAGATACTAAGGCGTTAGCAGATTTGTCTCTATATATTAGAGTTAAATTATATGCCTTAGTTGGACGTAATTAAGTTAGGTAACCTATATAGTTAGTAAACTTTGCGAAGAAAGGCGTTAGTAACGTTACTAACGGCTACACCTTCGGTTAGGACGTAGTGGCGCTCTTTTATAAGTTGGTATATTATTATAAGGATGTTCTTATAGGTACAGCCGTGTTATTTATAGGGTAGTAGGTTAATAACGAAATCTATAGCGATATCTACCCATTATTGTATAGGTACTAGTAGAGGGTATAGTAGTCCTTAGTACTTTATATTAAAGGCCTTAGCACGCTTATAACTATAGTAAGCGCCTATAAAGTGTTTAACTAAGTCTATTATTTTTAGCCAGAAGTAGTATTAGCTAAGAAGCTTATAGGTTCCTCCTTTACCTAGATAGCCGCTTAATTAAAGGTTATAGGCTATTTAGATTAGTTGCTGTTATAGATTTTCTAAGTTAGAGATAAATAGGCGGCCTCTATAATAGAGCCCGTTCTCTTTTACTTCTAAGGTTGCTATATTAATCTGGCCTAAGCTTTAGAGATTAGTAGGTAGTATATAGGCGCTAGCGGTCTTTGCGGTAATAAGTTAATATAGTAATAAGCTCGTTAATTTTAGGAGGTAACTTTAGTTCTATAGTATAAAGCTAGGGTATAGTTGGCTCTATTATAGGTAGTATACCTAGGGCTAAATTTTGTACTTTTAGGATTGTTTATTATTATAACTAATTATAAGGGTTATCTTTAAACTAAGGAAGGTCTTATAAGCGGCGTATTAGGCTATTAGGTTTAGTACCTTATACTTTTAGTCTATATACAATTTTAAAGTTAAAACTAAAGAGGAACTCGTTTTAATATACTTAGCATTAGTTTAGCTACTTTATAGTTATAAAGTACTTAAGGTTGCAATAGTCCGTAAGGACTTTAGTTAGCTAGTTAGGCTCTACTAAAAAGAGTTCTAGTTAGAATTCTTTAAACGCTTATATAATTATAAGGAGTTCTTTATTATAGATCTTATAGTTATACTCTTATAGTATAAGCTTAGATAAGTAGAATATAACTAGGTAAAGAAAACCGTTATTGCCTATCTAGGAGTGTCACGGCTTAAACAAATGCCTCTAAACCGAAGCTTAAACGAATGCTGTATTATAAAGATACTAAGCTAAGGAGTAGGGAAGGTTAAGGAAAGAACATGTCTATATATAGGCGCCAAGTCTCCAAGCGAGCCCCTAACTAGGGTCTGTAACGGTGCCGTAACATCACCCCCTCCTTTAAGAAAGCCTGCCCTTAGGCTTTGTATAAGCCCCTTATTAGAAAAGAAAAAGAAAAAAAAAGAAATTTAGTATCTAGGCGCTTAATCGCGATGCTAGTTAACCTAGGACTTATAGCAGTCCTATAGCTCCTGCTACTATAGGGGTATATTACTATACCTAGTTAACGTAGGGCAGGCAGCCGTTTTATAGCTCCTGCTGCTATAGGGGTATATTACTATACCTGGTTAACGTAGGGCAGGCAGTCGTCTTATAGCTCCTATAAGGGGTATATTGCTATACCCAGTTAACGTAGGGCAGGCAGCCGTCCTGCAGCTCCTGCTGCTGCGAGAGGTATATCGCTAGGAGCCCTCTATTGGTTGTTATTCCTCCTCTAAAACTCTGGTACCTCCTAGCTCTACTATCCCCCCTTTTATTATAGCGCGCCCCAAGCTATAA
>Ga0307515_10011460_pt1 | contig 16830 bp, 1 predicted proteins | sample 17_EM_MG_FD_194513 | JGI IMG/M metagenome (GOLD analysis project Ga0307515, IMG submission 194513) | Populus trichocarpa ectomycorrhiza microbial communities from riparian zone in the Pacific Northwest, United States - 17_EM | ecosystem: Host-associated > Plants > Roots > Unclassified | place... | reverse complement strand
TTTGTTACGCTAGTTAAGCAGTATTTGTATATAGATGGCAACCATAAAAGAAGAGTTGCTAGTGTTGGGAATAAGGCAAGTGGTTGTTACGTGACGCTGCGGCACTAGCGTGGCGAGGAGTCTTAAGCTCCTCGCCCTTCCTCATTCTAATTAATAAGCTTTATTAACCAATATTACTGTAACCCTACTCGAGTAGTCGTTATTGGTGAGTCACTCTGTGTGACCAATATATACTTTATTTCGTAATAAATATTAAGTTTTAATTTCTACCTTAATAGATACTTAATATACCTATAGAAGACCTATCTAAACTAATTCCTATTTATAGGTATAATGGATAATTAGGGTAACCTATTATAAGTATTTTACGAATATACCTCCGCGTTAATTGTTACAGCACTGGCAGAACTTGGCAGAACTTAGCAAAACTTAGCAGAACTTCACACCGGCAAGTTGCCATAGATTGCCGTATATTGCGATTATATAACGCGAAGATCTTATAAAATACTAAACGGCGCTACTCTTCTTCTCCTTTCCTTTCCCTAGCTTTAGATTTTTGTTTATAGATAATCCAATTATATAGGCTTACGCGACCCTTTTGCCGTACTTATATCTCGATTAACTAAGTCGCTAATATTATCTAAAGCTTACTCTACTCTTTCTTCCTAAGAAGGAACTTAAATATATCTATAAAAACATAGAATAGGACTATAAGGACAAAACCTAAAAGAAAAAGAATAGAACCCTAAGGAAAGGACCCATAAGACACGCATAGACTAGAACCCCTAAAGAAGTTACCTAGAATTACCTAATACCCCTACTACTATACTACGAACTATAGCAGTAGGTAAAGCAGCTATAGGACCCTTAAATACTTCAGACGAAGAAACAATTAACGTTTTAACCCCCTAGGCGGAGCTTACGGCTACTAATACTAAAATTAAACGACTATAAGAGCTGCTTAAAGCTAGAGATACCCCTATATCTAATAATAAGTTATTATTAAATAACTAAAGACTTACTATAGTCCTTTAGGCCCTATCCTAGCGCCTTAGTAGATTTACTAAGGTCTATACAGTACCAAAGCGATTAGTAAAGGTTGTAGATCCCCTACTACTTATAGACGGAACCGACCCTATATTTAATAATTAGAAGCTTTAATTATGGGATAAGCTTAAAGTTAATATAGACTATTTCCCTAACGCCCGAGCCAGAATAGCCTATGTTTTTAGCTATATTAGCGGAGACGCCTAAACGTATCTACGCCCGCGATATACTAAAGACTTAGCAGACCCCTTTATCTCTAAAGAAGAAATAATTAAACACTTGTTTTCTATTTATAAAGACCCTTTTAAAGTATAAAACGCCCGCCTTAACTATAAAAGCCTAAATATGAAAACAATAGAGACCTTTTTAGCCTTTTAAACCTGCTTTTTACACCTGGCAGGATAGGCCTAGATCCCCTAAAAAGACTTACTACTAGACCTCTTTAATAAGCTTACCCTAGACCTATAGCGGGCTATATTGCTAGCTTATATTACAGTATTGTTACAGTGCTGCAATAAAGTAGACTGAATAACTACGTTATGGTATAAAGAGGGGAAGAAGGTGGAAAGGGGGTATTATATATAAATAGTAGGGCCGGCCGCCAAGTCGCTAGTGGTAGGCCAGTTAATAGTAGGAAATAGTACAAGATAGTATGAAACAGTATGCGTCAGGTTAGTGCCGTAACAGTATTTCTCTCCCCTAGATAGTTTGGTCCCCAAACTAAATAAATAACTTAAAAATAGGTAGTGTATAGGGTTGTCTATTTTTTACCGTAAAGATATTAGTTCCGCTTACCGCCCTTAACTAAGCTAATGGCGATTTTCTATGCCGGGTATGGAAAATCCTAATTAGTTAGTTTAGTGAGTAAGGTTGGTAGAACTCTATACCGCCACCTAAATCGGTCCGTGTGGCATTTCTTGGCGAGAATTTAGCTAATTAGACAACTTTAACCGCCGGTTAAAGTTTTATAACATCTTAACTACTACAAATTTTAATACGGTGGTTAGCCGCGACCTTAGCGTAACTTTTCCTTATCTTATGCCTAGTCTGGGGGTTTTAGCTTCTTAGGGTGTTGCTTATAGAAACGCTATACAGCTTATTTATAACCCTTTAGGTCTTCCTCTAGCTGCTAGGTTATATCCTTATAATATTTCTATTTAATCTTATAAGTTAGGCCCTAGGGGTCTTCATTATATATATTAAGGATTTTCTTAAACTCCTATTTATCTTCTATATTGCCGTTATTATCTCTCTCTACTACTCGTCCTTGTACATTACGGCGCTTTATAGTATTAATATTTACTTAGCTAGGGATCTCTTTAGCAGCTTAGAGGCGGACCTTAGATATATAAAAGGATTTATTTACTTAGATGTGATTTAGGAGGTCTACTATAACTGCCCCTTAATATACTGCGAGTATAGGGTATAGGCCGTCCCATTTATTATCCTATTTCTTCTTAGGTCTATTTATCTTTATATTTTCTAAGCTAACTATAATTATATCGCCTTTGTAGAATAACGCGCTCTTATCCCTATAGGTATTAGTATTATCTTTATAGCGTTACTATAAAATCTAGGCTAGGGCCTTAAGCTGTGTTAATATCCACTTAAAGCGGTTAGCTATAGAGTCTACGCAGAAGAACTTCTTCTTTGCTTATACTAATAGTGTTAGTAGGTAGGAGCTAGCAGGCTCGATTTTAAGGTAAGGGTTAAAGCTATAGTTTGTAAAAAATGGGGAGATGCCTATGCTCTTATTAACTTGGTTATTTATAGTAAACTTAGTAAGCGGTAGGTAGTTAACCTAGTTATCCTATATAAAGCTAATAAAAGCATAGAGGTATTTATTTATGGCAGCGTTAATAATTTCGGTTTAGCCGTCCGTTTCTAGGTATTAGGCTAAGCTTAGTCGCAAGGTTGTCTTAAGGCGTTTACTTAGTCATTACCAGAAGTTACTAACAAATTATATACCGCGATTGGAGATAATTATGCTTAGTGCACTATAGAGCTTATATACGTTATTAATAAAGCTATTAACTAGCTCCTCTATTAAGAGTCCTATTACTAGAATAAGGTATTGCATTTTAGTTAGGCGGTCTATAATAACAAGGATATATTTATATACCTTGCCATAGCGTTAGTATACCGGTAGTATTATAATATAGTCGATTAAGATATTAGTCTATAGGCGAGCGGGTAATTCTAGTAGCTTTAGGAAACCGGGCGGGGCAGAATAGGGGGTCTTAGTGCGAAAGTATAGGGCATAGTCTTTAACGAAGGTAGCCGTAAACTGGGAGATTCCTAGCTACTAGTATATTTAGTTTAAGAGGTTAAGAGTCTTAACCCGGCTAGGGTAACTAGTAGGGCTACTGCTATAAGAGCGATAGGTAACTTCTAGGCGGAGGTCTAGGGCGTTAGGGACAAAGAGATGTTAGTAGAAGTAGATCTATCCGTTAATAATACTATATTCTAACTTATTATAATAGAGTAATTTCCTAATCTTCTTTAGCTAATGGTGAGCTTTCCGATTACGTAGGGCTGCTACTATATCTCTTATGAGTTTATTCTCCTGGTATTTTAGCTGGATTAACTTATCTAGTGACTTTTTGGCTATTTTAGGGTCTAGAGCGGCTACAAACTCCGCGTTATTAGAGTTATAGGACTTATATAGTAATTCTTCTAAGATTATAGGGTTAACTTTCTGGGGCGGTATAATAACTTAGGCTTAGTAGCAGAGGCGTTCGTTATTACCGTCCTTAGGCCTTATTCCTAGTAGCTGGCTTAGGGCGTTAGGAAGCGTGGCTTTACTGCTAGGTCTATATATAATTATAAAGTTAAACTATAAAAGGAACTCTACCTACCAAACTTAGCACTAGTTTAGCTGCTTAGTAGTTATAAACATCTATAGGTTCTTATAGTTGGTAATAATTTTAAACGGCTCCTTAGTCCCTTATAGCTTAGGACGCCATTCCTCTAAAGCCTTAATAATAGCTAAGAGTTCTTTATTATAGATCTTATAGTTATACTTTAGCGTAAAGTGCTTTACGGAGAAGAATGCGACCAGTTTTAATTTTCCGTTATTATTATACTAGGAAAGGACTCTACTAGAAGCCTAATTTAATATATCTATCTCTACTACTATTTTCTTCGTGTAGTTATAGTATATTAGTACTAGTGCTAAAGTAAAGGCTCCCTTAAGGGCCTTAAACGATTTAGCTTGTTCTAGTCTCTATAGCCATCTAATATCCTTCTTTAGGAGTTTTATTATAGGTATAGCGATAGCAGAGTAGCCTTAAATAAATCGTTAGTAGAAGTTTACAAAGCCGAGAAATTGTTATAGTTCTTTAATTAATATTGGGTCCTTTTATTCCTATAAGGCCTATACCTTCTTAGGGTCTATAGTTATACCATTAGTCGAGATAATTAAGCCGAGGTATTTTATTTTAGTAGAGTAGAACTTAGACTTATTAATATTAATCTAAAGTCTAGTATTACTAAGTCTTTAGATAATTTCATTTATATACTTAGTATGCTCGGCGCGTATTTTAAAAAAGATAAAGACGTTATTAAGGTAGGTAGTATAGTAGTTATTAAGGGCGTTATATATAATATGGTTAATATAGTTCTAGAATATAGCGGGTACGTTATAGAGGCTATATAGTATAACTAGTATCTTATAGAGTCCGAACCGGGTAATAAATGCTATAAGCTACTTATGGCCCTCCGCAATCTAGATCTGGTTAAATATAGCAATTATATTAAGTTTAGTAAAGTACTTAGCACTATAAAGTGCGTTAAGTGTCTCGCGGATTAGTAGTAGTAGGTATTAATTCTTAATAGTAACTGTATTTAGGCCTTAGTAGTTATAGTAGATTTATATACTACCACCGGGCTTAGTAGCGAAGAGGAGTGGTACGGTAGCTAGTAAGGTTAATTCGTGGATAAAACCCTTATTTAGCATCTTATTAATCCACTTCTTTATACACCTAAGTTTAGCAGGTAAGAGTGGTCTATTTTTATAGTACAGGGCCTAGTTTCTAGGGGTAATCTTAATTTTATGGTCCTATAGTTGGTAAGGGGGTAGCTTATCTACGTTTTTAGGGAGGAAGTGCTTAATATATTTACTAAACTCCTTTAGTAAGCGTTATAGAATGTCTTCGCGGGTTAATCCTGGTTTGCTTTTTAGGAATTTTTTAATATTAGTGTTAACTATCTTCCAACGTAAAAGCTTGGGTTTAGTTTTTAGATTTATTTTAAGGAAGTTATAGAAATAGGGGGGGAGCACTTTATAGGCTTCCTTTATTATATAGTCGCCTTCTACTAGCCAGCGGAAAGATCTTTCTAATAGGTTTAGTATTTCTATTAGGCCTATAGGTAGCTCTTTAAGCAGCTATTAGTGCTTATCTTATTTAACTAGTTCTACTAGCTTCGCTATATAGATCCTTATTACCTTTACGTCTTTTTATTTATAGAACTGGGTAAAATTAATAGCATAAGTGTATTTAATATTATCTAGGTTAGGGCGTATCTAGTTCTCTAGTGCTACGGCTAGGCTGGCATGGCTTAGTTGGCCTAGGGGGGCGGAAATGAGGCGGCGGCCCTATATAGTACGCGCGGGAGACGGGTATAAGGTTAGGTGTTACGGTGGCGCGGTTTCTATTATCCGGGTCTTGGTAGTTTTATAGCTAGTCCTTACTGTAACGCAAGCTGTAGTGTGCGTATATAGTATATAGCTTAGTTCTAGGTATTAGGCTAGGCGGCTAGGGTTTAAATAGTGCCTAGGTTAGGGTTAGATTCTTAGTAGTAGCGGCGTAAAGCGGACCTTCTTCCTTAGTCTCGGCGGGGCTAGCTGGCCTATTGTTTTGGTCTTAAGTGCTAGGGTAGTCTAGTCTTCTACTATCTCGTTTATTTGCAGCTATATAGGCTCCCCTTTATTAGGAACATCTTCTACTATTAGGGCTTTATATATAGTTCTAGGCACTAGGCTTAGTAGTGCTAAGTATCCACATAGGGCATCCCTACTAACGTTGGTTATCCCCTATAAGAGGCAGTGCCTAGAGTAATAGTCTAAGTTAAAGTAGATTTTAAGTTTCCTAAAGCTAGGACGGGGCTTATGCTTCTAAAGCTAGGGCATACCTAGGATAATTGGGGTAGTGGGTAAGAGTTTAGTAATAAAAAAGAGTATAGCTTTAGTATGGAGGCTGATTAATATTTAGGCGGTAAAGTAGTCTATAATAAGTAAAGTTAGGATACTATCTGCGAGGCGTAGTGGCCTAGGTGCTAGTAGCTTCTTAGTTATAACTTTATACTTTCTTATAATAGACTCTGCGTTAGTAAATGCTATTATAGTACTACCGGAGTCTACTAGGCTTACTATATTAATATAAACTTAAGGGTATAGGTTACGTAATAAGGAGAGTTAGGTTTAAATAAGGATTAATTTCTTATTACTGTTTGCTAATCTAAGATTAAGTAGTAGTTTACTAATAGAAAGGACTGATTAATCTAGTAATAGGGACCTAATCTTCTTATCTTCCTCCTTATATAGTTTAGACCCTTAGACGTAACTTAGTCTAAGGGTTTACCTTTTAACAACTGGGGTATAAGGCTGTCTTAGCGGGGCGGTCTAGTGTCTGTCTAGCTAGTAGTATTAGTTTTAGTTTTGGTTAGGGTATAGGAAAATAATACCTTACTAATAACGTGGCTGTGTTTGTATTTGCTAGCACGAAGTTACTAATACTAGGCGTTATTAACGGGTTAGGCTCCTATATAGGGTATAGTTTAGAGTAACTAAGCTATAGAGTTAAAGGGGGGGGGGTTATCCGCTGCGGCCATAATAGGCTCCGTAGTCGCCGCGTCTATAATAGACTCTATAGTTACCGCGTCCGTAGTTATTAGTTCGCGTCATTTAATAGGGTGGCATTAGGACTGGGTTTGCTATCTTAGCGGGGTTATAGGCATTCTTTTAGTAGCTAGGTAGGCTATAGGCAAGGTATAGTCTATTATTAATGCGGCGCTTATACTCTATGTCTAAGATTCTATTAAGGTCTATAGGTTCTCTAGTTACTACTAGGGTTAGGGTTAACATAGGGGCAGGGGCTTAAGTAGGTAGGTAGTGGTTAGCGTTCTTCTTAAGGTTGGCTCGGTGTGTATAGTTCGCGAGGTTCTTAGTAAACATATCTATCTACTTACTCCAACCTATATAGTCGCTGTTGTTAATTTTATAGGCAAGTCTAAGTACTAGCTCTTCTATCTTTAGAGAAATAAACTTTTAGAGTAGGTCCACCTTTTATTCGTCTATCTTCTTAGCGCGGACTATTAGCTTATTAAGCTCTCCCTTCTAGAACTAGTAATTACGCTCGCCCTAGGGGAAATGGTTAAGCTTATTCTTTACGACCTAGGTTATATTAAGGACCTTATAGTAGGCAGTAAGGTCTTTAAGCATATCTTCCTTAGTAGGCCATTTCCACGTAAATGTGTTATTTAGGTTCTTATATATAAGCTCTAGGCCCTACTTAATAAACTTATAGGCCTTATCCTCTAGTATATCCGAGATGTAAAGGATCTGGGACTAAACTGTGTTAAAGTAGTCCTAGTCCTAGTTAAAGACTCCCTTAATCTTAATATGCCAGGTCTTAAAATTAGCTTATTATTCTAGCGGGGTACCTTTTCCGCTAAATATTAGCGGGTCTTTAGATCTCCGTTTTTTCTGCTAGGTTACTACCGTTATTATAGGGGTTAATTATTTTAGAACGGTAATAGTCTCTACTTAGGAGTTAATAGTTCCTATCTAGGAAGCAATAAGGGCATTAAGGTTTTCGTTAGCTTTCTTATTGGCGGTGTTTATATTATATATATACTATAGTCCTACTTTAATATTGCTAAGGAACTCGTTAGTATAGTTAATAAGGGTAAGGTAAGCTTTACTAGGCTTAAAGGTCTTAGGGTATAGTAGGGAGTGGTAGATTATCTATATAATATTAGGGTATATCTTTATAAAGAGGTCTACGAAAACATTACGGGGGTTCTAGGTTTCGGCCATTTTAGTATTATTAGTGTCGCCTATTTAGGCGCTAGGTAAAAACTAAGAATCATTTTAGGACTGTGCTGGGGACGTGTTGGTTTTAATAGGGGCGTGTATAGGTCGCGATTACTTTAGGGCGGAGGTTAATTGGCTAGGGTATGGGGAATTAGTGATCACGATAGGGCGCAAATTAAAGATACCACAAACTGTTACAGTGCTGTAATAAAGTAGACTAAATAACTACGTTGTGGTATAAAGAGGGAAAGAAGGTGGAAAGGGGGTATTATATATAAATAGTAGGGCCGGCCGCTAAGTCGCTAGTGGTGGGCTAGCTAATAGTAGGAAACAGTATAAGATAGTATAAAACAGTATGCGTTAAGTTAGTGCCGTAATAGGTATAGACGTTAAAGGAACTTATAGACTATTGCCTAGCTATTAACTAAGGCCTTTATTAAATTAAGGTATGCGCTAACTAGCTAAAAACTAGAAACCTTATAAACTAGGCCGTAAGTACTACAAGTATAGCCTATAGTGCCCTAGCACGATCGGCAACTCCTATAATTAACCCGGTAGCTAGCCGTATAGCTACCTCTACTATAGGCCTAGTGTATACCCGGCCTATATATAGCGATCCCCATATATAAGCCCTTAGTAATTAAGGAGCTTACTTCTTATATAGTTAAATAGGCCACCCTATAAGGAACTGCCTAATAAAGGTAAAGATAAATAAGGTTTTATTAATTTAGGAGGATAGTATAAAGCTAGAAAAAGAGGAACCCTAGAGGAAAACTCCTCTTTAGGATTAAAAGGGATTAATATGTTATATATTAATCTAGGTCAGCTAGTTAGTAAAAGAAGCTGCACTATCCCTTATACTTTATTTTGTAATAGATATTAAGTTTTAACCTCTACTTTAGCTAACTTAGGAGTAAATACCTTTACCTTAATTAATATAAAGTGCGCTATAAAACTAGCTAACTTTTTAAATATACCCCTTAAAGAACTGCCTAAACTAGTCCCTATTTACGGTTATAACAGATAGATAGGACTACCTATTATAACTATCTTGCGGATCTACCTCCGCGTTAATAAATAAAGGTAATATAACGTCCCCTTCCTTATTACGGACCTTAGAAGCTATAATATAATCTTAGGAAGAAAGTGGTTAGCCTATTTAGGCTTATAGCTTAATATATAAAATAGGCAGCTTATTTAGCCCAAAACTATACCCCTAATTCCTTTCTTTATAAAAGATATTAGTATTATAATAGAAAACCTTATACGGCCGTAGATAAACACCATTTACTAGGCTAATACGACGCGTAGGGACTAGGCTTTTAAGAAGGATATATAGCTTAATCCGCAACAGATCCGTATACTACACCACCCTTAAACTGCCTATATTACACCACCCGCATTAAAGACTTAGGAAGTTAGTAGTAGCCTAGCTAAGTCCTTAATAAAGAACTTAGGCCCTACGCAGCTATAAAGAAAGGCTAGGGATATTAAACGATATACTAAATTAATAAACTAAAAGGATAACTTATGGAAAATGGAACGTGAGCTAAGGAAGACTATAAACCCTATACCGTAAAATACGGCCTAATAAATATCTATAAAGAAACCCATAGACCTCCCACTAGTTAATATTTACTATATTAGCGCTATAGGATTCTACTAGAACCTAGTTTAGCCTAATACTATTACCTTTATAACTAGCTTATATAAAATTAATTAAATAATTAAAGAGAAAGAAGCCCTAGCCTAAGAGAAAGGCGAGCTTATAGATAAGGAGCTAGTAGAACAAAAACTACCCCGTTAATACTAGAAATTTAAAGACACCTTCTTTAAAGTAGCGTTTAATATACTTCCGCCTCACCAACCATATAACTATAAGATTAAAATTGAGCCGGATAAGGTAGTTACCCTTAGCTATAGCCCCCTCTGATAGCAATCTATTACCAAATTATAGGCTATAAAGCAGTATTTTATTAATAACCTAGATAAGGGCTTTATTAAGCCTAGTTAAGCCCCTTTTAACTTACCTATTCTCTTTACTAAAAAGCTAAATAAAGGACTTTATTTCTATATTAACTACCGTAAGCTTAATAATTTAACCCTTAAAGACCGCTACCTACTACCTTTACTTAATGAGACTTTAGCCCGAATAAGTAGAGCTAAGATCTTTATAAAGCTTAATATCCGCTAGGCTTTTTACCAAATTAGGATAAACCCTAAATTAGAAAACCTTACTACGTTTTAGACCCGTTACGGAACGTATAAATATAAAGTATTACCTTTTAGATTAACTAACGGACTAGCTATATACTAACGATATATAAATAACGTACTATTTAACTACCTTAATAACTTCTGTATAGTATACCTAGATAATATTATAATCTACTCTAAAAACGAACTAGAATATAAAGAGCATATCTATAAAGTCCTATAACAGCTTTAGAAAGCTAGCCTCTAAGCTAATATTAAGAAGTTAGAATTTAGTGTTAAGCGTATAAAGTACTTAGAGTTTATTATTAGTATAAATAGGATTAAGGCGGACCTAGAAAAGACGGCCGTAATTAACTAATAGGTACCCCTAAGGACCGTAAAGGGGGTATAGTTATTTTTAGGGTTCTATAACTTCTACTAACGCTTTATTAAAAACTATAGTAGGATTGCCTGGCCACTAAGCCTACTTACCTATAAGGACTGGCCCTTTTACTTTAATACCGTATATAGGTAGGCCTTTAACGAGCTTAAGAAATGACTGGTTTCTGCTCCCTTATTTACCTACTTTAACCTAAAACAGCCCTTAATGCTAGAAACCGATGCCTTAAATGGTATTATAGCTAATATTTACTCCCAAAAGTAGATAAATGGAGAATAGCACCCTGTTGCTTACTATTTAAAGACTATAGTAGATGCTAAGCTAAACTACCCGATTTACAATAAAGAAATACTGGCTATTATCTCTAGCTTTTAGCACTGGTGAGCCCAACTAGAAGGCACCCCTAAGTTTATTTAGGTAGTTTCCGATTATAAGGCCTTAGAATATTTTATAATAATAAAGGCCCTTATAGTCCGATAGGCGCGCTAGACGGACACCCTATCTTAATTTAACTTCTTAATTATATATAGGCTAGGCGCTACTAACTATACAGACGCTTTTATAAGGCGTGAATAGGATATAAATAACCAGATAGCTATAAAGATCTTATTATAGACTTAAGTGCTACTACGACTAGAGTACCTTAACTTTTAGATACGGGTAGAACTAAATATAGACTCTTTAGATGCTGAGATATGCCCTATTAACTCTATGGAACTAAACCTTATTAATAAACTATTATAGGTAAACTGTACGGCCCCTTCTCTATAGGAGTACCGTAAAAAAATAAAGGACGTTTTTAGCTTATAGTCCCTTAAAAGTGGACTGCTTAAGCACTATAAATGGCTAGTAGTAGTAGAGGAATAGAACTTATGGACTTAACTTATTACTAAAGCACATGCCTAGGTCTCTACGGCCTACCCTAGAAAAAATAAGACCTATAGGATTATTGGCAACCGCTACTACTGGCCCGGAATAATTATAGATATTAACCGCTATATATAGAACTGCAATAACTACTATAGGTCTATAATTCTATAAGATAAAACCCTAGGACTATTAAAACCCCTCCTAATACCCAACCGCCCCTAGTAATATATCTCTATAGACTTTTATAAGCTACCTTTAGACCGTAACGGATATAATATAGTTATAATTTTAGTTAACTGCTTTAGCAAGCGCCCGTTTTTAATTCCCTATTATAAGAATATTAATGCTAAAGAGGCAGCCTAACTATATATCTACTATATTTACCAAATTTATAGACTACTAGATACTATTGTATTTAACTATAGGCTATAGTTTATATTAGCCTTTTAGAATAAGTTTACCTAGATCTTAGGTATTAAGCTAAAGCTTTTTATGGTATATTACCCCCAGACAGACGGTTAAATGGAGATTGTAAATTAATACTTAGACTAAAAACTTTAGCCTTTTATTAACTACTTCTAGGATAACTAGGCTAAACTATTACCCTTAATAGACTACGCCTAAGCAACCTTACCCCATGACTTTACCGGATTTGCCCCTATTTAACTAGAAATGGGTTACCTACCCTATATAAGCTTTAACTAAGAAAGATTAGAAGGCCCCTAGACCGTATACAAAAAACTATCTTATAAGGAAGCCTAGTAGTACGCTAAGCGCTTAGAAGAAGCCTAAAAAGTAGCCCGTATAAACCTAGAAAAGGCCTAAAAATTAATAGAATAGTAGGCGAATAAGTATAGGCGCGAGCCTAACTTTACTATAGGTAATATAGTCTAGGTTATAATAAAGAACTAAAAGATAGAATGGCCTAGCTATAAGCTGGACTATAAGATAGTAGGACTATATAAGATTCTTAATAAAATAGGTAACTTGTATAAGGTTAAGCTCCTAAACTTAATTAAAGTTTACCCTATCTTCTTACCGGATAAGCTACGGAAAGCTATAAATAACCTACTACCCGGACAAAAGAATAAACCTCCCCTACTAATTTAAGTTAATGGCAATAATAAATAGGAAATTAAAGAAGTGCTAGCCTATAAACTTATAAAGGGAACGTTAAAGTATTGTATTAGTTAGAAAGGATATAACCTAAACCCTACTTAGTACTTTATATAAAACTTTATAGGTAGTTCCTATAAGCTCTAGGAGTTTTATAGCTATTACCCTAATAAACCTAAACTACTAAAGTACCTAGATAAGTGGATAGAATGCTAGTATAACAAAGATAATAAGCTACTAGAAGAATATAAGGACAAAAACGCCCTAGAAATTTCTTAGTTATATAAGGTGTTAAGATATCTAGGAACTTTAACCAGCGGTTAAAGTTATCTAATTAGTTAGATTCTCTTGCCAAGAATTTTAGCAACAAAGCCTAAGGGCAGGCTTTTTTAGAGGGGGGGGTAATGTTACAGCACTAGCAGAACTTAGCAGAACTTAGCAGAACTTGGTAGAACTTCGCACCGGCAAGTTGCCATAGATTGCCGCATATTGCGATCATATAACGCGAAGATCTTATAAAACACTAAACGGCGCTACTCTTCTTCTCCTTTTCTTTCCCTAGCTTTAGATTCTCGTTTATAAACAATCCAATCATATAGGCTTACGCGACCCTTTTGCCGTGCTTATATCTTAATTAACTAAGTCGCTAACATTAATAGGCGAAGGTAGTATAATATCCCCTTTCTTATTACGGACCTTAAAAGCTATAATATAATCTTAAGAAGAAAATAGCTAGCTTATTTAGGCTTATAGCTTAACATATAAAATAAACGGCTTATCTAGCCTAAAACTCTACCCCTAATCCCTTCCTTTATAAAACAAATTAGTATTACTATAAAAAACCTTATACGGCCCTAGATTAATACTATTTACTAGGCTAATACTATACGTAAGGACTAGGCCTTTAAGCAAGATATATAGCTTAATCCGTAATAAATTTATATACTATATCGCCCCTAAACTACCTATATTATACTACCCGCACTAAAGACCTAGAAAGTTAGTAGTAACCTACCTAAGTTCTTTATAGAAAACTTAGGCCTTATATAGCTATAAAGGAAGGCTAAGAATACTAGATAAACTAATAAACTAATAAACTAATAAACTAAAAGGATAACTTATGGAAAATAGAATATAAGCTAAGGAAGATTATAAACCCTATACCGCAAAATATAGCTTAGTAAAAGTCTATATAGAAATCTATAGACTTCTACTAGTTAATATCTACTATATTAGCGCCGTAGGATTTTACTAAAACTTAGTTTAACCTAATACTATTATCTTTATTACTAGCTTATATAAAATTAATTAAATAATTAAGGAAAAGGAAAGTAAGCTTAGTAAATAAAAAAGCGAGCTTATAGATAAGGAGCTAGTAGAATAGAAACTACCCAATTAATACTAGAAATTTAAGGACATATTCTCTAAGGCAGCGTCTAATATACTCCAGCCTTACTAACTATATAACTATAAGATTAAGATTAAGCTAGATAAGGAAAATACCCTTAGCTTTAGCCCCCTTTATTAGCAGTCTACTACTAAATTATAGGCTATAAAGTAATACCTTATTAATAACCTAAATTAGGGCTTTATTAAGCCTAGCTAAGCCCCTTTTAACTCGCCTATTCTCTTTACTAAAAAGCTAATTAGAGGACTCCGTTTCTGCATTAACTACTATAAGCTAAATAATATAACCTGCAAGGACCGCTATCTATTACCCCTATTTAATTAGACTTTAGCCTAAATAAGTAGAGCTAAGGTCTTTATAAACTATAATATCCGCTAAGCCTTTTACTAAATTAAAATAAACCTTAGATCTAAGAATTTTATTATATTTTAGACCTATTACAGAATATATAAATATAAGGTACTTTTTTAAAACTAACTAACGGATTAGCTACGTACTAGCGGTATATAAATAATATACCTTTTAACTACCTTAATAACTTCTATATAACCTACCTAGATAATATTATAATCTACTTTAAGAGTAAGCTAGAATACGAGGAGTATATCTATAAAGTTCTATAACGGCTCTATAAGGCTAGTCTCTAGGCTAATATTAAGGAGTTAAAGTTTAGTATTAAGTGTATAAAGTCCTTAGGGTTTATTATTAGTATAAATAGAATTAAAACCAACTTAGAGAAAATAGCTATAATTACCTAATAGGCACATCAGGATTTTTTTTTTGGGCTAGTTATTGCGGTTTACGGCAAATTGCCGCAAACTGTACGGTTGCGGCAGATAGATATAGTCGTTAGCGAATTGTATAAACCACGCGTTTTGTAACAAGTTTACAGCACCCTAATAGCAAATTGCGCGTTTTGTAACAAGTTTGCAGCATCTAATAGTAAATTGCGGCAAAACGCTACCCTATAAATAAATAGTGCGCAAACTGTACAAATTATAAAAACTGTACGAATTGTAAAAACTGTACGAATTGTAAAAACTGTACGAATTGTAAAAACTGTACGAATTGTAAAAACTGTACGAATTGTAAAAAACTGTACAAATTGTAAAAACTATATAAATTATAATTATATTATATAATAACCATATTATCACATATTCCTATAGATTTCTATAATATACTTTTAAATATATTTATATTATAACTATATAAAATATAGAGCTATCTACATAGGTATTAAGGGGAAAGCCTCTTATAGAGGCTTTAAATTGTTAATTAGCCTAGTGCCTACCTACCTATCCTTACCTACCTATCTATGCCTACCTATTTATGTTATCTTAATTTAATTAATTAATCAAATCGTTTATAGTGTTCGCTAGCTAGTTATTTAAATAGTTGCTATATAGCTGGCGACAATTATATAGCTTTAACGATGGTCATCTAGCTCTAATAACAATTATCTAGCTCCGGCGACGGTTGTCTAGCTCCGGCAATAGTCGTTTAGCTCTAGTAACGGTCGTTTAGCTCTAGTAACGGTTGTCTAGTTTTATTAATAGTTATCTACTAGCTGTTATTTCCTAGGTAGGGAGGATATAAAAAAGAAAGGGTAAAAAATAAGACGGCTACCTAGGTATATATAGGGAGTATAGTTAGTAAAGGTATATAAGAGGCTATTAGAAATATAGTGGGGACCTAATAGTAATATATCGCGCGTATATATAAAGGCTTTATATAGAGCTTTTATAGTACTTTATTATAGCCAAAAATTAGGGTTTAGTAATTTGCTGTAATTTATATAAGTAGCCTATATATTTATACTAAATTACTGCAAATCGCCGCAAGTTACTAAAATTGCAACTTAAGCGAGTTAAGTAGACCCTAAATTTCGGCTATAACAATATACAAAAAAAAATTCCTAATAAAAGGAATAGAACTTATAGACTTAGCTTATTGATAAAATATATACCTAAGTCTCTACAGCCTATCCTAGAAAAAATTAACCCTATAAGATTATTAGTAACCATTACTACTAGCCTAAAATAGTTATAGATATTAACTATTATATATAAAACTGCAATAGTTACTATAGGTTTATAATTCTATAAAATAAAACCCTAGGATTATTAAAACCCCTCTTAATACCTAACCGCCCTTAGTAGTATATATTTAGCCGTCAAAAACAGACTCTATACCTGTATGTAGTGATGGCTACAAACCTAGGTCTTTGAAGTTCAGACCCAGAGCTAACGTAGAGACGTCGTATAGTGTGCGGGTAGGAGCTGGTAGTTGTTAAAATGTTATAGGGGGTAGTGAAAAGTTTTTATATAGGATGGTAAGATCTTAAAAACTACTACTTTTATTCTGAGCCCACCTATACAATCCAATATAGATGCACAGCATTTAATAGCATCCCCTAACCCCTAGTAAAAAGCATTAACAACCCCTTATATTAATGAACGAGCGAATGTAAACGAGCAATAAGTAAATATACGGCCCCTTTTAACCCCTAGGGCGATCGCCTACAGAGCATACGGTTACTCGCTATCAACTACTAAATACTACCTAGTAGCATAGATAACACCGTACAGTTTTCCTATCTCCTCTTATGGAGTGGTAACCTTTAGCGAGGGCCTAGCAACTAGGGCCTAGGCATAAAAGATACCCAAGTATATATATATACGTCCCGCTTACCTTTTAGTATAATAGTAGTTTATAAATAAATCCCCCTTACGCCTTTAATAGGCCCTAGGGGGG
>Ga0307515_10011459_pt1 | contig 16830 bp, 10 predicted proteins | sample 17_EM_MG_FD_194513 | JGI IMG/M metagenome (GOLD analysis project Ga0307515, IMG submission 194513) | Populus trichocarpa ectomycorrhiza microbial communities from riparian zone in the Pacific Northwest, United States - 17_EM | ecosystem: Host-associated > Plants > Roots > Unclassified | place... | reverse complement strand
CCCCCCCCCCCCCCCCCCCCCCCCCCCCCCCCCCCCCCCCCCCCCCCCCCCCCCCCCCCCCCCCCCCCCCCCCCCCCCCCCCCCCCCCCCCCCCCCCCCCCCCCCCCCCCCCCCCCCCCCCCCCGGCAGCGGCTAGGGTTAGGAAATGTTTGTATTTATACTTGTTTTTTTTTTAAATGCTGGTTGATTGAACCGGTTCGGTTCGGTTCAATCGGTTTTAGACTTTAGAAACCGAAACCGAACCGAACCGGAATTTTTTTTGTGATTTTTTAATCGGTTAATTCGGTTTTTTTTTCGGTTTGGTTTTTTCGGTTATTTTTTTCCGATTTTCTCGGTTTAATCGGTTTATCGGTTTTTTTGCTCACCCCTAGTTAGTCGTGCTTTTACATGTTTTGAAATTTTTCATTATAATGTTTGGGTTATGAGTCATGTTCTTTCTCATGCTCAATACATGTATTTTATGATATTTATTGATAATTACAGTCATTTCATATAGGTATATTTCCTTTGTTCTAAAGATGATATATTCTTAACCTTTCAAAATTTTGTGAGCTATATAGAAACCTAATTTTCAACATGTATTGAGGTCTTATGCTCGGATTCTATGGGACAATACATGTCTCGTGATTTTCAATCTCTATTAAAATAGAAAGGTATTATCTCTCAGCGTTCATATCCTTACACCCCTCAATAAAATAGGGTCGATGAATATAAAAATCATCATTTTTTAGATGTTATAAGCCTGCTACTTAATTTGTTTAGTATGCTTTCTTGGCTATATTAACTCTCATAAAGGGTTTGTGTGTTATGATATGGATGCTGACAAGCTTTGTATTTCTTTCAATGTGATTTTTTTTAAATGAATATTTCTTTCCATCTTGTCCTATTTTTTTTCTTTTTTCAATGATGTGTCTAGTACTCCTCATTTTAAGCAAAGTATTGTGTATTAGGGACCTCACCCACTGCCCTTTCCTTCATCTGAACCACCACTTGATCTTGTTGTGCGTACAACCTACCAGTCTACTAGGGTTTCTCGGACCTTGGATTGGTATGGTTTTTCTTTTTCTACTATTCAGACTACTCTTGATAATACTTTTGTACCCAAGTCTTATTATCAAGCTTTTACTCAAGAGTGTTGGCATCAAACTATACAAAATTAACTTCACACTTTTCAAAACAATCATATTTGGGGCATCATCCCTTGTCTTGCTGGAGTTAAGCTTATTGGGTGTAAATGGGTATAGACCATTAAGCTATGTGTTGATGGCTCTATTAAACAACATAAATCTCATCTAGTAGCACTTGGGAATCAACATGAGTATAAGCTTGATTATGAGGAAGCATTTACTAATGTAGCCAAAATAATTATTGTCCATATTGTTATTGCCATTGCTATTTTGAAAGAATGGTTGCTTTATTAGATAGATATGAATAATGCATTTTTATATGGTGACCTAACTGAAGAAATATTTATATCCTTTTTATGGCTTGCCTCCTTCCTTTTTTGTTGAGGTTTGTTGCTTGAAGCAGTCTCTTTATTATTTAAAGCAAGCACTACAAGCATGGTATAAGAATTTTTGTACCACTCTAATATATTTCACATTTACTTAAAGTAAGTATAACTCCTCTTTATTTCTTTTTGCAAGATTTACTTAGGGATAATTATGCTTCTTATGCATGTCAATGGTGTTGTAATTATTAGATCTAATCTCTAATTATAATTGACCAGCTCCAACAACAACTCAAATCTGTATTTCATATGAAAGATCTTAGTCCTTCGTAGTATTTTCTTGGACTTGAGGTTGGCCATTGTTTGAGTGACACGCTCTTAAATTAATATAAATATGCTCAATAACTTCTTTTCTTTAGCTGGTCTTCAAGATGGTATTTCGATTTTTACTCCTATAGAGAGAAATTTGAAACTGTATAATGAGGATGGAGATCTCTTATCTGATCCTTCAATATATCAATAATTGGTGGGTAATTTGAATTATTTGACCATTACTCAACTTAATATCGCATTTATTGCTCAACATGTCATTCAGTTTATGCAGGCTCTATGCCAGACATATTTAACCGTTGTTCATTGTCTTTTTTGATATCTCAAAAGGACATTTGGTAATGACTTACTCTTCCTTTATGAGAAATCTTTATCGATTATGGGCTTTAGTGTTTCATATTGAGCTAGTTGTATGGATACTTGTCATTTTGTTATGGGTTGTTAAATGTTTCTTGGTGATGCTTTTATTTTTTGGAAGAGTAAAAAGCATGCTCGTGTCTCAAAGTCATATATAAAGTGAATATCAAGTTATGTTGTCTGTTTATTCTAAAATTATATGGCTTTGCGGGTTGTTAGGTGAATTTAGTGTTTCACTGCTTACTCATACTCCCCTTCAATGATACCAAAGCTATTTAGATTATTTCCAATCTTATTTTTCATGCGTGTACCAAACATATTAAAATAGATTGTCATTCCATTCGTGATATTGTGGCTTGTCAGGAGATTACTCTTCCATATATTTCCATTGAACACCAAACCATCGATGTTTTCACCAAAGCTCTCTCTCGTCCTCACCATCAACTTATGACTTATGATTGATAAATTGATGCTTTTAGATCACCCAACATCAATTTAAGGGGGATATGTGAGTAGAATTGATGACTTGATATATGTTACCATATTTAGTGTGTGTGTGTGTGTGTGTGTGTGTGTGTGTGTGTGTGTGTGTGTATAATACCTTTACTTCTACCTTTTATAGTACTATGTAATGATTGATTTTCAACCATATAATGTGCGACAATTTCAATAAATAAAGAAGGCAATTTTTACAATGAGAGGCATTCAAACTAAAACCTTTATTGACAATAATAACCTGCCTAGGTTGCAACTTCAAATACATATTCTCTCCTACTATAACTTACCTTCAATCCTCTTCTTATATGTAATCTATACATAGTCTCTAACCATAAACTTCCTTTCAATCATTTTCCTCCCTACAATTTGCTTTATCTAGTGAAAACTTTGGAGTTGTTCCTCATATATATGATCTATTGCACTCATTTCAAGCATAAATTCACCAATAACAACCATTATCAAAGGCTTTTGAATCATAATCTCCCTAGAAGGAGGTGGATAATCATATAAACTTAAGAAAAACTCATTAGTAAAGGCATAATAAAAACTTAAGTTGTACCACCATTTTGCTAAGGCTAATCGATGAATCCATCTTTTAAGGCAATTTATAGAATTACACCTAAGATAGGTTTAAAGACTTATGATGTGAAACAAGAGATATTTGAAGAGAAGTAAAACAAAAGAAAGAAGAAGCTAGGAAGAAGAAGCTAAAAGCTTAATAAAGGAGAAACGAAGATTAAAGAAAAAGAACAAAAGTCTGTAACTTTATTTAATTTATCTAAATTATCTATAATGTTAAAAATCACATATAGATAGGAAAACCCTAGTCACAATTAACAATTGAGCTTATAGCCCACTAAATAAAAACATCTAATAAAATAATATAAATTAAAATTCAATAAAAAATTAAATAAAATCCAATAACATGGGCTTGGATGTGCTCAATCTCTAAACCAAAGAGTGACAGGTTAGACTATCTTCATAATCTCCTTCCATACATATATGTAATCTATGACACGGATCTAGTGTCCCCACCACTCTTTCAAGATTGGAGAAACTTGACCCTATTAAATGTAGCTTTTAGTAACTCCAATAGTACTCCTAAAATCCAGGATTAATGTGTTACTATGCATCTCTAGTGATCCAAATATAATCTGAATCAAGTCATCTTATCAATAAACGAGAAATCAGTGAACCTCATAAACTATGGTAAAATTAACTTGTCCATCCAAAATATCATTAATATGTTCCTTTTTTATGTCGATGATAGGGTTAATAGGCATGAGTTTCAAAAGAATTATTAGGGATATGTTTTTTTTTTTTTTTTAATGTATAATGAGGTTTTTTATTTTAAAAATAAATCTAGTAATAAAGTCTGATGACAAGTTAATGATATAAATATTTAATTTAATTATTCGTAACACTTTGAATGGTCAAGTACTACTCGCCCATAAATTTGTTTTAGTTGTTGAAGGACATCGTTTAAGTCTAATATATATCATGAAATAATTTCCAACATTAAATACATTATGATACTTATATAAAGCAACTTGAAGTTTATATTGTTCATTACCTGCTTAAATTTGTTTTATGATCTCAGTATACAAATTATGAACTCTATATGCAAAAGAGTCAATTGACTTAGACATTCTAACATGAGAAGATATGGAAAAGATTTACAAGCTTTTTAGTTTGTAAACATGAACACTATATGACTAAGAGTGTCAAATAAAACAAACACTATTTGAAACCTAGGTGGATATAGATTGGACATAACCGAGTTATTGAGGAACATATAAACGCAGCAAAAACGCTAATTTTAAATGTTTTTAGAAGTCTTAAGGACCCGTTAGATAATTTATGGTCATTTAGGGTTTGAGCAAAAATTACCTGAAGATCAAATTTTTTTTTCTGAGGTTTGATAAAAAAATTTAAGACTGAGTTATTGTAAACCACAAGTCGTTCGTGTTTGGACTCTAAAAATAATTCACACAAACCACTAGTGAGAAATACTTTTACAAGATAAGGATCTTTATACCTTTGAGTGCTAGCTTTTTTTGTGTTTCAAGTGGTCTATATACCATATGTTCTATAACATCTGTATAACTCATACAAGAAATATAAGATATATCATTCTATTTATATGAAAAACCTAATAACCTAGCAAAATATTAATTTGTTCTTGAATAGTATCACATATATTATTTCATGATAGTTTTAGAAATTTATACAATCAAGTCTCTATTTGATTTTTCTAGGTCTAAAGTCATAATCCCTTATATTAATTATATTATAGTCATCAATTTATAAATCTTATTTATAATTAAATCACACTTGATTAATTATCCTAGTTTAATTTTTGACCAACAGTTCTTAATGTGCGTGGCCCATTAAGTTTCTAATAAGCTAGCCCAAATATAAATCATAATCCTAAATAAATAGGATTAAATAAACTAAATGGTTTAATTTACTATTAATTCAATAATTGATTGATCTATATTTGAAAATCAAGTACATTGTCTAGCAGCATGTCATGATCTTTTAAATACATATGTGGTTTGACTTAAACTTTTAGTGAGTAGCATCTCAGTGTAATTATTATCTTTTCATCATGAATGTTTCAATTTAGACATTATATCATAAAGTGTATCTACTTTATTAAATCATGTTTGTTCTCAATATCATAGTCATTGATTTTATGAATAAGATTTGAAACTCTTTTCAAATTTCATTTCACTTTGCGTAAGGATTTTACAATCAATACTATTTAAAAATATATGGAATATTTTTTTCTAATTCACCTACTCTTTGATCACTCAAATAGTTCATATAGATCATGTTATACCTAATATCTACTCATTTATTACTTTTGATTAGGACAATATGTAATGAATGTCAAAACATAACATTCCCTATATAAGATAACTTAGTGATCTCAAGTCTAAAAATCACTTGCATAACTATCACGTGAGCCTTTCTATAGATATAAATAATCTCTCCATATGGAATTTCCATGTGGGTTAGTTCAGTGTACATACCATTTGACATGCACTTACATATTAGTTCTTGGTATACTTTATACCTTAGCTTATATGAACACTATTTCATTTCATGAAAAAAAAACATAATATATAACAATCCCAATGGCTCTAATTAATGTCCAATTTTAATAAAGAATCGACCAGGAATATTTAGGAACAATGCTTTGATGTAATAAGAATCTCATAATTATAATAACTTTATAATTTCTTTTGCAAAGTATTTTTGTTCCTTGAACTTTATCTTTACTCTAAATTCATTAATGAGATATTAAATTTGTTAATCAAATATAAATGAATACTAAAGATAAATAAAGCTTACATGAACAAAGTCAAAGCATGCTTGTTGAAATGATTTGATTGGCTAACATGTTGGGCATACACTAAAAAATATAGTTGATACTTTTAGGCAGACAATGCTCATTATCCATGTCATCGGTGGCTAATTTTTTTTTTGTTATCAATTCTAGCAATAATATGATAGGAAAATATATCTTTATTTAGTCTATAAATAAAAAAATATAGAGAACATTGTTTATATAAAAAATTAACATCCATATATTGACTATATAAGAACACTAGTTGTTCACAACTAGATAAGGAAAAGATGGCTAAAATCAATTGTTAATAGTAAAATTGATCGTGTCTGAAAGAGTTCATATCAATCAAGAAAGATAAGAAACAATTGATCACAATAATAAGAGTCCATATAAACAACCAAAAGATTCAATCTTATTCAAAGAATGAGTCCTGAATTAACACTAAATTATAGTTCAATTTATAATAGGTTTCATCATGTAATCTCATTATATGATGTAAACAATCTATATAAAATTAGATTTATGTGTTTTCATGGAACTATAACATTGCACTAATATGGCATGTAGTTATTGAAAAAGATGGCTATCCTCGTTTGCACAATCTTTTTGTACAATTTCCAACTTTCTTGTAAACTTATCTTTGCTTTTCTTTATAATTCTTTTTTATTTTATTTTGTTTGTTTCTTTTATCTTTTTATTTCTTTTTAGATGACATCTTCTGGAACATAATAAACTTAGAGATCAAAAAATTAGACATCAACACTCCATTTAATTTGTGAGGTTATTATTTTTGTTTTGCTTTGAATTAACTTTTTAGTTGTAATTTTTTATTGGAAAGAATAAACAAATTATATTGATCTCGAAAAAAATTTGATTAGTTGAAAATATTTAAGATTGTTTAATGTATCTATACGAACTTAATATGAAATTCATTACAAAAAATTAGAGCACCAAACAAAAAATAGGCAACTAAAAAGACGTATGAACCACTCATAGTTAATTAGTCATTAAGCATCCGCATGCTTTCTGAAATGTTAATTTGTCACAACTTTTATTTTTGTTTTTAAGTGTTTTTAACTTGAAAAAATATTAAATTAATATTTTTTAGTGTTTTTTATTATTTTAATATGCTAATATTAAAAAAAATCTATAAAAATTATTTAAAAACATTTTAAAAAATAAATAAATAACACATGCAAATTGAAAGCCCCCGACAAAGATAAGGTGCAGGACTCACATTCACTTTTCAAGTTTGTCCTCTATAGTAAAACTAGTGTATGCATTTCAGGGATGGTCTTCAATCTGGGCTGTGAACCAAAAATGTGTGCTGTGCTGACCTTTCGTTCCCTGCTTGCAACGAACTTTTTCACATACATTAACATGATGGCTCCTTTAAATTTGCTTTGACACTAAGGAAACACTTTTCGGACAAAGATTCAGCTTGATTCATCCACCGAGGAAGAACTAATTCTAGGATGACATGCCCATAATGCAAAAGCACACCAAAAAAAGGTCCTGTTTTAAAGACTCTCTGCAGCGGTACCAGTGCGTGATTTGTCTTCATCTTTGTCCTCCAAGTTTTTTTCCACTGTACAAGATGATATAGTCGTACATACCCACTATGCAAGCAGAAGGCTAAAGATAGTAAGATTACGATGCATGCAAAGCTAAAATCTTAGCAGCCCTTCCCTGTGCTGAGAATGCTGTGATGAGTTACAGAACAAGTGGTTATCCTGCTAATTGGTGATGGGAGTAGTGTAATTCTTCCTTACAAACTCATCTAACTTCATGTTTTAGGTAGGCTAATGATGATAAATGAAATGACCGTGTGAAACCCAAGATTCTTTAGATTGAAGAGGACCCTCGGCTCATCACTGTCGGAGCACAAGAGAGCCAAAACTCGGAATGTAAATGCAGGTGGCCATTGAAGTCAAGATGGCTGAGGGATGGACACACAGAAGTGATAGTGGAACGCCACAAAACGTCATCCTAGCTTATCGACACGGCCCACCATGGGAGGTGTTTATACAAGAGAGAAATAGAGATGTCTCCTACCGTGTTAACAGTAAACTAAAAATGGATGGATGAAAGCGAATATGCGATGCCTCATGGTCCACCACAGACCCCATCTGTAATTCTCTCTCTTTCACCAAGAAGAAAGAAGCCCATCATGTGTAGCTTTACCTGTATCGGCTTCAACTTGATTTGGCAAGAAACTCTTGAAGAAAAGGTAGGGCTGGCATTTTGTCTTACATGGGAAATCTGGCAAATTAAGAACTGAATTCATGCATTGTTTTTGGATTTGGATCTTATCAAGATAAGATACGGCTGAATAGTTAATGGGCAATGAAACTTTTTTAGGTATTCTTGTAAAGTCAAGTGGGACAGATAACATTAGGTTGACTAGATTCATCTGATTTAAGAAATGAGATATTACAAGATTGGAGAGGACATCATCTCCTCCTCGAAATTCCCCAAGCACTTCCATGTGCGTTCGTCAACTTGGGTCTCCCGGTGACCCATAGAATACTCGTCTGCTCCTGTCTAAAATGGAAATGGCAGAATTTTGAAAAGTAGAAATCTCCCATATTTATTATTTGGTCATTATTGTCATTCCCACCACTGGGTGGGAATGGTTGACAAAAAAAAGAAAAAAAAAAGAAAAGAAAAAGAGAGACTAAATATATATGATATTTAGAACTTAAAACAATCCTTTTCCGTTTTTATATTTCAATTAATATGGTCGATATAATTCTATAGAACTACATTGATTTTCTATCTTAGCTATATGATGAAGGGATCTAATGACTAAAGAGCTCTATATCATAAAAATAAATCACTAACATTAAAAAAGAAATTAAAAATTCATAGCCAATAAATAAAATTCTAAAAATAGTGATTGATCATTATATTTTATGAATACAATATTCACCTTCGATTTCAATTATGATAGATGAAGTTCTTTGCTATTTTTTTTTTATCAGCATATAACTAAAAGATAAAAAAGAAAAAGAAGAAGATGATCTTGTGTCAAGAGAGTGTGAAACTTAAAGAAATTAAGATTAAATCTAGTTGAAGAAAATAGAAAATACAATTGGTATGAATTTTCGCCTATATGTTATCTAAGTTTCATTAATTACTGTGACATGGTTTATTTTACATGTAGTAGCAGCTATTATATCTAGATTTATGTGGGATATTAATACCATCATGTAGGCACAAAATTAATGGTTAAAATTCAGTATTTTTTAGTAGATAATGGTTAAAATATTATGAATATGTACTTGATTCAACAATAAATACCATCATGTAGGCACAAAATTGATTTTTTTTACAAGGGAAAAGCCGATCAAAATTCAAGATTTTTTAATGGATAAGGGTTAAAATAGTATGAATATGTACTTGATTCAACAATAAATAAATAATTTTTAATTTACCCTAAATCTAACCCCCAAACTTTACAAACCCTAAATTAATTGGTTTATAGCTTGATATATCATATGTTGTGGTAATTTTTTCATGTTTTGTTAACTAAACATACGTACCCTCCCCAGCAACAATTTTATTATTCACCATGTATAATTGTTAAATACATTTGTAATTTGAATTTTTGTTTAGATATGTCTTTAATTAGATTTGTACTACTTGTAATGATAAGATACAAGATGCTTTTTATTATTGCTCATCATGGTAGCCTATCATATCATGGTAGTCTATTAACCTATCAAACGTTAAAAAAGAAGTTGTTGATAGCTTATATAAAAATATTATTAATATAAAAATATTTTTTTTAACGTAAACATGTATGATTTTAAGATATAAAATAAAAAAATAAAATGTTTGATTATAAATCAACATTGAAGCCGGTGAATATTCACCGGGGAAAAAAATATATATATATATATATTTATATTGATGATGATGATGATAATGATGGTATTGCTATTCCTGTAACAATGTAATGAAGTTACTAAAATTTGTAAGCCAAATTATAATTTCTCAAATTTTAAATTAAAAATAAAAAATAAACAAAAATAGAAAAAAAATTTTTATAATTATTTTTTTTATATTTTTAAAAAATTAGATCCACCCGCCATGAAGGGTGTCAGTAGACTAGTTCTATCTTATTCTTGCAGAGCAACCTGAAAAATAGGAAATCCCAAAACAATATATTTTATTTCCTTTATTATTTATATAATATCTATCTTAATAAGATAAGAAAAGTTTATTTAAGGAAACAAGGATATGAGACAAATTATGACGTCAGGATTCTGGTTTTATTTTTCCTGAATTGTTGATGATAAATTGAACGGCATTTATTTCTAATTCTCACGGTCAATTTCTCGGCGTAAGAAAACTATTAATTTCTGACAGCTTCCTAATTAGCATCTCCAAGCTAGACAGGGAAAAAAAAAAAAGAAAAGGAAATAAACATAAAATAAAATAAAATAAAATAACGTTGGATTCCTTAAATACACCAAAAACCAAGCCTGAAAATCATTACAAATTTAACGTTAATACGAATAAAACTACACATCATCATCGTCAAAAATATTCCGTACAGATTAACCATAAAATCACGCGACATTTTTTTTTTCTTTTTATCTTTATGTTATAATAAAACAAGGAAAAAAGAGGAGAGAGAGAGAGAGAGAGAGGTGGCAACTGGCACGATACCCTTACCCGACCTCTTGTCTGAATAAAAGCGCGCACATGTTCTACTTTTCAACCCTCCACCACTTGTCTATAGCCACCAGCTAGTACTGCTGCCTTGGCCTTGCAGAAGATAATTTATTCACGTCTCCTTTCTTTTGATTAGAGATTTAGAGATGGTGGCCGGTAGTAGCTCCACAGGTAGCGGTGTTGAAGGAGCGGCAGAGACGAGGCCGAAGGAGATTTTGTTGTTTGGAGTCAGAGTGGTGGTTGATAACATGAGGAAAATTGTGAGTTTGAATAATATGAATGATTATGAGCACTTGAATGATAACGAGGAAGATGAAGAAGCCGCTGCCGGTGCTTCTGCTTCTGCTGCTGTTTCTGGTTATATGTCTGCAGACGACACCGTTCAACACTCTTCTTCAGCCTCTGAAAGGCGTAGCCAACGAAAGAGAGGTTTATTTTTTTATCTGAAAGTAATTAATCGTTGATTTGTGTAGGCATGTCTAATTAATTGGGCTTTTCTGAATATGTATTTTGATACCTCTAGATACAAATGATATTTTGGATAGAACTAAATTGCTTCTTTTGGTTCATGATCATCTTATCTTTTGTTTGTGTGGATTATGAAACAGGATTGCCATGGACAGAGGAGGAGCACAAGAGATTCCTTGTAGGATTGCAGAAAATGGGCAAAGGAGACTGGAGAGGAATTTCTCGCAATTTTGTCAAGACCCGAACATCAACTCAGGTTGCTAGTCATGCTCAGAAGCATTTTCTCCGCAACAGTAACGTGAATCGCCGTCGCCGCCGATCTAGCCTCTTTGATATCACCACCGATATGGTATTAATATCACATCCCATAGCGCTACCGGGCTTCTTGATTAACTGATAATTGTTTTGAAGCCTTGAGTGTTGATTGATCTGGTTTGTGTTTGACTATTAAATCAGAGAAATTTGATATTAATCATAATTTTAATTTTTTTACACAACGGGATTTTGATTAGCTGAATTGTTTTAAGCTTTGTTTGATTTCTTAAATCAGACAGATTTGATTAAATTAATATGGATTTGGTTGATTGAGGGTCTTAATCTAAGTCAGTTGTGGATATCGACAGCACCAAAAATAAAAATTTAAGCATGCTTAATAATCCTTGGGGATTATTTGCGTAAAGTTTTGTAGATCCTTGTAAAACCTGTTTCTTGGTTGTTGAGATCAACGAGGAAAAGAAAATGCTAATATAAAAGTTATTAGTTTTTATTTGTTTTCTTAGAACTGAAACTATAGACTTGAACTCACCAAGTAGTTGTTTTTTCATTTACAATCATGCAATTTGTTCGATGTGCTTTGTTTTCTCCACCAAGCAGTTGTTAGAAAGGGTTTGAGCATCGCCTTCATCTTATTTTTATCAGGTGACGGAAACTCCAATGGAAGAGCAGCAAGCTCTTTGCCAAGACAGCAAGAGCAACAACCAGGCACCCAAGTCAAATCCACCGCTGCAAGCCAACAGTACCACCAGTTTCCCTGGGGTGCTGCCTTTCCCTATAAGAAGGAGAACTGTCAATCCTGCCGTGTCGCCTCTCCAAATTGAGAGTCCAATAATGGAAAACCGGTCACTTGGACAAGGCAATCAATCCCTTAACTACTCAACAAATCTAGTCCTCACAGTTCCCGTCGTCCCAGCTCCTTGTACTTCAGTAATGCCTGATCTTAACTTAAACTTGAAGCCGGTTGCTGATTCATCTCCGTTGTCACTCGATCTGTCTTCATCGTCTGATCAGAGGGCATCGTCATCTAGGCATTCAGCTTTCCAGACGATGTCAAGTTTGAAAAACGGTGATAACATCATCGTTGTTGCTTGAGAAAGGATAACAGGTCTGGTAATTAATTAGAAGAAATAGGGTTAGATAAGGTTAAGTTAGGTGTCTGGGATTCTATCTTTTGCTCTTGTACAGACCTGGCCGAAAAGGAATATCCATCCATTGCTGAATGGTTTTGTTTTTGCTATAATAATTATTATTATTATCTTAAGATAGATTCCTCTGTATTATGTGACTGTTTCTTGCTCGTAGTTTGATATTACTGGAAATAAGCCAGCCGCTTCTTTTTCTTTGCTAACATTTCTCGATTGATCCATGAACTTCAAGTGGTTTTTATCGTTTTGTGAACCAGAAAAATCAAGTTGTGTAGTGGTAGGGATGCATTTTTATTGTTTGTGTTCTGTGAATGGACACAATCGTTCAATGAATGCGGTCCTTGTAGTATTTGATGCCTGGGGATGAGATGGGCCACGCCTTGTCTGAGGATTTTTTAAACTCAGATGTGTAATGTACATGCTGTGCTTTATTTCTTTGGGCGGTGCCATTATCATTACTTTTATTAAACACTGGTCTTATGATGAACTAGATGGAAGTTGAATGGGTTAAACTTAGTCGACTAGATGGGTCACTTTTTGATCTGATCAACGTAGTTAAAATTTAGATAAAATTAAAAAAAATATATGTTTTTTATCTGATTAACATGGTTAAAATTTAGATAAGATTAAAAAAATATATGAAATGATAGTTTTATGTTGACTCGGGTCGGTCGGAGGCTGGACTAAGTATTGTAATTATGATTATCATTTCATAATTTGTTATTATAAGATGACCTTATTATAATATATGTATTTTAATTATTTTATAATCTTAACTAATGTTGCAAGAACCAGAAATTGAACCTGCGAAGGTGTTAGTTCACCAATTCAAAATCAATGTCTCTCTAGTTGAAATCTCTAGTTGAAATAGGTTTGATTGACTGATTCAATACCTATGAAGGACTTTTTAGATTTTTTTAAAATGACACGCGGTAGGTTGACCTTCAACTCGTTCAACTTGATTTTTGACTGGTTCAATCTAGTTCAAGTTAATTCTTGGTCAATCTAGTCTGGTCAAAGTCAAATCTTATCAAATAAATTTTATAAATGATTCAAATTATCAAATCAAACTAGATTAATTGTCCGATTCTTTAATTGAACCACTTGGTCCAGTTTGGTTTTGATAATGATATTTTAAACTTTAAAAAGTAGTTCATTTTTATTTTCTTTTGAAATATAAAAAGGAGAGAAAAATCACATAGAAAAGTGGGTATTTTCACTTGTTAGCATAAGAAATTAATTTTTTTTTAGCAAAATAACACATAAAAATAATAATAATTACATAGCATAGTTTTATACTTGTTATGGTTTCAAAATGAGGACATGTAAAAAAATCATTATTAGAAAACACAATATTTAGTAGATGTTATTGTGACATCTTTCAAACTACAAATTACCCCTAAATCAAAACCTTAAACTAAACTTTTATTTGTCGAACCCTTACTAACTCATAACCCTAACTAAGGTCTCCAAACATTAACTATACCCTTAATGATTAAAAAAAAACTAAATGCAAATCCTAAACACTAACCTTAATCCAAACTCTAAACCTAACTAATCTCTAACCTCAAATTATCTACCACAAAACTAACTCTAACTCTAACTCTAACTGATAACCACGAACCCTTAACAAAAAAAACTAACATTAACTATTCCTAACATTAATCTAAACATCAAACATTAAACACCAACCCTAAAATACAAACTTTAAACCATTAACCCTAAATACAAACTTTAAACCTTCTAAGCCTAAAATATAAAATATCTTGTCGATGTGAAATTAAGGACTGCTAAACCTGTTTAGGAGTGAAATTTAAGTTTCTTATAATCATAATTTTATTTTATTTTTTTGTGTGAATTGCATAATAACTATAATATTTTCCTCTTTTTATTTATTATATTTTTTTTTCAAGCATATTAGAATCAAAATGTCTTTTGAATTTAGGGTGAATTGCAAGGACCTGCAGTTTTTTTCCACTTTATTTTTTTTATAATTTATTTGGTTCCTAACACTTGTTTAACAATTATTGATCATGTTAATAAACCAACATATCAATTTGCACTTCTTTCACATGTAAATGCAAAAACAATATTAATATTCAAACTAAACTCAATAATCAATTTTGTTGTTGTCATTCACATGACTATCTGTAAGATTTTAATTTCAAATTCTAAAACTCCAAATCAAATTTGAAAATAAAAATATTTGAATCTCAACATAACTAGCCTAAAACAATTACAAAAATAATTTTACAAATATACTAAAACACTTGTAAAAATAAATTACTAACTTATAATTAATAAAATAACACAACATAAAACTCTTAACTAACTCTTAACTTTTCAACTAGGAAGTAGTGGCAGCATGGTGGTCGTGGCTAAGGAGTGGTGGTAATGTTGTGGGCGGGGGATTTCTGAGGAAAAAAAAGTTGATTGAAAGCTTAGAGAAGAAGAACGATGCATTTTTAGGTGTTTTATGGACTTTTAGGGATAGGGTAGAGATAAAAGATGTTGATAATCATACTTTTTAGAGAGATGGGGGGTTAGGGGTTGTTTCTGTGAGGAGAAGAAAGAAGAAGAAGAAGAGAGACTATATTTAAATTTCATGACAAGTTGCGAGTTAGAGTCATGGCATGTTAAGTTACTATGATTGAGAATCACAACATTCATGAAATGTCATATTTCTAAATCACGACAAGAATAAATTATGCTATTCTACCAATATTTTAATTAACGGTACTAATTTTCAAAAACAAAATCTAGAAAAGCTTTGTAATTTACAATATATATTTGGATTACCTAACTTGTCAATTAAAAGATTGTGTGATGTCGTTATTCACATGCTGGATTACGAGGAATTTGGATAACATATAGGCAAGTTTTTTGACCTATATGCAATAATTATTTTTTTATGAATAGTTCGAACTATATTAATTAAACTGGAATAGACAAGGTTGAATTAGACTGGACTGGACATATAACTATTATGTCTTAAATTTGATGTGCATTGGACTGAATTAGACAATAATTGCATGTCTTGTTTATTTTATATATTGTAGTGGACAATTAAGATAGAACAATATATTGTATTGGCAATAATACGCATGTTTTATTTAATGTTTAAAAAGTAGATTATAACATATATTTTAACCTAAAATTTTAATTTATTTTATTAATAGCCCAACATATCAATTTGCACTTCCTTCACATGTAAATGCAAAAACAATATTAATATTCAAACTAAACCCAACAATCAATTTTGTTTTCGTCTTTCACATGACCATCTATAAGATTTTGATTTCAAATTCTATTACTCCAAATCAAATTTCAAAATAAAAATATTTGAATCTCAACATAACCAACCTAAAAAAATTACAAAAATAATTTTACAAATATACTAAAACACTTGTAAAAATAAATTATAAACTCATAATTAACAAAAGAACACAATATAAAACTCTTAAGTATTAATTTTTCAACTGGGAAGTGGTTGCAACATGGTGGTCGTGGCTAATAAGTGATGGTAGCATTGAGGGCGGGGGATTTCTGAAAAAAAAAAAAGTTGGTTGGAGGCTTAGAGACGAAGAATGATGCATTTTTAGGTGTTTTTATGGCTAAATAAGAAACTTTTTAGGGATGGGGTTAAGATAGAAGGTGTTGTTAATCGTGTTTTTTAGAAAGGGGGTCTGGGGTTGTTTCTACGGGGAAGAAGAAGAAGAGAGGCTAAGTTTAAATTTTATGATAGGTTACGATTCTAAGTCACAGCATGTTAAGTTAGCACGATTCAGAATCGTGATATTTATAAAATATTGTATTTTTAAACCACAACAAGTATAGACTATGCTATTCTACCAATATTTTAATTAATCATGCTAATTTTCAAAAACAAAATCTAGAAAAGCTTTATAATTTACAATAAATATTTTATGAAATAATATATTTGGATTACCTAACTTGTCAAGTAAAAGATTGTCTAATGTCCTTATTCCAGATGCTGGATCACTAGGAATTTGGATAACATATAAGGCCCCGTTTGTTTGCTGGAAAGTAGTTTTCTTTTGGAAAGTGAATTCCGGAAAAATAAATTATTTTCTGATGTTTGGTAATGTAATGGAAAATAAGTTGGAAAATACTTTCTAGTGTTTGGTTATGTCATGGAAAATGAGCTGGAAAATAACTTATTAATATTTTATTTTTCTCAAGTTTATTAAAATAATGAGGAACAAATCTTACAAATTAAAAAGTTGAATGAGAATGAAATTGAA
>Ga0307515_10011456_pt1 | contig 16832 bp, 12 predicted proteins | sample 17_EM_MG_FD_194513 | JGI IMG/M metagenome (GOLD analysis project Ga0307515, IMG submission 194513) | Populus trichocarpa ectomycorrhiza microbial communities from riparian zone in the Pacific Northwest, United States - 17_EM | ecosystem: Host-associated > Plants > Roots > Unclassified | place... | reverse complement strand
TGACATTTGATCAGTAACATGTAGATTTTTTCTCTATACGTGCTGCCCCAAAGGGCAATAACTCCTAAATTCAACCTTCGAGAATAACTGGTTCTGCTTGTTAAGAGGTCATCAGATTTCGATATCTTCACAATTACCCGCCCGTTGAGGGTTTCTCCTGTCCTACAGATACTACATGCGAAGGTTGATCCTTAATTTTGTTTAAGCCTAATATTCTGACATCTAAATTGATCTGATATAGATTATATTGATTTTTTTTATCAGAACATGAGCATGCTACTCCATTCATACCACATGATGCATCCTTGTCTCTTTAAGAACGTATGTTGACATCCTTCCTACAGCAAGCAAGCTGCTCCATTTATATCATATGCACTAACTGGGATATCAGATGCCTTTATAACCTCACATTTCTTGGTTAAATCCAACACTGGATATGGATGTAACGTCCCGCATTGGTAAGAGTAAAGGGTTGCCTTCTTTATTGGCATAGCAATCAATAGCCTTGTATATATATATACGAGAATTTGAGGATGAATCGAGAATGTGGCTAGAGCATTCTGGGAATGTAGTAGGATCATTGCAGTTAGTAGGTTTATAGACTGCTTGGCCCATAACAATGATATGAAAGCCAATTCAAAAGGATCGGTGCAGACTTGTAGGATCCTGCCTAATATCAAGTTGACGTCATTCGACAATAATACCTTGTATTGTTTCTGGATGGGAGACGTTATAACATCCCACGTTGAAAGAGGAGAGATGGATCGGTATAGCTCAGGGTACTGAGCAATTATACAGAGATATGCTATATCAAAATAGGGATTTGCTACTAACAGTCTACTTGAAAGGCATGTTTTTAGAGATTAGTGACACGAGTTTAAAAAGAGATTCGTAGCACCAAACTAAAATAGATCATAAATTTAAATTTAATTATTGAATCAAATTTAAATTTTTATAGAAAATTCTCGGCTCTAGATCTATGGAGGGACCCCTTTGCCGGTCCATCCATTACGTTGATTTTCTCAAATTAAACTTCGAAGATTCTATTTTGTTATTTTTTCTTGATTTTTCTGAATTTTATGATTTTTAGCATATATCCTTTTTGTTATAGTATTTTGATTTTTCTATATAAAAACTTGTAAATCTTTTAGAAAGATAAACTCTGTAAGATTAATATTTCATAAATAAAAATAATATTTTAGGGTTATGTTTTTGTGTTTTAACTCTATTTCAACCTATTTTATATATTTCTATGGTCGTTGTTGTTCTTGTTGTGCTCCCATCTGGATCGTAGATTTCCTGCTATTTGTATCTCGGGCTTCACTTAATCAAGTTACTGCAGTAGTTGGAGGATAGATGGAAGTTGATAAGCATGCACCTCTTTGCATGCAATTTTTTCTGTGAGCACCTTTTAACTTCTGGATTAGAACATCTCTTTTTGTCTCCTCAGCTACAATCTTTACCAGCTTTATTTCTCTCAAAATAATTTATGCTAACTTATTTGTATCGAGTCTATAAACTCATTTTAAAGCACTTAGGTTGAGGAGAAAGGAGGAATTTTTTTGGGGATGGTAAGGACGCTACAGAGAACTTTTCATAGGATCAGGTACGTAGTTTAAATCTTTCAAGCGTTGCATTGTTTCTGATGCCAATCATTTTACGGTTCATAATAAATTAATGTGCTTCTCGCATACCTCTCTTTTTAATTCTAACCTAACACTCCTTCGAATTTAATTTTCACGTCGAATTTATAATCTTCCAAGTACATGAATGGTAGTGATCGATCTTAATTATCAAGAAGTTTCATTAAAGGTTTGATTCTTGTTTGCATAGTTTGGTTTACGCTGTTCAAGCTTGATGGCTCTTACCTATCCACCGGGACGAATTTATGATAGGTTAGCTTGTGTTATAATTCTCATTCTGGGAGCTTCGGCTGAAAAGGTCTGAGATTGTGCTAATCTTCACCATGATTTACATTTTACTTAACCTGCATTGCATAAGAGACTGAAGTTGACATAAATGTCCAAAATTAGTCAATTCCTTGGTTTTGAAAAGCTGTGCATATTAGTTATAGGCACTGTTTTGAAGAACTTGGTTTTAGGCCATGCCTTCATGAAGGCTCGCTGGATTTGAGTGACGGGTGAAGGGCACCTCTTAGAAATTTGGATATGTTGGGAATTCAATGGGAATTCATTAATTTTCTGCATGGTTCAATATACGTTGTTGCATGTTAATTTACACACACACACACACACACACACACACACACACACACACACACATATATATATATATTGGTAATAAGCCATTTATCTTCATCATGTTTGGATCATATAGCTGAGAAGGTAAGAAAGCTACATTTCATGAGTTTCACAAGTCTACCTTTCCATATGAACTGTGAACGTTTCTTTTTCTTTGTGGCAACTTGATGTTGACAGTTATGGACCCAGGAGACAAATTTATGAGCGAGCATTATTTACACCTACATTTAAAGTTGAAGGGAATTAAATTCGGGGGATTTAGTGGAGTATTGATGAGCTGGAGCTCGCAATGTATTTGCTCCGAATTGCTGTTGCACTGCTGCAAATATATGGTTGGTTGATTGTCTTTTGATTAGCATAAACTTTGAAGTTGATTTGTGGAGTGAAAGAAGTTTTCAATCTGGTTCTTATTCCTGTTCTTATTCGTATTCACACTATTCTTATTCTTCCTGTTCTTATTCGTATTCTTATTCCTGTTATTATTCGTATTCGTGTTCTTATTCTTAATCTTATTTTAGCTCTTCTAGAGTGGTACTGTTCAATTCATAAGGTTTGGGATCATCAACTATACGGATTTAAGACCTAAGTGGATTTTTTTTTGGCTTAGAGAATGGAGGTTGATGTTGCTTGATTAGAGCCCCTTAGCCATTGCCAGGGATGGAGCTGATGTCCTTTTCGGGATATTGCCCCTTAACTATTCAAAAAAAATCTAAACGTTGTTTTTAACTGGGAAAACACTGGAGGGAAATTAAACAATAGTTGTGAGTGAAATCTTTTTTTTTTTATTAAATGAGAAATGAAAATAAAAGTCCATAGGAAAAACTATAGAAAATGAAGAAAAATAAAGAAAATAAGAGGTTTGCCACAAAATTTGAAATTCAGTAGACCTGAATTATATATATAAATTGTTCAGTGTTCCATATTATTTTGTGGCTTAATACAAATTCATGTCAGCAACAAAGCTTATAATTGAACATAAGAGACAACTAATAGTACTGAATACTAATTACATTCACTTCATGATCTAAGCTACATGTAATCAGCGACCTTCTTGTTTCCAGTCAGCTGCCACAGCTGTGACGGGCAGTCTGCTTTGCTTTCAGCTACTAAAGCAGCCACTGAGCCCACGAAAGCTGCGTTCATATAAGTTGTAGGTTCAGCGTGAGAGTAGTCTGATCTTAAATCTTTGTACTGGTCATTTGAATCTGGACCTCCGACAATGGCACCTACATGTGTGTTTGGATTTGGTTGACTAGCAAAGTAATAACTAGAGTAGCCATCATTGCAGCCAACCTTTGATGGGAGAGCTTGGACTGAGGGGATGGATGCGCCCCTATGGTGCATTTGAGTTGGATATTTGCTGCCAAACCCCACCATATATGACATCTTCATGGGGTTGCTCCCAAGTATATAGTCCACCTAAAAAAACACATGAATGAATTCACATGGTTAGGGAATTTTCTCTTCTTTTTGGTGATCCATTGGAAGAATGTGGAATCTACCTGTGATTTTGCAAAGGCTTTAATCTGAAGTGCAGAGAAATGTGCAGAGCCACACTGGATTCCACTAACATGAGCTGCTGTCAAGGTATTGGAGTAGATAAATAGCAGCATGGAAGAGCTTGTGACATACTGCAAATTAGAACTATCTCTAGTATACAGAAGCCCACCTTCAAATAAACAAAAAATCTCATCTATTAATGATGCTATAATAAATTTGTGCTGTTCAAATTAGCTACTGTAGTGGCCTTAATCATCCCTTTTGTTTTGCTTACCAGGAGTCGTTTTAATCTGTACAGAACTACTCCCTGGCATCAATGCACATACAAATGACTCTGCATCACTCTTAAACTTGTCGAAATCCTGCTTCCCACCATAGAACTCCTGGACAAAAGTTTAGCACTTGCCTTTCAGGTTCTCAAAGAATGAGGAGTCAAGTTTTTAGTTTTCTTATGGTAATACCTTTGCAAGTAATGTCTGAGCTCCGGCAAATTTGTTGTCCCAACTGAATTCTGACACTGCCTGACTCCATCCTTTATTGTTCGAGATGTAGCTCAAGTACTTGTTCTCTCCACTTGCCTTGTATAGCCAAGTTGCAGCCCACAACAATTCATCCTTCACAGAATTCAGAAATAGTAATTTCATGACAAGACATAAGTATTACCAATCTCAGGGCCAGTTTCTACAGGCAGCTTTTATTTTTACCTGATAGCCTGAGAATGAGCAGTAGAAAGGGCAAGAATCTTTAAAAGATGATCTATAGTTGTCTGCCAGATCAAACAACTGCATAGCATCCTTAATGAGTCAGCCAAAGAGTTTTTCATCATAGCTTAATTGGTAGCATTTAAAATTTTTGGCCTTACTGATTGTGATTGTTGTAATAGCTTGGTGGAATAGCTGGGGTCAACAGCCTTAAAAACAATTGAAGCGGCCGAAAGAGCGGCTGATGCCTCGGCTGCAGCCTCAGTTCCTGGCGAATTTGGAGTTATCTTGTAGAGTGTTCGAGGAGTGTCCATATCTTCAGGACGTTCCCAGCATTGATGATCAGCATTTCCATCCCCAACCTACGATAGTATCAGAAAAATAAAGTAAAAAATAAATAAAAATACTTCAAGACTTTTAGATATAACTCCGATGCTACCAATAAGCCATCACAAATCATATGGAAAAGAGAGACCACCTGGGTGTAAAATGCTGTGGATGAAGTATGACATTCCAGAATGAAGTTAGTGCCCCAACGGATTGCAGTGTGGAGATAACCAAGCTGGTTGACAGAAGATATCTCTTTCTGGTACTCAATTCCAGCCCAGCTCAATAAAGTAACAGTAAATGCCATTGGCCATCCAAATTTAACATTATCCCCAGCATCATAGTAGCCTCCTGTTAAATTCACCTGCCAAAACACACCACATAAATTATCAAATTACACCACAAGTACTAGCTTTGCTCTTGCTGAGTGATTTAATAAAGTTGTTCATAATTCTGTTATGTTCTTGCTTGTTATTTAGGCTGTTAAATACTCTTAGTTTGGTGATCAGGAATTGACATAAAAATAATCCAAGTTTAATTTCAGAGAGAACAGATTCTAGTCCCTCCAAAATAATGGTGGTTAATTTTGTTTACCATACCTTTTCAGGCTTGCCATCGGAGATAGCAGAATTTCCCCTCCATTTTACTCGCTGGTCGGAAGGCAGTTCCCCAGAACGTTGCCCTTCAAAAAACAATATCGCCTTGCCAAGGGCATCACCGTAGCTAGTAGCTCTGGAGCATGGCTCTTCACTTTCCATGGCAAGACCAACCAAGACACAATACAATACAACACCCCAGAGAACTCCACTATGCCCCATGATTTTTTTTAACTCGATGACTCCCATGTGTCTAATTTAGATCACTTAATGGTATTTATAGACCAGTTTTACTACAAATATGCTGTATGGTTATTGAGTGTTCCTTTAAGTTATTTTGTTACGTAATTGTAAAAATGGTGTGGATTCGTCAATGGTTTAAATGAGGATGACAAAACAGAATGGAGATGGCGTGAGAGGTTCACACAAAGTCTTTTGAAGGGATGGGTGGCGTGAGAGGCTTACACCAAGTCACAAAGATTATACAATCATGATACTTAGATACTGGCACCCACTCCTTAAACGTCATTAGCTACCATCATACTCTTATGCATGTATTTTACATGATGTGGAAAAAAATAAAATTAAATCTCTCTTTTTCTTGGTTACTCCTTGACGTCTCTTCAGCAGAACAGTAACAGTAGCCCTAGTCTAGCTCTAAATGGAGATTTTTTGTATTAATCATAAAGCTGTCTCCAAGGGGACAGTGAATCTTTTTCTTTAACATTCATCTAAAATATTATACCCTCTGCTGTATTCGAACTTGATAAATCTTAAAAAGAAGCTTTGCCTTTGGGCAGCGAAAACATATGAACGAACGGCTACCCTTCGATGTGAGACGACTGAGCCCAGTCCTTCTTTGGGTGAAACAACTACCGCCTGAAACTTTTTCATACACGGCAATGTAAATCTCATTTCTGTCTACGTTCAATGCGATTCTTCTAGCCATGACTGTTTCCTTGTGGTGTCTTTCTTGCATGTATCTATTTTCCAATTAATGTTGGTAGAAATACACATGTATAATTCTTTTTAATAGAACAAGAAGTAAACTTTATCACAGGATATTCCCCGGACTAACAGCCCGTTTTTTCAGTAGCAACAGAGCCGCTGTCAGTCACTTCACTAAACAACCACATGTCCCTCTTGAATTTCACATCGAGTGGCCTTATTTGTTAGGCATTCTTGAGAGATGAGTCTTTGCCTTCGTGTGCATTTGCTTGTGCTTTCTGCAATATTTAGCTTGTAAGATTACAAATTTAATCTTATGATATCCTTATCCCCAGTTATTTGAGAAATCAAATTTATGTAACAGCCTTTGTCATATTGAGTTTCGAAAATGAAGCATAAAATAAGTTTATAGCATAAGGATCGCGACCTTTCCAATGGATGACATAAAAAAAGGAGTTTACATGCATGGACTGATAATATATAAAATCCTCGTATATGTAAAGCAGCGTCTCTGATGAACTTGTTTTAACTACATTTTATTTCATAGAAATCTTCAGATTTGAGTATGTGTGCAGAGTGGTCTTCTGTTTCTTGTTTCTTGCTCCTTGTTTGTACATGCTACGAGGGCTTTTCCCCTGAATTAGTATTGCATCAGATTGCGGAATCTCCGGGTGCTGTTCACAGGCATAGCCTTCCTCCATAGATGATCTTTTGTTCTGGTTTTTGAATGTGATGCAGGTAGCTTCTATTCTAAAATCAAATCGAACATCCATATCCAAAAACATCAAGAAAATTATGATTTCATGATCTCACGAAAAAAAACTTAAACATGCTGTGAGAGGAGGATAAGCAAACCATACACGCACAAGCTACACTCTTTTCATTTGTATTTGTCATGTTCTTTTTCTCCGCTGATTCTTGCAAGCATTAGAGCATATTGCTGCAACTGCACTTGGTATAAATGGTGCAAATGGTAATCAGCACAACAGTGAATCAATAATTTGAACCTCAAAAATGGATCTTGAACTCCATTCCCAACAAAATCATTTTGAACTTGGATTCTTCCAAGAAGATATGAAGTCCAGCAAGATTCTTCACAAAGTAGATTCTGAAAATGAACTCTTTTAATTATAGCAAGTTACAGAGCTGTTTCTCTTCGACCGAGTTCTCTACCTTTTCAACTCCTATACAAAATCTCTGAAGCAAATTTGAATTTATAAATGACTGCAAAATCCTCCCCATTTCTTACATTCTGCCTAGATATGTACCTCCTTCTAGGAAAAGTGAAACAAGAGTTAGGAAAAGTGAAACAAGAGTGTAAATAGTGTATACTTTCATGCCACATGAAAGCCGTAGATATTCTGGGAAGCCAGAACTGAAGCCAGAACTGCGCAGGAAAGGTTCAAGCATTATAAGCCATAGAAGAGCATTTTCCTTCTTGAGAAGGAAAACCTAAATTGTTCTGTCTGTCCACAGAAGCACTTCTTGAGACTAACTGAAGCAGGGTTTGTGGCACCATGTAGGAAATCCTTCTGGAAGCTTTGCCCATAAGAATGCGCATCATTTGATATTTCTCTTTTTCAAGTGAATCAGACGTTTGTGAAGAGATGACATGATGCTTACAATGGAAAAGCTCCCAACTCCAGGCCATGCCTTGATAGAAGTACCTTACGTTCGCCGACCCATTGTAGCTGGTAAGAGAGGTCCAGATTATGTATTAACAATTTCAAATTGTCTGCATAAGTCGAATCCCGGGCTTTCTCCTTAAAAAAAAACATCACAAAAGTGTCATCACCTCAAATTAGCTGTGCAAATCAGAGGAGATACTTTTGGTTTACACTAATCTATCTTGTACGGGATTAAATTGTCCACCAAAGAAAGATACAGCAATTCAACAAAAAAGTAATTTTAACCACTTGAGGTAGCATTTTGCACAGTTCACTAGCTAGAAGGAAAATCACCTGCAAATTGGCCTGGTTATCATGCCCCAATATGCTTGCCATTATGCTAGACCTAGAAGAATTGGGTGAAAATCCTTCCCATGGAGGTACAAATATCAGTTTGGTGCACTGGACAGGAGCCAAGTTTCGACTAAGTTTCTCCCACCACACAGATCCTAGTGACCACCATCTTATCATCAAGCCATGCTCAGAAAATGCAACCAGTCCCTGCACGTTTCATGACAAATTCAGATAATTGCAGGAAAATCTTAAACAACTAACAAATTGTTATTTTCATCTTTTGTTGACTGATTGCACCAAAAATTTAAGAGGCTTCCAAGCCTCCAAACTATTCAGGATCTTGTCAAAAAGGTAACATTGATAGGTTTCATAGCCAACAAGGTTGCAGCAGATACCTTTACAATTACCCCAAGGATAACTGAAGGTGTTAAAATTTTTTTGAAGAAGTTCTGCATGCTTCATACATCTATCAGAGCTACTCTCAACTTGAAAATAGCACAATTCCACTTCATGCCACATGTATATATGACTAAGTTCTGCATTCAAAATATATACTTTCCTAACTCACATAGAATTCCTATTTATATCATGTGGTTCCTCAGACTCTAAACTATGAAAAACTTCAAACCAAAACTCGCAGACTCTTTCTTGGATTCAAAGAATAAAATAGAATGCATAGGCATGGCAGAACAGCAGATGACACATGCCATGATCGTGTGTGCATGTGTGTTTGTGTCTGTGTGTGTGTGTGAGAGAGAGAGAGAGAGATCAAATATTATATGAATAGCCCACAAAAAAAGTTCAAAACTATTATGCAGAAAGTCAATTTGATTGGTGGGTAGCCCAATCATGTCCATGAGTCAAAGTCAAGCCTTTTAAACCGTTGATTGCACAGTCTAAGCCAGAATTGGCTGGCTAGTACAAGTTTAAAAATTGTCTATTTGAGGCCTTTGAACAACGTATACCTCTCCATCAGGGGCAAAGCTCAAAGCTGATATTACAGTGATCACTGCCATTTCTGATGCTCCTGAAAGCAAATTTGGAAGACCAGGGGGTCCACATGCATCCAAGACTTTTATTTTTGTCACACTAACATTAGAAAGCAAAGATAGACTTAATATCCCAACAAATAAAAGATATAACAAGCAAGAGGCGTCAGAGAAGTATAAAGCCAACTCCAGCGGCACATTCAAAAAAAAAAATACATAAACTAATGGCAAAATTTTACTATTCGCTCCAATAATATTCTCTGACTTACAGTACAATTTATCATGCAAAACTCCAACTTCTGTTAACAAGTAAGCAACTAGTAATATAAGCATTGATTGATTTGTCCTTATAATCCGGCCAGGCAGTTATGTACTTAAGAACATCTTTGAAACGAAGAAAACTCCAAGAAATTTATAAGAAGCCAGTAATTCTCCTGTGTATTTCGTTGGGATCTCAACTGCTAAAAGGACAGGTAGGATCAGGGAAGAACTTGGCTTAAAATCATACTGAAAGAAGAAAAGCGGAAAAAGGTATGCTTGTTTGCTGGAATAGTTCTACAGATAAGGGACAAGCAACCTCTAGGGCTGTGGGCCTTAGTCCTGAAAAGCAAGGGTTCTTATATCAATGGACGCTTTGAGCCAAGGTAATCACGGAGGCAGATTGAATGGCACACACAGCTAATTGAAATCACAATTGTCTTTCACCTGGTATTGTGGCTATTATATGAGCCATCTAGCTGAAAACATAAACCCAACTTGATACTTAAAACCATTGACACCGAAAGAGCTGGGAACTTTAGTTAAGTGATGGCCATCACGGCCCCCCTTGGGACAAATGATCTATGAAAAGGAGAAATCTTAGAGCATATCCAGACTTAGCAAACTTGACTCCTAGGATGACATGATTCAGTAAACTTGACATAGATAAACATGAGAATTGTACAGACCCCCCCAGGTCCCGAAAATAAAATATAATAATGTGAAATTCTTTTGAATCTGAAAATCATGCCAGCCATACCTTTGCATGTCATAAACTGAAATAGTAGCATTATTTATCATTCCAATTGCATCGCCAACAGCCAATCTGGTAGATGTGTCATTCAGGGCTACCATAGGAAATGCCTGTACCATTTCCTTTAGTGCTGTCATTGAACTTTGAAGACAAGTTTTGCGCATGATTGAGTTGCCAGGATCCATAGTGTGTAAAATGAAGCTAACCACCTGCAGATCTGTCCATGTGTCACATGAAGATTCAAAATATGAAGCATACAGTCTGAAGTATTGTGCATGATTTTTTTTTAGGAATGTAATCAATCCTGCTGACCTTATCAAGATATTGAGCCAGGTGCCGTGGAGAACCACGCACAACCCTTATTAGTGTTGTGAGGGATACCAGATGAACAGGCGAATCAGATGCAGTAGACCAAATTTGGCCCTCTATGACAGTTAAAAACCCTGGTATATCAGCCATAGCTAAACTTGGAAAAAGTATCCCAACCAAAGTCTCTCGAATGAAAGATGGTACAGATGAATGATGTCCAGCAGAGTTGGCAGATTGACCACTTACACACTCTATCTGGTAGAATATATCCCCAATGAGGCGAGGTATTTCAGAACTAATGCATGCCTCCCATGTACTCTCCATACCTTCTGCAAGGAGCTCTGCCGCAGTGGAACTATATGTTTCATTCATGTCCATAACCAACTTAATTAAAGGATGAGCAACCAATGTGGCGATACTTGGTTTGACAAGGCTAGGGTACCACACTGCCAATGCAGCTGCAACAATGACGTGAGATGTCATTGCATCTTGACTTGTCCCTCCAACACATGAAATCCAGTCTTGCATTTCAAATGACTCTAGCCAATCAAGTATTTTGGATCTTGCTGCTTCAGTAATTCCCTGTTTTTCCAGTGACTTGTCAGGAAATTCTACAGCCTGAGGGGTTGCTTGTGGTTCAGGTGACATGTCAGATGCCAAATCATTTGTAGATGTCCCTCCTACATTTGAAACTTCAGCTTCATTGTCTCTAATTTCACTCAAAGATCTCACAAGTTTTCTGTGTGCATTCATTTTTTTACCACATAGAGGGAGTGGGATAGACCGTGAAGCAGCACAATGGAATAAAGTGCGGGCAGCCATGCGTACATGTTCACTTTCATCTTGCCAAAAACTAACCAGAAGCTGTTTCCAAAAAAGCACACAGAGACTTCAGTTAAAAATAAAAATTAGAGGATAAAAATAGGAACTTGTCAAGCACAATTCCATCAGTGCAAGTTTCAGGACTGGTATGATTGTCAAGATGCTTCAGGGAAAAAAGTTGACCTGGAGTAAAGGGGGCTTTATATCTGGAATTTTGTCTGCAAAACTCCGAGTGTAAAATGCTGCTAAGGCACTGAAAACAATGTCCATTAGATCAAAACTTGTGAAAGTTGACAGCAAAATGCACATGGGTTTTTGAAAATTAGCAAACAAGAACACTGATTTGATCTGTAAGACTAGTGATTTGCGTATCATGGTACTAGTCTTGCAGAGTAGATGCTAGTGTCTGCAGGAAAACAAATATGCAGTGTCATAGAATGCCACATGCAAGAATGAAGACATGCAATAGGTTTCCTCTGAAGGTCTCCTGCAACAGACCAAAATAAAAGGCTATTTACAATTTTACATTTAAATTATTATGTAAAAACAAATTAAACCAAGAAGCTAAATATTATCCCAGTGGCCATTTATTGGCAGCCTAATATTGTAAAAGCATAATTACAACCAGAAGAACAATCTCGACCAAACTTCAGAATTTGTGAAGGAAAAGGTAGTTCACACACTTTGTTACCATAAACCATTCAAATTTAAATATCTCATTTATAGCTATTTCCATTTCCACATTTTGATTTATCTCACGATCCTATACAGAATCCTGATAAATAGCAGATTTAGTTTTAACTCAGAAAAACTATATTAATATAAAGAACCATAATACTCAGCAGCTTACAATTTTTGGAGAATTCGCTAAGAATATGTAACAGTAGTCTGATATCATAGGAGCTTCTATGGAGAAGCATCACAATACCTGGTGACTGGTGAACTGCAGCGAGACAGGCTAATCATGCGTTGGGCAATGGACACCATCGTAAGTGACCTCATGGCACAAAACTCTGATGATGATTTCCAGAGCTGAAAAGTTATCAACGTCTCAAAGAAAGTTGAAATGAGCCAAATAAGAAAACAAATCCCAGTATTTAATAGGTTCATCCAAAAGTACCTCAAGAATAGAACTCAAACCAGGAAATGACAGGGTCAAAGACCCCTTGTCACCTTGCAAACCAGAAGCTATGATCAAATTCTCTGGCCGATTTAGCTTCATTTCTGTTACTAGCAATTTATCAAGCTCACTATCCAGATTCCACAAATGCAAGAATGACAAGCTAAATCGAAGTGAATATTCTTCTAGTGACCTAATCCAGTCATGCTCCTCAATGGTATCAGTTGAGGTCCCATTCTTATCAGAACCACCATCAAAGTTCATATCCTGAGTTCTTGGGGTGCTAGTTCCCTGTTCCTTGACATCTATATTCTCTTGCTTAACAACACCATTAGCTGCCGGCTCATGTTTCTGAAAAGGAAACATCAAGGACGCAAGGTCAAAACTCAAGGCTGCAATCCCAGGGAACGGGCAAGTGCATCCAATGGCATGCTTGTTCATTTGTAGGAAAGATGGCGTGGTTGGTAATATTCCTTTCTTGACCTGTCCTTGGGAAGCAGTGGGGTCCATTGCATTTTTCATGTTTGACATCATTCTTGGTGAGCTGACCTTCTTCTCCAGAAGCTTTGAGTGGGATTGAGAGAAGGTTTCATCTTCAATTACTGGAAGAAGCAATGAGGACACTGAAGTGTTTCCATTCAATATAGAACCAGATATAGAATGCACACTGATTTCTTTACAAAAATGATCGAACATTGAGTGAGAGGCTGTTCCGTGAAGAACACGCTCTCGGGCACCGGTTTTTACATCCCATATGTACAGAGCATCGACAGTATCAGATAATCCTAAATGGCTCTGGCAGAGACATGCAATGTAACCTCTTGCACCATCCCACACAACCTTTTCAAGATAGCTTGGGTGCCCTGGAAACATTCTCTCTACACGCAAAGTTTCAAGAGAAGTTAGAGCAACACATGAGTCCTCCCCGACAGAGAGAAAGCAATCACCCCAAGGACGTTCTGTCCGTGCTGAGGGAAAGATTATTTGACGCACTGAAGCTATATGTTGGTGCATCACAGTAATGAGGTTTCCAGTGTCAAGATCCCAGATGCGAACTGTGCAGTCCATGCTTCCAGAAACTAAAACATGACTGAAACTCCATCCTCTGGCAGCACCCAACATCCGATGCGCTGCCAAACAAAGCACAGCGCCTGTGTGCCCTGAAAAATATTGCCTGGATACAGGAGAATCTACATCATTACGTGGACTTTCACCGTGAGAATCTGGTTCAAGAAGCATATCAAATCGTACAACTTCTATTTCACCATTAAAGAAGCCATATACAACAGCATAAGGGAAAAAATGATTTTCAGAAACAACCATGGAAGAGGATACAGTTTTTCCGTTGCACACAAAACCAAAACTTTCATCAGCATGTTTATTATTTTCAGTTCTTGAATTTGGAACAGAGCTTTGAGCAGAAGTTATCCTCATTTTCCCGACACCTTGGTTATTAATTCCAAGGAGGCTAGAGTTTGAGACCCAATCAGCAAAAAAATCGCTTTCACCAAGCATTTTGCGTTGTTGGGATGACTTTCCATGGTTATCATGCTTTCGACATAGAGACCAGATTGTGACATGGGGTTTCCACTGTAAAGGCTCTTCGTCATCAAAGCAAACAGATTCAATTCGAAGAAGATAATTGTTCAACTGAATGAAAGAAAACAACAATCTCACATCAGCAGGATAAGAAGCAGCAGGAATCTCCCAGAGAGTTTCAGATTTAAATACATTGTTCAGATATGATACAATATATACAATAGCAGAACCTCTACTATTCCAGACAGCAAAATGTCCACAGAAATTATCGTGCTGGGCACTCTGCATTTCACCAGCTTCACCAATTTCAAGAAACATGCCTCCCAAAACATGTGATTGGGCAAAATGGTCCTCGACACAAAGGATATCTTCAGCAAAAGAAGTCTCTCCAATTGTAGTTTCGCTGGTCAATAGCCTAAATATGCAACGTGTTTTTAACACTAGAGCAATAAGGTTCCCACGAGTTGCACTTGACACGACCTGTCCTTCTTTACTCGAACCATTGCCCCAATTAACCACTTCCAGCTGAGAACTCTTACGCAAGCCACTCCCACCATCACCAACTGGATTTGACTCCTTCAAGATCGGAACCAATTCCACCTTACCAGATGAATCAGCGATAAAAACAGAATGCTTCTCCCCATCTTCACCCAACAAAACTACATCCATAAAATCCAATCGCCCAATTGATAAATTCCCATGAAAAACAGACTGTACAATAGTGAGACTATACGTATCAACAATCACAACAGTACTCTTCGGATGTTTCCCAGGCAGACAACCTTTATCCACTGAAACCTCACCCCCTTCAAGAGAATCAATAGAATGACGATCTGATGAATGCGCAGCATCAATAAAACAGCACCCTATACACACATATCTCGAACTCGTAGGCAATGTCCGAACAAAACACGGACTTCCAACCCAAGGGGGGAGTTTCCTTCTACGCCGGCAGTGTCCACTTCCTCTACTCCAAACACACAATACACCAAATTTACACGCACTAATTAACGCATCATAAGTATCGGAAGCAGAACTTCCATCACCATTACTCGAACATTTCGTTTTGGTATCTTCTCCCGTGACCACCATGGGACAACAAATGCTAAGATCAGCTATCGGTGCAGCGTGGCCACACAGCATTGCAACCGGTTTAATTTCCTATCAAATAAAAATTAAAAATAGTTAACCTAAATCATCAGCGACGATTTACATTGATAACATAAGAGAGAATAAAAAAGAAGACTGTTTGGTTGCTGGGAGATTAAATGATACAGCTAACAGAAAACAGATTCGGTAACTAATGAGGTAAGTGTAGTTTAAGAGAAGGAAGGGGCTGAGGTGAGTTACCGTGTTGGAATCGGAAGAAGAGAGGTTCCAGCAGAGAATGGAGCCATCGGATCCACCAGTGTAAAGGGTTGGCGGGTGGTTAAGTGAGGCGGAGGCGGTGACTTTGTGAGATGGAGGTGTGTCCGGCCATATACACGCCACGGATCGGCACTTCATGAACTGTGTGAGTCAGTTTTGGAGTGGGAGAGAGGAGGGAAATGAATGAGACGAGGAAGGAAGGAAGCAGAAGTTGTTTGCTTCCGTTGAATTACTCTTGTTTCGAGTTTGTATTGTAAGCGGAGACGGGCTTCGTGCTTTGTATTAATCGGCTTTTTTTTTATCAATGGGCTTTAGTATTACCCCAAATGGACCCATCTTTACGTAAAATCCATAAAGATAAAAAAACAATATTTTATTGGCCAACAATAAAATAATAAGTCATTAAAATAGTTGATGAATGTGATATTTATAAGTAAGGTAAGATAAAATTATAAAAATGGTGGCTTATCCTAGCCTATTATAAAATGTGCACGTGAAGAGATATTATTATGGATTTTATATAGTTATTTTCAAAATCTAAAAGTAAAAACATTTTATAGTAAGTAGTGGAGGATTAATTTATAAATTATACACATTTTATTATATCAACTCATCCATTTAGAACTCAAGACATAGCGTAATTATTTTTTGATTACAAGTTTCATGAATTACTAGCTACATTTATAAGTTTATTTTGGAATGAGCTATTTAAAAAGTTAGGAGTAATGCTGCTAATGAGTTTAACTTATTATCCCCAACAAGATGGTCAATTAATAAGGATAAATTAGTGTTTGGAAACCTACTTAATGTGCATGACAATGTACAATAAAAAAAAATGTGCATAATCTTTATTACGCTTCCAAACAAGCCTTGGTTTCAAGAAAGAAAAAATCATGCATTAGATTGAGTAGAGGTAATAACATTTTGTCATTCTCAATAAAAACTAATCCTATATAATAAGAGTAATATTATCGTGAAGTTTATTGGTCATTTACTAAAATTGATCATGAACAATTTAATTTTTTGATATTTTTAAATTATAGTAAAATAATTAAATTATTTTTAAAAACAAATTTTATTTAACTAGTTGCTATAAACTTTTTTGGATTTTCACTTTTAAAGCATGGTAAAATGACTATATTATTCTTAAAAATAAAATATTTTTAATTGAAATTCATGGTTTTGTTTTTTTCATTTTTCATCCTCTTTTTTTTTGTTATAATTAAGTTGACTAAGGAGAAATTTAGTATTTAAAAAAATATAAAATATTATTTAAAAATAAAAATAGTTAACGCGTGTATTAGTTGGATACGTCCATGCTTTTTAGGCGACACATGAAGTTTCTCTGGGTGGCCAAATATCACTTTTCATTATGGCGT
>Ga0307515_10011455_pt1 | contig 16834 bp, 11 predicted proteins | sample 17_EM_MG_FD_194513 | JGI IMG/M metagenome (GOLD analysis project Ga0307515, IMG submission 194513) | Populus trichocarpa ectomycorrhiza microbial communities from riparian zone in the Pacific Northwest, United States - 17_EM | ecosystem: Host-associated > Plants > Roots > Unclassified | place... | reverse complement strand
CCGCTTCGTCGTGACGAGTGGAAAACCTTCCGCGAGATCGAAGCGCATCTGATGACCGAACACGGAAAGCGTGCCGGTACCGGTGCGATCCGCCTTATGCGCACCGTGCTGGCGTATGTGACGCAAAAGATCGAGGTACTGTCTCATCGAACGATGAGTCTCACGAATCGGTGGCTAAATAAGGGTTTCTAACGAGCGACGGCGAAATTTCCGGACGGCACACGGCGACTGTAAGCGATCAGGAACATCACGGCGCCGATCAGAATCATCGGCAACGACAAAAGTTGGCCCATCGTCAGCCAACCGCCCGCCAGGTACCCGAGGTGCTCATCCGGCACGCGCACGAATTCCACTATGAACCGAGACAGGCCGTAGAGGATGAGAAACAAGCCCGACGGCGCGAACCGCGGCCGCGGCTTGGATGTGAACCACCACAGCACGACGAGCAGCACGAGCCCTTCCAGAAAGGCCTCGTAAAGCTGCGAGGCGTGGCGCACTTCGCCGTTTACGTTGAATCCCCACGGCGCGGTCGTGATCTTGCCCCACAGTTCATTGTTGATGAAATTGCCGATACGGCCCGCAAGCAGCCCGATACCGGGCAGCGGCGCGCCGAAATCGAATACGTCGCCTACGGCCCGATCCCGACGCAATGCAAACACGATCATGCCGAAGATCACGCCCAGCAGTCCCCCATGGAAAGACATACCGCCTTCCCAGATCCGTAAGGGATACAGCAAGTCTTTCGCCCAATACGAAAGACCATAGAACAGCACGTAGCCCAGGCGGCCGCCCAGGATCACGCCGACCATCACATAGAAGACGAAATCGTCGACGTCGGTCGCCTTCCAAGTGGAGCCGGGCTTCGCCGCCCGAATGCGCGCGAGCCACCAGCCGCCCGCAAAGCCGATGAGGTACATGATGCCGTACCAATGCACCTTGACCGGGCCGATCTCGAAGGCGATCGCGTTGAAACCTGGGTAATGCAGCATGGGCCGAAAGTGTAGCGGTTTCGCCGTCTACTCGCGCGTAACGCGGCAGAAGAAGGCCTTGAGGTAGCGCGTTTCCGGGATGGCCGGATGCACGGGATGGTCCGGCGATTGTCCACCGAGCTCAAGCGCTTGCACGAACCGCGACGAATGACGGGCCGCCGCCTGAATCGCCGCAAGCAGCTCGTCCGCGCCGAGATGATAGGAGCACGAGCAAGAGACCAGCAGCCCATCGCGCTCGACGAGAGTCAAAGCGAGCTGATTGAGCTTTCGATAGGCCGCCTGCCCTTGGGGAAGGTCCTTCTTGCGTTTGATGAAGGCCGGCGGGTCGAGGATCACTACGTCAAAGCGCTGCCCGCTCTCATGCAAAGCCTTCAGTGCATCGAACGCATCTTGGCGCAATGTCTCCACTTGCACGCCGTTTGTCTCAGCGTTCTGCTTGCAATAGCCAAGCGCAGCCTCCGACGCATCCACACACGTCGCGGCTGAAGCCCCATTCTTCAATGCGGTCACTGCCCAGGCACCGACGTAACTGCAAACATCCAGCACTCGCGCACCGGGCCATAGATATCGGGTCAGCCGCTGCCGATTCGCCGTTTGGTCGTAAAACCAGCCGGTCTTCTGGCCTTCATGAAGTGGCGCGATAAATGACAGACCGGACTCGACGACTTGAATCTCGCGCGGCACATCGCCGAACGCGACCTCGGCCGCTTCAGGCAGGCTTTCCAGGTCGCGCGCGCCGGAGTCGTTCTTCCAGAACAGCCCAGCGGGATGAATAACTTTGCTCACCGCGGCTTCGATGTCCGCCTTCAACGCCTCCATGCCCGCGGTCGCGATCTGACCGACGACAATATCGCCGTAGCGATCGAGCACGAGCCCCGGCAAACCGTCCGACTCGCCGAACACCAGCCGATAGTACGGCAAGGCGTTCAACCGCTGCCGCAGAGCCAGCGCGACGTTCAAGCGATGCACGATTAACGACCGGCTGACGGGATGATCGATATCGCGGCTAACGAGGCGCGCGCAGATCAAGGCATTGGGGTTGACGTATGCGTGACCAAGAAACTGATCGCGATCCGTGAGCACACGGACGTGCGCGCCGCGCTCGAGCCGAGTGAGCGGCGTTGCGACGGTGTCGACTTCATTGCTGAAAACCCAGAGATGCCCCGCGCGAAGACGACGATCTTCACCGCGCTTGAGCTTGAGAGCCGGTATGTCTGAATCCAAGATTGAACTGCTGTGTGCGATAGTTGAGGGGGCATTGTACAAGACCAGGCGCCGCTCATGATCGAACCGTCCGCTTCCGGTCCCGCGAACCGCCTCGCGGGCGAGACGAGCCCCTATCTCCAGCAACACGCTCATAACCCGGTCGACTGGTATCCATGGGGCGCGGCCCCCTTGCAGAAAGCGAAGCGCGAAGGCAAGCCGATTCTTTTGTCCGTGGGCTATTCCGCGTGCCATTGGTGTCATGTGATGGCGCACGAGTCTTTCGAAGACGCCGAGACCGCCGGTCTCATGAACGAGCTGTTCGTGAACATCAAGGTGGATCGCGAAGAGCGGCCCGACCTCGATCGCATTTATCAGATCGCGCAGCAAGTGCTCACGCAGCGCTCGGGAGGCTGGCCGCTCACCATGTTCCTGACACATGACGATCAGCGTCCATTCTTCGGCGGCACCTATTTTCCGAAGGAAGCGCGCTACGGCATGCCGGCGTTCACGGACCTCTTGCGCCGTGTCTCGCAGTACTACAAAGAGCACGAGAAAGAACTTAGGGAGCAGAACGCCGCATTGATGCGGGTGTACGACGAGCTGAATCCGGCATCGACCGATCCTGCCATCGCGCTTAACAATGCACCGATTCGTGCGTGCCGAGAGCAACTGGCTTCGACTTTCGATCAGCGTTTCGGTGGCTTCAGCGGCGCGCCGAAGTTTCCCCACGCCACGATGATCGAGCGCTGCTTGCGCGATTGGTACGCAACGTTCGGTGATGCCGAGCCGGATCTGCAAGCTCTCTACATGGCGACATTGACTTTGCGTCGCATGGGCGAAGGTGGCATGAACGATCAGCTCGGCGGCGGTTTCTGCCGTTACTCCGTCGATCAGTATTGGATGATTCCGCACTTCGAGAAAATGCTGTACGACAACGGCTCGCTCCTCGCCGTCTACGCACAAGCGGCCACGGCGACCGGCGATAGCTTTTACACCCTAACCGCGGCATCCACGGCCGAATGGGTCATGCGGGACATGCAATCTCCCGAAGGGGGCTACTACTCGAGTCTCGATGCGGATTCTCAAGGACATGAAGGCAAGTTCTACGTCTGGGACAAAGCAGAGGTGCAGCGCGCTCTGACGGACGACGAATATCGTGTGTTCGAGCCTCGGTTCGGCCTGGACCGCGCGCCGAACTTCGAAGGGCGCTGGCATTTGCATGCGTTCAAGGCCGTCGATCAGATCGGCATCGATCTGCATACACCGCCGCAGGAAGTGGAGTCGCTCATCGATTCCGCGCGCGCGAAGCTCTTGAAGATCCGCGACAAGCGAGTCTGGCCTGGCCGCGACGAGAAGATCTTGACGGCTTGGAACGCACTGATGATTCGCGGCATGGCGATCGCCGCGCGCGCGCTCGATCGCGACGACCTCACCGTCTCCGCGACGCGCGCGCTCGACTTCATTCGCAGCACACTCTGGCGTGACGGCCGCTTACTCGCGACTTACAAAGACGGCAAGGCGCATCTGAACGCCTATCTCGACGACTATGCTTATCTCGCCGATGCGATTTTGGAGCTGCAGCAAGTGCGCTTCAGGTCGGATGAGCTGCAGCTCGCGCGCGATCTCCTGGATTGCGTGCTCGCGCATTTCAGCGACCCGCGCGCCGGCGGTTTCTTCTTTACGTCGGACGACCACGAGCCCTTGATCCATCGGTCGAAGTCCTTCAGCGACGATGCCACGCCCGCCGGCAACGGCGTCGTCGCATTTGTGCTGCAGAGAATCGGCTATCTGCTCGGGGAGACTCGCTACTTGCAGGCCGCCGAGGGCGCACTGCGCGCCGCTTGGCAAGCCATCGAGAAATTCCCGCATGCCCACGCATCGCTACTCATGACTCTGGATGAATATTTGACGCCGCCCGAGATCATCATTCTCCGTGGCGTTCCGGCAGAAATAGATGACTGGTCGCGCGATCTCGCGCGGCTGTATGCGCCGCGGCGGATCGTGCTGGCAATCCCGAGCGACGCGGCCAATCTTCCGGACGGTTTAGCTGACAAGCCCGCGCGCGGCTTAGCTGTGGCCTATATCTGTCGCGGCTCTACGTGCTCGCCGCCGATCGATTCACTTTCCGCGCTGGCAGGCGAGCTCAGTCACGAGAAAGTGGCTTAACGCTCTCTGGAATCGCGGCGGCGGCGCTGTTTCGCCAGTCGAACTCCACAACATTGTGATGACAATGATCGCCGCCGATATGCCTGATCCAGTATACGGTCGCTTGCCCGTCCGTCTTGCACCACGGAGCATCCGATCCAATTTATGCAGCGTAGTCATGCCAGCCCCGGAATGGAAAGGAGTCCTAACTTTCCGGTCGTGTGGGTCCTGGCTCGCAGGAGTGCAAGAGGGGCCCACACATCGAATCAGCCGCCTCTGAGGACTCTCCCCACCGCCTGCGCAAAGTATTCGATGTTGTCGCGCCGCAAGCCCGCGATGTTGATGCGGCTGTCGTCCGTCATATACACGTGATGGTTAGACTTGAGCTCTTTCACTTGCGCAGGCGCGACGCCGAGAAACGAGAACATGCCTTTCTGCTTCTCGATGTAGCTGAAATCTCTTTGCGGATAGGCGGCGCTTAATAAGCGAACCGCATCGCGGCGCAGACTATCGATGCGCTCGCGCATCGCCGTGAGCTCGTCGCTCCACAACTTGCGCAGCGCCTCGCTGTTCAAGATCTCCGCAACGATCGCGGCGCCGTGATCCGGCGGCATGGAATAGATTCGCCGCGCGATACGCACCAGCTGACTCAACCCCGCGTCCGCGGCTTGAGATGTTTCGTTCAGCACGATCAGCGCGCCGGTGCGCTCGCGATACAGCCCGAAATTTTTCGAACAAGACATCGCGATAAGCACCTCCGGCAATTCTGCGGCGAACAACCGCAGGCCGGCGGCGTCGGCGTCGATGCTCGTTCCGAGCCCTTGATATGCGATATCGATGAAGGGCAGCAACTTCCGGCGCTTAAAGACACCGAGCAGTTCGTGCCACTGCGGCAGAGTTAAATCTGCGCCTGTGGGATTGTGGCAAGAGGCGTGCAGTAACACGGCCGAGCCCGCCGGCAAACGGTCTATGGCGCCGATCATGCCCTCGAAGTTCACACCGCCGGTCGTTGCGTCGAAATAAGGATACGGCTCGAGCTTGAGTCCGCAGCCGGAAAGCAAAGGCATATGGTTCGCCCACGTCGGCGTGCTGACATGCACGATCGTGCTTGGATCGGCAGCCTTGATGAGCTCTGCTCCAACACGCAACGCGCCGCAACCACCGGGCGCCTGAATCGATCGCACCCGGCCGGAAGACAACACGGCATGGTCCGCACCCAGCACCAATTGCTCGACGGCTTTGTTGAACAAAGCGTTCCCGGCGGGCGCCACGTACGTCTTCGTGTTCTGACGCTCAAGCACTGCGCGCTCGGCGCGACGCACGGCTTCGACTATCGGTGTTTGCCCCTGATCGTCTCGATAGACGCCCACGCCCAAGTCGACTTTTTTCGGATGTTCGTCGGCACGAAATGCAGCCATTAGACCAAGGATGGGATCGTCAGGCAGACGGTCGAGCCGCTCGAACATGGTGGACTCCGGTGCGCGAAAGTGCTTCTTGAAGGGGCGCCGAGTGTACCTGCCCGGCGCGACGGGAAAAACCCGAGCAGCGCGGGCTTTAAGCCGCCAAACTATGCGGCCCTTTTTTCAACCCGTGCCGAGGTGCTTCATGAATCGATGTTTCAGTATGCGTGGAGCGTTACCAGCCCTGGCAGCGGTGTCGGTCGTTTTGGTTTTCACCTCCGCGGCCTGTGCACAAAACACGCCGCCGCCCGCCACCCAGCCCGCTGCTCCCGCCTCGAAACCGGCCGCCCCCGCGGCGGCTACCGGCGATCCAAAATTGCAAGGCAGCTACAGCATCGGGCTCACGATGGGTACGCAGCTCCGCAGTGTCGGCTTGTCGAAGGACACGGTGAATATCGACCGCTTGATGGCTGGAATGCGCGATGCGCTGAACGGCACGGCGCAACCGGGCGCCGCGGATAATGAACGCGTCACTGCGCTAATCGAGCAAGCCCGCACGTCGCAGGCAACGACCAACGGCTCGGCGGCGAAAACCTTCCTCACGGAAAATGGGAAAAAGAAAGACATCGTCACGACGAAGAGCGGCCTGCAGTATCGCGTCGTGCAGAAAGGCGCGGGCAACTCGCCGAAGCCGGTGGATGAAGTCACGGTTCATTACCGCGGCACGCTGCTCGACGGAACGGAGTTCGACAGCTCGATCAAGCGCGGACAGCCGGCGACATTTCCGGTCAACGGTGTGATTCAAGGCTGGCAGGAAGCGCTTGGGCTGATGAAGCCCGGCGCGAAGTACGAGTTGTTCGTGCCGCCCGAGCTGGCCTACGGCAATAACTCGCCGCCACCGATCCCACCGAACTCGTTGCTGAAGTTCGACGTGGAATTGATCAGCATCAAGCCGGCAGGCTCGACGCCACCGGCCTCAAAGCAGTAGCCCACTCGCTGGCTACACGCTAGGAGGCACTTCGGTGTACTTCGACAGCCGGTCGGCGAGCTCGAACATAAACGCTTGCGAACCCACATTCTGATGGGTCATCGGTCGTATCCCCGCGGGCTCGCTTGCGAGCGAGTCCGCGGGCACGACGACAACCGGTAAATCCTGAAGCACGCGCGGCAAATCGCTGCCGCAGCGGCGACAAGACGCGCTGCTCGAATGACTCGCTTCGAGCTCGCGAGGTTCAGCCACATACGATTCGCCGCGCAGCCATTGGAAGTCGGCGCGGTCGACGATCAGCACGGAGCCGTATTCGGAATTGCCGGCGCCACGGCAGCGCGCACAGGCGCATTGAATCCAATCTATCGGTACGCCGCGGATCTCGAACTCGACTTCGCCGCAAACGCAGTGTCCCTGCAAAGCAGAAGCGATCCCCTCCATCGGCAAGCTAAGTCTCATCGTATCGATGCATGTGATCGGCGATGGAGTCCCACGCGGCTTTCAAGCCCGCATTGGTACCCTGCAACTTGATAGCGAGGTCACCGTCCAGCCCGCCTGTGGGACACAACACCAAGCTCTGATCGTTTTCCACCACAGGCACCGCGGATCCACACTTGCCGCAAAAGCAGCGGCGGCCGCCCATAGTGGACTGATACGTGACGATTGCACTTTCACCGGCCAGCCAGCGGAACGATCCCATCGGGGCGGCGGCGAATGTGGCACTGGCTGTGCCATGCTGCTTGCGGCACATTGAGCAATGACAGTGAGCCATGACTTCGAAGGGGCCATCGAACTCATAGCGGACGGTACCGCAAAGACAAGCGCCGGTGGCCGTCGGAATGTCTCGGCGTGTTGTAGTGATCGGCGTATGCGGCTCCGAGAGCGCGGCGAGCAATAGCTCGACCAGCTCGCCATCCCACATCTGCTGCTGGGCTCCGCCTTCCGTCACCGACGGCGCTTGCAGGCAGGCCAAGATCAATTCGCACGCGCTGTCCGGATTACGCAAAGCGAGCGAACCATCGTGCTGGCCTTTGATGAGTATTCGCTTTAGACGCGTGCGAATCATCATGTCGCATTCGCGCAGACGACGCCTTGTAGCTGCAGGCATATCGTCACCGCGCCGGAAGGACAGAAACGAGCCGCGCTCGCGGCGCACTTCCAGAGCGGCCACGAGGAATGCCGCCAGCTTTTCCAGTGCCGTACCGGGCGCGGTTTCGCCACGCAGTAAGCTTTGCTCCAGGCCCTCGGCCGTGCGCGAGTAGCACTCGTCCACCAGCGACGGCATGTCTGGAAACCAACGCGACGCTTCTTCGACCCCGGGATTGCCGGCTTCGTGGGCGATAGCGGACCATTGCATTCCCGCGGGCCCGCGTCGCGCGACAATGCGCGCCACCGCGTCGATCACTTCAGCGCGCGAAAGCTTGGGCCCCCTTCCACTAGGCGTTCGCATACCGGGCTTGTCGAGTTGCGCGTTCATGAGGACCTCGCACGAGGAGCCAAGCAACACGCATGCCAGAAAAACGCGTCAAGTCTTGCCTGATATTCCAAGCAGTTGCAAAAGCGTTAGTAGACGGGATTGGTGCGGGCATCTCGCGCACTGCACTGTCATGTCGCGCGCGGCGGAGGGGCCGGCATCGGAGGCGCGTCGACGAATTGCGCGGTTGGCCCCGTGATGTCAAACCAGGGCGCTCTCGACCCCGTGAAAATATGTGCACCAGGACGCATGCCGGGTTCACTGTCCAATGAGCCCATCGGAATGATCACCATACCGCGAGCTTCGGAAACCATCGGCATCTCACTGCCACATCGAGTGCAGAACGCAATCGTATAAAACTTCGCCTCCGGCACTTTGAAATTCTTGACCTGCGATTGGCCGCGAGTCCACGCGAACTGTTCGAGTTTTACAAATGCGTTCGCGCCGTGAGCTGCGCTGCGGGCTCGACGGCAACGCGAGCAGTGACACAGCCAAATTCGCATCGGCGCTCCGGAATACTCATACGCCACATCTCCGCAAAGACAGCTACCGCCGGTGCAGCCCTCTTTCACCTCGCGCGGTGGGCGATCGACCACTTCGCTGCTGAAGTCCGGGGGCCAAGACTCGTGTTGCGGCAACGAATCATCGATGGTGTGCCAGACGGCTTTCGAGCCCACGAACATGTGGTATTCCGGCTTAACGCCTAGGTCGCCATCGAGATTGCCGGCGGGACAGATGGCGATTCCCATGGACGGTTCGAGTGTCGGACCCACCGATCCGCAGGTACGACAGAACGGGCGGTGCCCTTTTTCGGATGATTGGAAACGCTCGAGGTTATCTTCGCCCGAAATCCACTTGAAGCTATCGAGCGGCGCGGCCAGAAAGGTCGCGAAGGCGGTGCCGTGATGCTTGCGGCACATGGAGCAATGACAGTGCAGCATCAAATTGAAGGGGCCGCCGACTTCGTACTGAAGGGCGCCGCAAAGACACTGACCGTGTGTCATGAGCTCGATCCTCGTCCTGGGATTAGATTTCGGATTTGCCCGGTTGCGGCGCTTCGAGCAGCCGATCCACTTCGCGGCTCGTGTGCTCGGGAGACTTCGTGTTGCGGGCGATCAGAGAATATACGGCAGGAACTGCCAGCAGCGTAAGAAAGACTGAGACCAGCGTTCCATAGAACACGACGACGCCGATGGGTCGGCGCTGCTCCGCACCTGCGCCCGTTGCGACGAGAAATGGCAACGCACCAAATGCTGTGCAAAGGCTTGTCATCAACACGGGGCGCAGTCGAGTGGCGGCGGCGGTAATCACCGCTTCGCTGAATTCCATCCCGCGATCGCGCAGCTGATTGGCGAACTCCACGATAAGCACGCCGTTCTTCGCCGCGATTCCGATGAGCATGATCACGGCGATCTGACTGAAAATATTCACAGTCATGCCGTAGAGCTTCAAACCGAACACTGCGCCGAGCAGGGCCAGCGGCACCGTCGCCATGATGATCGTAGGATGGCGGAAACTTTCGAACTGGGCGGCCAACACGAGGAACACGACGGCCAATGCAAATACAAAGGTTGAGTACAGTGAGCCGCCGCTCTTCACGAATTCGCCGGACTCACCGTTGAACATCAAAGCGGCGCCGGGCGGCAGCTCGGCTTTCACCGTCTGCTGAGCCCACTTCACGGCTTCGCCCATCGTGTAGCCGGGAGCGAGCATCGCGGTGATTTGAATCGCGCGCAGACGGTTGAACCGGTTGAGCGTCATCGCGCCCGCGGTCTCTTCGAGCTTCACCACGTTCGATAGCGGAATGAGCTCCCCGGTGCGATCGGAGCGCACTTTGATGTTGGTCAGATCGGTGACGGTTGCGCGCTCATCAGACCGCCCCTGCAAGATCACATTGTATTCGCGCCCGCGATCGATGTAGGTGGTGACGATGCGCGAGCCAAGCATAGTCTCGAGCGTGCGCCCAATCGATTCAAGGGAAACACCGAGATCCGCGGCGCGATTGCGATCGATCGCCACGCGAATTTGCGGCTTGCGCTCTTTCCAATCGGTGTCGACATTAGCGAGCCCGGGGTTTTTCTCCGCGAGCTGCAGCAGTTTTGTCGACCACTGCGAGAGCTGCTCGTAGTCCGGCCCACCGATCACCGCCTGGAAGGGTTTGGAAAAGCCTCGACGCCCTACGCTTCCGGGCTGAGTCGCAAAGGCGCGAACGCCGGGCATCTTGCCGATCTCATTCATGAGTCCTTGAGCGATTTCCACGCCGGTGCGCGAGCGGTCATGCCAGTCTTCCAGCACGAGCACCGCGCGAGCGGAATTCACATCCGATCCACCACCGTTATTATTATTCGGCATGCGAATCAGTACCCGCTTGATTTCGCCCTTCTCTTGCATCTCTTTCAGTACGATGTTTTCGACCTTGTGGGCGTACTCCGCGGTGTATCCGAAACTTGCGCCTTCCGGCGCTTCGATCACGATGACCGATCGGCCCACGTCGGCGGCAGGCGCAAACTCTGTTGGAATGAAATGAAACGTCACTCCACCTAAGGCGATGAGGACTCCAACGGACGCCACGATGAGCCACGGCCGGCGAATGAGACTGCGCAGACGCTTCTCATAATACGCCGCACATTTTTTGAAGAACGAATCGACGGCCGCCGCGAACCGATTGTTATGCATCGAGCCCCACGACAGCTTCGAGGCCAGCATTGGAGTCAGCGTCAATGCGATCAGCGCGGAAAACAAAACGGCTGCCGCCAGCGTGAAGCCGAATTCGCGGAACAGGCGCCCGAGATCGCCAGGCAAGAACGAAATGGGCACGAACACCGCGGCGAGCGTCGCAGTCGTCGCGATCACCGCGAAGCCGATCTCCGAGCCGCCGTTGAGCGCGGCGATGATCGGTGGTTTGCCCATCTCGGCGTGGCGATGGATGTTCTCCAAAACAACGATCGCATCGTCCACGACCAGTCCGATCGCAAGCACAAGGCCCAGCAAGGTCAGCACGTTGATCGAAAAGCCCAGTGCATACATCGTGGTGAAAGCGGCGACGATCGACACTGGAATCGTTACGGCCGGAATGAGGGTAGCGCGCAGGCTGCCCAGGAACGAATAGATGACGATGAGCACGGAGACAAACGCGAATGCGAGCGCGATCTCCACTTCTTTGAGCGCAGCTTCGATCGAAACGCCGTTATCGACATTGATCTCGATTGCGCTGCCCTTCGGCAGCGTGTCGCGCATGCGCTCAATCTCGGCGCGCACGCCTCGCACGACATCCAGTACGTTTGCCTTCGATTGCGCTTCGATGGAGATGCCGACACCCGTTCTGCCGTTGGCGCGCAGAAGCTGGCGCTCGTCTTCCGCGCCGAGCTGCACGGTCGCCACTTCGCCCAAACGTACGAGCTGATTGTCGGACCCGCGGCCGATCACGAGATTGCGGAAATCTTCCTCCGTGTCGAGACCGATCTCCGTGCGCAGCGAGAACTCGCGGCTCTCGGATTCCAAGCGGCCTGCCGGCAGCATGACGTTCTCACGCCGCAGCGCCGCTTCGATGTCGGACACGGTGAGCTGTCTGCCCGCCAGGGCTTGTCGATCCAGCCAAAGACGCATGGCATAGCGGCGCCCGCCGTTGAGAGCGGCACGCGCCACACCGGGAACCGTGGACAGACGATCGAGGATGTAGCGCTCGGCGTAGTCCGTCAGCTCCAGCATCGATTTGCCCTCAGCGTTGAAGCTGAGGAACATCACGGGATCGGCGTTCGAGTCGGCCTTGATGATTTCCGGTGGATCAGCCTCTTCGGGCAAATCGTCCACCACGCGTGAGATCCGGTCGCGAATATCGTTTGCCGCGTCATCCACATCGCGGCTGATATCGAATTCGACTCGCACGGTCGACTGTTCGTCACGGCTCGAAGACTCGATCTTAAGGATGCCTTCGATGCCCGCGATGCGGTCTTCGATGACCTGAGTGACTTTGTTCTCGACGACCGGCGCCGAGGCACCGCGATACTCGGTGCTGATCGACACGTTGGGCCGATCGATGTCCGGATACTCGCGAATCGGCAAACGCGACAGCGACACGAAGCCGAAGATCACCAGCATCAAGCTGATGACGGTCGCAAAGACCGGGCGGCGGATCGAAATTTCTGAAATCTTCACGCGCGGCGCTTTGGTTCGCCGCTCACGACGCGGCCGCGGGGGACGGGCTCAACGGAGCACCCGTTTCGCTGACTTCGTAGACCTTGCCTTGGTCTCGAACTTTTTGCGTACCTTCGACGATGACGCGCTCGGCGTTCTTAAGTCCAGTGATGACCTCGACCTCGCCCGGTCGGCGCCGTCCGATAACGATCGGACGCTTTGCGGCCACTCCGTCCTCGACTACGAAGACGTACATCTGTCCTTGCTCGGGAACGAGAGCCTGCTCGGGAATGAGCAACGCGGGCACGGCTTCCGTTTTCAATTTGACCGTCATGAACATGCCCGGACGCAGAATCCCATCTTTATTGAGCACTTCGGCGCGAACCATGATCGAGCGCGAGACCGTGTCGACGCGCGAGCCCAATGTCGTCACTTTGCCGTTGAAGGTCCGGTTAGGCAGACCGCTCGTCAGCGCTTCGATCTCGAGACCCGGGTGCAAGGCGAAGAAATAGATTTGCGGCACGTTGAAGTCGAGTTTGATGATCGACGAATCGTCGAGTGTCGTGATGATCGTGCCGGGATTCACGAGGCTGCCGACACTCACGCGACGGAAGCCGGTGCGGCCGTCGAACGGCGCACGGATAACGGTGTCGCTGAGCCGGGCTTTCGCGGCGATCACGCGTGCCTGGTTCGCCTTGTGCGTCGCTTCGATCTGATCGAGCTCCGAGCGCGACAGTGCTTGCGTCGAGAACAGATTGCGGCTGCGGTTGAACTGGCTTTCACTCTCAGCGAGCGCGGCGTCCGCAACGGCGAGGTCCGCCGTGGCTTGCGCACCGTCGAGATTCACCAGGATCTGCCCGCGCTTGACCAGTTGGCCTTCCTGAAACTTCACGGCGGTGATGAGATTTGAAGTCTTGGACGTGATTTCGACGGACTCGTTGGCGCCCGCTGAGCCCACCGCCTCGATTTCTATGCCGAGAGGCCGAGTGTTGGCAGGCGCTGTCACCACGCCAACCGGCCCGCCGGCGCCGGCCCCACCGCGGTTTTTGTTTTGGGCCGACGGCTCGGAACAACCGGATATCACCGCCAGGCAGACGAAGGACAGAAGCACGAGCGCAAGCCGCCACATCGCAGTGCCTTGCAGCGCGGCGGCGGCGCGAGGAATTCTTGATCGCGCAATCGAAATCATCATGGGAAGCTTCAAGGTTACGCTGCACAGCGACAAGAGGAATGTCATCGACAGAGGAATCGGTGTCACGAACATCGATGTACGTATCACCAATGTCGATTGCAGCTTCATAGCGGCCGGGGCGCAAGCTTGACCGAGTAGTCGATCGGCGTACCAATACGGTACGCCGATGGGCCCAGGCACTAAACAGAATTCTGAGAAGTGTTAAGTCAGTTCGCTTCAGCGAGCGCCTTCTTGCGGGCAGCCTCGAACTCGTCACCTTTGTTCCAAGCGGGCAAGGCGTCGGTCTGCGAGACCACCCAACCCGCATAGAGGCCGAGCGTGGCATCGTCGATCATGCCTTCGTAGCGCCAATCGTCCCGCAGCTCATCGCTAGGTTGGTGATAGTCCTTGGCCTCGAAGGCTTCTACCTGCTCTTTACCCCAGCCCTTGGGTCGGTCCACGAAATCCGAGCCCCTGTCGAAGTACAACGCGGGCACGCCGATTTGCGCGAAAGAGAATTGGTCCGAGCGGTAATAGAAGCCGCGGTCGATAAACGCTTCCGCCTTGACCACGCGCCCTTGCTTCGCGGCAATGGCATCGGCGACCGCATCCAAAGAAGACTTGCCCTTGCCCACGAGCGTGAGATCGGTCGCGCGCCCCCAGATGTTGCCGCCGTCGAAATTGATGTTCGCCGCCATCTTGCCCGGCTTCACGGTGGGGTGCAGCGAGTAGTACTTGGAGCCGAGTAGGCCTTGCTCCTCCGCCGCGACGAACAACATTAGCAACGATCGGCGCGGCTTCTCTTTGAGCGATGCGTACGCACGGGCGATGGCGAGAACCTGCGCACAGCCCGAAGCGTTGTCGAGTGCGCCGTTATAAATGCGATCTGCATTCTCTTTGCCCGGCTCGACGGCGCCGATGCCGAGATGATCGTGATGCGCGGTGAAGATCACGTACTCGTCTTTGAGCTTTGGATCGCTCCCGGACAACACGCCCGCGACATTTGCTGTTTTTGCGCGCGCGATTTTGTTTTTAGTGGTCAACGAGGTGCGGACGCTCAGCGGCACAGGTTTGAAGCTGCGCGACTTCGCTGCCGCCAGCAACTTGTCCAAATCCTGACCCGAGGCCTTCAGCAATTTGCGCGCGGCGGACTCTGTCATCCAGGCTTTGAACTTCGTGCGCGGCTCGCTCCCCGCGGGCAACTCGAATTGTTCGCCGCTCCAGGATGTCTGCAGCACCTGCCACGGATAACCGGCGGAAGGCGTTGTGTGAATGATGATGGCGCCCGCCGCGCCTTGCCGCGCGGCGCTCTCGTACTTGTACACCCAGCGGCCGTAATACAAGCGCCGCTTGCCCTCGAACAACTTCGGATCCCAGTCGGGATCGTTGTTGAGCATGACCAGCACTTTGCCCTTGAGGTTCACGCCCTTGAAGTCGTTCCACTTGTATTCGGGCGCTTCGATGCCGTAACCGACGAAGACGAGCTCCGCGTCGCTGATCTGAGATTGCGGCTCTTGCAGACCGGAAGAGACGATAAATTCTTCGCTGCGCTTGAGATCGACTTTCTGACCCTTCGCATCGAAGCTCCAAACATCGGGCATCTCGGTACGGATGCCGACAACATCGAAAGGCTGCTGATAGCCGCCATCCGGCCCCCCGGGCCGATAGCCGAGACTTTGGAGCTCAGAGGCGAGATACGCGCGCGCCAGCTCGTCGCCACGCGTTGCCGGGCCGCGTCCTTCCAGCAAATCCGAAGATAAGAATCGCAGCGGAGCGATGAGCGTGTCTTGGGTAATGTATTGCTTCGCGGCGCTTTCGACCGCGCCCGGTATCTGGACCGGCTGGATCGCAGCGCTTTGCGCCGAGGCGAGCCCGGCGCAAGTCAGAGCGAGCGCGCCGAACAAAGGACGCGCCGTAAAAGTGAAAACGCCCACTCTCGCCACCTCGAGAAATGAAAAACGCGCGAACCCTAGCATGCTTGAGTTTTAGCGCATACACCGGCCGCGCATTCGCGCATCGGCAGGTGTCCGCTCGTGTCCGAGTGTCCGCTGTTCGGCATCAACAGCGCGGCGGGAACGGCGTGCGGGTGCCCTTCCCTGCTGCATTCGGCCTCTCAAGGGAACTCTCGAGTTATTCGCCACTCTCGTGTCGGATACAATTCCGCGCCCGCGAACTGCATGGACTGTTAGGAGACCGATCATCATGGCGCTCTTTCGTCGTACGGCGCTGCCGTCGTTCCTTGTCGCTTGCTCTATGACTTTGGCTGTCGGGTTGGCCGCTTGCACGCAGCCGGGGGCGCCAACGAAAGAAGCCGCTACTCCAGCAGCTGCCCCGGAGGCGTCCGCAACTCTCGCTGCGCCGAAATTGGAGTTCGAGAAATATAAGCTGCCGAACGGCTTGGAAGTGATTTTGGTCGAGGACCATCGCTTGCCGCTTGTGGCCGTGAACCTCTGGTATCACGTGGGCCCGGCAAACGAGCGACCGGGGCGAACAGGCTTTGCGCATCTGTTCGAACATATGATGTTTCAAGGCTCTAAGCACGTTCCAGAAGATGCTCATTTCAAACTGCTCGAAGGCGCGGGAGCCGCGGATCTGAACGGCACTACCGACTTCGACCGCACGAATTACTTTGAGACTCTGCCCTCGAATCAACTTGCGCTCGCGCTGTGGCTCGAGAGCGATCGCATGGGGTTTTTGCTCGACACGCTCGATCAAGCCAAGCTCTCGAACCAACGCGACGTCGTTCGTAACGAGCGTCGTCAGAGCGTGGAGAACAAACCCTACGGCTTGGTCGAGGAAGAGATGTTTCATCAGCTCTTCCCGAAAGGTCATCCGTACTACGCATCCGTGATCGGATCGCATGCGGATATCGAAGCCGTGCGATTGAACGATGTGCGCGACTTCTTCAAGCAGTATTACGTCCCCAACAACGCAAGCCTTGCAATCGTCGGCGATATCAACAAAGCGGAAGCGCGTGCGCTAGTCGAGAAATACTTCGGGCCGTTGCCGGCGGGCGCCGAGGTGCCGAAGGTGGATGTGACCACACCACCGATCACTGCCGAAAAGCGCGTGACCGTACGCGACAAGATCGAGCTGCCGCGCGTGTACATGGCTTGGATCACGCCTCCGATCTTTAAGCCGGGCGATGCGGATGCCGATCTGCTCGCGAATATTCTGGGCGGCGGCAAATCGAGCCGCTTGTACAAAAAATTGGTATACGAACAGAAAATCGCGCAGGACGTCACGGCCACCCAGTACTCGCTCGTATTAGGGTCTGTTTTCTCCATCGAGGCCACCGCCAAACCGGGGGTCAAACCGGAAGAGCTC
>Ga0307515_10011454_pt1 | contig 16834 bp, 12 predicted proteins | sample 17_EM_MG_FD_194513 | JGI IMG/M metagenome (GOLD analysis project Ga0307515, IMG submission 194513) | Populus trichocarpa ectomycorrhiza microbial communities from riparian zone in the Pacific Northwest, United States - 17_EM | ecosystem: Host-associated > Plants > Roots > Unclassified | place... | reverse complement strand
ATTTTGTTTGTTATTGATGTTTATATTTGAAATTGAATTGATGGAGAATTTAGATAATTTTGTTTTTATTTTTCTCTATATATATTCATATATGCAATTTTTTATATTATGGGTATTTTGTTTTTTTTATGAGAAATTATAAGTTTTATTAGATCATTGGCTCATGTTATGCTGTTGATTAGATTATTTTTTTAACGTAAAAAAATAGCTAAGCATTGCTATTTCCTTTTCTAATAAGAAATTCTTTTAAACCATACGAGAATTGATTCGATGTGACTTGATTATCTTGACTGATCCAAAGACAACCTAGATCATGACTAATAAAAATATAATTTGAGTTAAAATAAATATTTAAGATGATGTTATTTTTTATTATAAATATTGAGACGCAAACATATTGGATCGATTTGAGTCAACCTGCAGAGTTAACTTGTCAATCCACATACCAAGTCATAAGATCATGATAACCCCATAGAAAGAAAATCAAAATAAATTAATAAACTCAATGTTGAAGGATGAAACTGAAGAAAAATCAATTAAAAAAATGATCCAAAAATATAACCAGAGTCAACTCGGGTTAACTTGCCAAACTCGTGATCTAGGTCATAAGACCAAGATAACCCAATAGAAAGCAAATTAAAACAAAATATGAAACTCAATTCTTAATCAACTCAGTATTGAAAGATAAAATTAAAAAAAAAATCGATTAAAAAAGAAAGAAAAATGACTCGAGTTAACCGGATTAACTCGCGAAACTTGTGATTCGAGTCATGAAATGAGGATAACCTTATAGAAAGTGAACTGAAACAAATCACGAAACCTAATTTCTAATCAACCCAATGTTGAAGAATAAAATTGAGAAAAAAAGTCAATTAGAAAAAAAAAACTCAAGTCAACCAAGTTAACATGTTAAACCTATTGTCCGAGTCATGAGTATGAGATAATATCATAAAAAGTAAATTGAAAAAAATTTTGAAGCTTAATTCCAATAAATCTAATGTTAAATGATAAAATTGAAATTAAAAAAAAAATAACATAGATTATAAAAGAAAAAAATAACAAAGAAAGAAAGAAAATACTATTATAGTGAATAATATTATGTGAGGAGAGGCACAATAAAAACCCCTTCTCCTTTAGTTTTTTTTTTTTTTTTGTTAATGTTAATTAATTGTTTATTAAAAAGTGTTAAAACATTTGAGTTGAAAATTAAGAATTTGGAATGAAGTTAGGTGTTTAATTTCTTAATTAGGACTTTAAGTATAATAATTAATTGGAGAGAATTTATAATGGTGATTGTTGATTTTTTTGGTAATTTTGCTTGAGAGTTACAAATAATAATTAGGTTGTTGTAGGTGCAGATGGATTCAAGTTCTTCTATTCGATGATGATGTAATCATTGTAGTATTGGAGAGTAGGTATGAATCTAAACCACGTGAAAGGAATAAACATTGTAGATATGCTTTAAATTTCTATGGATTTTAATAGTAAAATTATTTTGAATGAAAAATCAGATGATCTTGAAGAGAAAAATGATTATTTCATGAAGTTAATTTGTTATTTTTTATTTGTTTTAGAGTAACATTATCTTTCTATTTTTTTAATAACAATAAAATTATTCAGAATCTTTGGTTTAAAGGCTTTATAGAAATTTCATTTCCTAAATTAATAGTGTAATAACTTCATTTCCCTTACCATCTAAATTTTTTAACCCTGACTTTAGGGGCTTGGAAGTAATTTCATGATGGTTTTTTTAATTATTTAGTCTTAGGGGTATTTTAGTAATTTTTACAAGTAAAATAAAAAAGAAAAAAGTTGTTGGTACACGTCATACGCTTCGCCGCAGCGTGTGTGATTGATTTTGGTGGTCGTAGTCGTGCTTCCACCGCATCATTTGATTCGTCTCAACATCCTCTTCCTTCTTAAATGATGTGTGTATGGTGGTTCGTTCTGGTTTGGCACAAATTTGCTTTTCCCCCCTTCTTTTTTCTTTCATTCACCTCAATATGCACGCTATCTCTTGAAGAAATCACATCAACCCTTCAATTTCTTTCCCTTTCATATTTAGTCTCTTTTCTCTTAATTGCAAATTTTAAATTTGAAAAGATTATTTCAATTTGAAAATTATTTTTAATTTTGTGCTTCTTTAACTTTTTTCATCTCTTAAATTTGGTCCTCATTCTTTTAATTGCTATTTTTTAGGTGATTTATAAAATTGATTTCTTTTTGTGATTTCATCCTCCTTCAATTGTTTTTTCTATCAGATTTAATTCTCATTCTTTTAATTGCTAGTTTTATACATTGACAAGTTTTTTCGATTAATTTTATCTTTTAACATGAAATTGGTTGGAGATTGACCTTGATGAAGCCCAAGTATGAGATTTCATGGGTTGTGATAAAAAAAATTACAATTTTATCCCTTAACATTAAATTGGTTTGGAATTATCTTTCTCGATTAAGCCCGAGTATGAGATTTTACAGGTTGTGATTTTGAAATATTAACTTAAATTTAGAAGATTCACTCGAGTTTTCTTTGTTTTTCATACTGTTAAACTAGGGTTGTCTTTTTTCACTTTCAAATTAACCAAACTTATATTTTGTTTCTTTCATATTATTTTGGAATATTATCCTAGTGTCACCTTAACATTTTTCTTTTAGCGTTCAGAAAAAATTGCCCCAGCCCACACTATTGTGCTGACCACCGATATAGGTTTACTATATTCACTTTTTTTTATCCTTTTTTTTTTAATTCTCTTTTAGCTTTTAATATTTGGTTCATTATAATTGAGCTTTCTAATTTGTTTCGTTATGGGTTCCATGCCTTTATTACTATCTCTTATCCTATATCATGGGTTTCACATGCTAACCATGGTTAACCCGAGTCAATCTGACGTCTCAATGTTTTTTTAGAAAAATATTTTGTCCAACATGTCAACAATTAAGTATTTGAAAAGTGTTTTGGGCAACATATATTGAATATTTATTTCCTAATATTTTTATAACCTTTTTAATGTTAAGAAAAAATCTAGTCCACTGCAAAAAAAACGTGTGTGTATTACATTCTATCTATATTAATAAACTCTTTGGATAAACTTGATGTCCAATAATTTTTTTAAAAGAAAAACTTTGTCCAATACCTTAGTTTAAGTTTATTCTTTTTTTCCCCTTATTATTATTCAAAAATAATTTTATTATTATTCCCAATCTTTAAAGAACTGGTTTAACTTTTATCAATTAAAATTACTTGATTTAAAGTGATATTTTTTTATTATTATAAATACACTTGATATATTTAATTCTTGATCTGATAAATATGCAAAGTGATATTGATAGTAATCTGTATAATCTTTAAATTTTAGCCTCTATAATCTTTAAATTTTAGATATTTTATTTTTCTATTTTGATATAGTGTTTTAACTCACATAAAAGCACGAGGCAGAGTAACTGTTTAGTGGGGAGATGACGAAGTCTTTATTTGGCCAATTGCCACCAGCGAAAATAGTTGGCATCTCTTGGCATTAGACCTGAGCTTGATTGCACGGCTTCGTTTTCTACCAGTCTCTCTCTCTCTCAATCCAAGCATATGTAATTTCTTTGCTCACTGCTTCGTTTAAGATTTAGTCTTGTTTGATATTTCAATAATTTCTATATTTTAAAATGTTTTTTAAATATTTTTTATAGGTTTGTTGTACCGGTATTTTTTAATATATTTTAAATTAAAAAATGAGCAAACAATTACCAATACCAAGTAGCACAGGAGAGCAAAAACTACTAGTAGTATTCTAAAAGCTCGATGGTTGTGCAGTATATATCGTTATGAGGAAGAAAGAAAGAACTAGCAGTCATTTCGAACAACAACAACAAAACCCACACTTGAATAACATGGCAATGGCAATGGCATTGGCAGGACAATGTTTCATGTCTAGTCAGTCACCTAAGATGAGCACAACAGAAGGTAATTATCCAGAGGCACCAAGAAAGTCACAAAATCTTAGGGAGCCTATGAGGAATGATAACAAAAGGATCATAAAGGTTACTGGAGTATCAAATTTCAATGATGTCAAAGCCAACAAGGCCACTATCCTTTCCCCAGTCGCAGTTGCAACTCATGGAGCACTTGCTAGTGCTCAATGTTCACGGTTGATCTCCACCAAGAAGTGCCGCTACATCATCAGTCTGAAAAAATTGGTCATTATGGTATTTATTGCTGGGCGCAAACCAGGTTGAGCCAAGCAAAACATCTGGCCTGTTACAGTCTGTCTGATTGAGAACTTCTCTCGCTTCAACATATGGCAAAACCTGATCGATTGGCTCAGGCTTGACATTATATGCTACAAGAATCACAAGTTCATTAGTAAAACTGGGATTCCCAACAAGTTCATGTAATCTTAAATATTCTCACCTTGTTCATCCGACGAGCTTCCACTGATCGGGGTGCACTCGCTAAACAATGAGGAAGCAGAATGACCTGAAGGAGAGTTAAGATCAGCATGTAGTTCCCATTCTGCTGCGCAGGCATTCAAAGGTGAACTATGCACTCCACAACCAATTGGGACAAAAGCATCTGAAGTTTGGTGGCCTGGACATTTCTTTGAGTATTTCAGAGTTCGTGATTCATAGAGTACTGCCTCCAAGAGACCACTACTTCTTGGTGACAGACCATCTGACTTTGTCTCCTTGGTTGGAGGAGACTGAATAAAAGTATCAACAGACTCAAGTGAAGGCAGTGGGGAAGCAGGTGTTCCCCAGCTATCTTGTTGAGTTTCTGAATATTGGAGTGAAGGGAGCTCTAACTTCGTGGCCCTATATATGGGCTCAGAAGAAGATGAAGAAGAAGAATTGCCATTTAATATGGCATGACTGCCAGGAAGAACACCGCATGATGACTGGTCATAGTTGCTCAAATCACAACCATATGGGGAAGATAACCCAAAGTTCCCTGTAATCTTTCCGCGATGATAATCTGTAAATTGATCGAACTCTGGTATTCCACCACTGACACTACCATCAAGACCAGTGAATATGGTCTGTGACTCTCTAAAGCGTTTGGCAGGATGAATTGTTGGGAACACAAGGCCCTGACCATAGGATGAACCTACACCTTGTTTCAGCATGCTGCTTGCAGAAGCATCGAAAAGACCCGTTGAATAAGACAGGACACCTGGATTGAGTGCCAGAGTTTTGAATTCCACTTCCGGAATCTTAAAATGGTCAGTCAGCATCATATCAGGATCATGTGCGTCCCCTGTTTGCAATTTGCCCATATTTTGACCATCTTTATTCATCTTATATGCTCGCAGACAAACTTCAGGGGGGTAAAGTGGTAAGCCAGCACGTTGCAGTCTCTTTGTTCTTGTATTCCAGTAGTTCTTTATCTCGTTATCTGTCCTTCCAGGCAACTGCAAGGGGAAGGAAATCATAAACACAAAAAAATGGAAGCATGATACAGAAAACAAAGCTGGGAACTTGAGGTTTTGTTTGTTTGTATTAAAAAAATTATCAGGGAACAAACTTGTTTCATGTCTCCCATGGTTGCCTAAATGCTGTCCATGTATAGGAATTTGCTTAACATGTTATGAAATATGCTACCAGCCTACCACACAATGTCTTGTGAGTGGCCAATATTATAAGAAACAAAACCTTCAGAATATATTCAATTACCAAATTGTAATTCTGTGTGGACACAGTTACTTCACAAAAACAGAAAGAGATAATCAAATACGCAGGTTCAGTCATAACACATAAAAGATGATACTTTTCCCCAAAAACCAAACTGAGCCTGGGGTTAATTATGAAGGCAGAAAGAAAAACAAGGTTCTGTTATACCTGTTTCAAAAGAAAATAATGTCCTGAAAGATGAAGTTAGTTGAAGCAAATGGATAAGCACTTTAACATATATACAAGAAGACCATATTGTAGTTAATCATGTAGCAGGAAACTTCCATGTATGTAATATGATGTGGAGCGTACATAGAGGTTTGGTTCTTTTGAAGCTTATGCTAAGCCTCACAGAACATGTATTCCACAAACAGCTTCTTGAATACCTCTTCCCGGAAATTTTTTTTGAAACAATAGTTACTTTTAAATACAAAATATGAATCCCTAAGATTGAAACATGATTTTTAAGATTAATATATAAGGTGAAAAACCAGCAATATTTCTGAAAATGGAAGCCGCTCAGGAAATACATAAAACCAGTGAAGTTGATTTCCATTTCTTTATCACTAATTGTTTTTGGACTTGGTGTTGATTCTTGACAAGCTACAAACTCTGCAAATATCTCCAAAACTAATTAGAGTGACTCATTTAGCCTAATGAAAAATGCATTAAACTGGAAAAAGGAAATCTTTTGATGTTGTAACTAAGATATCTGAGACAACAAAAAGATTATGCAGATATATGTCTGACTATAAGATTGTGTTCAAACACTATGCTTATATATCCTCTCTTTTTTTTGCTGGTTTACATTCTTATCTCATTCCAAAAACGTCAGAATGATTGAAGATTAATTAAGAATTTGATTTTTTTATTTTGTTTCTTTTTCAGTATTTAATTCTATTTCCTACCATACTAGATGAATTAATTTTCTGCCATTTCCTAGCTATTATTTTACATTAGTAATATTTTTTCTTTTTTTATGCTACTTATTTTTCTGAAGGACTGTGAAGGGTTTATTGATGCCTACAAACCATAAGTTATCACTCTTTTGAGGGAGCCTTTTTTTAATTGATAATAAATGAAGAATTTCTATCAAGTTTTCATAGCCCTCGTGTTATTTTCTGATATTCTACACCTTTTTTTCTCCGCTACTCCCTATTTCTCCTCTCCTCCCAATTTCTTCTTCCCATACTACATTGTGTATGCGCACACACTGCACATGTATGCAAACACACATGGGGAAGAAAAGACAGACAATGTCTTCTATCAAATCATGTATGCAATTAGCTAGATTCAAAATAAACGCTTGAATATTTATCTGCACATTACATTGGGAATTTAGTAAGAAGTGTGCAGGTGTTATGTCTGACTGAACAAATCTTTGTATATATACGCATGTTTGTAAGTATATCTGTTCCAACCATTGCCATATCCATGCCACTTGATTAGTGGATTTTCTATACAGTGCATATCTAAAAAAATCCAACATCTGATTATTGTTGTGTTCCATGAACAAAGTTAGACGGATCGATACCATCCCCACAACATAATTTAAAAAGATCAAAGTGATAACACATTTATTTGAAAAACCTTTAAATCAGGAATAAGGTTACCAACCTCTGCAGCCATTCGAGCCCATTTGTTTCCCATATTAGCATGGAGTTCAATGATGCGGTTCTCTTCCTCTGGAGTGAATGAACCCTTCTTCAGATCTGGTCGTAGATGATTCGCCCATCGCAGACGGCAGCTTTTTCCACATCGGAAGAGCCCTGAGTGCTTCTGGACAGAATTCCAATTCCCTTCTCCATGCTTCTTGACATAGTCTATCAAAATAGCATCTTCTGCAGAGGTCCATGGGCCTTTCTTCAAAGGAGTAATCCCACCCACCATTCCCCCACCATTAACTTCATCAGCTGCAGGTGAATCTTGACGACCCTTGGACCTCTTATTATCCTCGGTCCCATTCATCATGCTGCTCATCTCATGAATATGCCTGAATAGATGAAATAAGACAGCTTAAATAAAGCTCAAAACAGTTCATTTCAAATCAGAAAAGGTAAGTAACATAAAGAGCGAATCAAAGAGGGGAGAATAAATTGCTGTTTTTGGACGCAAAGAAGACGACAAAACCAAAGGTGAAGTCCAAACAATAATGTGAACCGCTAAACATTTACGTATCCACGCAATCCAGCCACACAATCCAGCAATACAAGTAATCCAAGCAACTCCTTACAGATTAAAAAGTCAAAATCAAAACGCTTTTAATACTGAGTCTATGAGATATTATTGCTGCACTAATACGACAACTTTGCGAAGATTCTCTACACGAATCATGCGTAAAATCAATACATTTGGCCAACTCTTTGGCTAATACATTTGACCAACCCTTTGCTATATTCAATTTATAGAAAATTTCTATATTCGATTTATAGAAAATTAAAGTCAATTAAAGCACAATGCTCTCGGTTGTCCAGACTACTTCCTACCTTTCTTTGCTATAATTTAATTGATATCCATATTATTACCACAAACAGATTAAAAAAAGAGAGAGTAAACTTAAAAGATTACTTTTACCTGCACAAATTGTTGAAGTCAGGTGAAGGTTGACAAATTCCAAGATCAGAAACTCATCAACTCAACTAATCCCTCTATAATCCCACTAAATCTAACATCACAACTTACAACCACCTCCAAAAACTTGAATGAAACAATGAAGAAACAAAACCCACATCAAAAACTGAAAATATAAAAATCCTTCAAGTATTAAAACTCAAAAGAGTTCGACTAAGTACTGAAACTGTAACAAAGTGATGGATTCACAGTTTTTCTTTACATTTACAGAAATGATAGCTGAAAAGAACCGAACACAATCAAGCTCAACACACTGAAATTCAAAGCTGCATACTTACAGAAACAAGCAATTAAAACAGTAAGAAAAAAAACAAAACATGAAAGCACACAATACTCAGATCCATTAAAGCAAAATACATACCATAAAACTCTACCACACATCCAAACCAAGTGTAGAGTCTGAGCACAGAAGAGGGTTTTTGTTTCTTTCTTGCTTGCTGAGCGGAGTAGGAAAAATGGGTTTAAAAATAGAGAAAAAAAGGGGCCATTAAAAGCAAAAAAAAAAAAAAAAAAAAAAATTATCAGGACAAGGAAACCCAAGTTAATTAAAAATATTAGATGGCAAAAAATGAGTAAATGTAGGAGAGATTCAAAAGGAGATATCAACAGCAAAAAACCTAAATATCTCCCCTTCTTCTTTTTTTAAAAAACAAAAAACAAAAAATAAAAATTTCAGCTTTCCCTTTTCTCCACGGTGTGTACTTCCATGTTCCTTAAGGGAGAGAGAGAGCTTGCATTTATGTTCATAAGGTCTTATAAGGGTATGAAAGGGTGAGGACATGAATTTAATCATGGCCCCACTTAATCCTTACGTCTATTAATTATCAAAAAATCATCAATCATGATGATGAGTTTATTAATTTTGCTAGCTTTCGATATTAATAAACATTTCATCTCTCATTGATGGCCCCAAGTCTTCTAAGTATAGTAGAAACATGCCCTAAGGTTACATAAATAAATTGAGGTATTACAAATGGGACTCCATTTTTCTTCCCATTTCAGAAGAATAATTAAACTACATTATCGAGAGAGGGAGAGGGAGAGGGTGGGAGGGGGATAAGAAGGATTTCATCTTTTACTATTTTTGATAAGCATGGAAGCATGATTTTCACAAAAATAAAAATTATTAATGTTAAAAGGGATAAAATCTCTCATTAGCTACGAGCAAGTTGCTCAGAATTTTTCCAAACTTGAAATAAGCCAGCAAATCCCACGTCTTTTTTTTATTGGTGACCATTGAATATTGTTGAAATAAAATGTTCTTCCATTGAACATAATTTTTTTTATTTCAAAATCATTGTATTTTAAAATAATATTTTTTTTTTATTTTTTCAATGCTTGAAATTAATTATTTTTTATGATTTTATATCATTTTAATTTGTTAATGTTAAAATAAATTTTAAAAAATAAAAAATATTATTTCAATATATTTTTAAATAAAAAATACTTTAAAATTTAAAAGTATTTTTTTTCTAAAATAAATATATTAGGTGCATCCAAAATCACTTCTCTCTCAAATAACATGGAAAAGTCAGGCATAATTCAACACAAACTCAAACTGTGCTAATTGGATGCTTAGCACCCTCGGGCTGTGGCCACAAGGAAGCTATGCGCCGAGGGAAGCAAAGGGTGACATGGGCGGCAAGTACTTGTCTCAACTGCCTCTTTCGAGCCCTCTGGTTGGTTTTTACCATTCTCTTTGTACTTCAAAAAGCGTTTGGGACAAAAGCTGATTTTATTCCATTTCCACAAGGACCATAACCAATTCAACGGTTCAAAATCTTCCATCATCAAATTTCATGATTTTCAAGGAAAAGCAATCTAAATTACATGACTCTTTTTTTTGGGAAGCAAGTTGCAAATGACAAGTGTGATCTACAAGCAGCACATTACAAGGTAGGCTCTGGAAATTATTTGCCAGATGATGATGGTGTTCTCTACAAGTTGCAAGAACATACACCAGTGATCTTCAAAGTTCTGATATCAAGAGACTCGTGATAGCTTTAGTTTTTTTGCTCAACTACAGAGAAAAACTCATTTAATTAGTCAAATTACTTTTATTTTTGTTGTTGGACTCTCATGCATAATTTGCACTAGTTCATGACTATTTCCTAAATCAACAACCTTTATAAATAAGCACTGGCGCCTAAAATCAAGAAAATGGAAATGGTCTTCTCAAAAAATGATAATACTACAGAAAATGTAGAAAGGAAAAGGAGGAAGGGCTTCGCTCAAAGAGTAGTGCCAAGCACAAAATCCACAACAGCAGCCCGCCAAACAGCTTCACCGAGAGCCGCCCACCATCTGACTGGTGTAGGGTTTCAGGGAATCCATTGGAGTTGCAGCTGTTGGACTATTTATTTTTACCATTGCCCAAATCACGAATATTTCATAGTGACACCGTTGTCACCAGTAAATGGAGATGAAACTCCAAGCAGGTTGCAGAGCCAAGCAATCTGTCTCCTGGAATTTGTTTTATTATAGTATAAAAGGCAAGTGCGGAAGGGGGTGGGGAAGGGAAATGGAAGATGAAACAACAGTTTTTCAATCATAGGTATGGTCTGCAAATTCTTCAGTCAGATTAAGAATATATAGTCGCTCTCACTTGATTGATAACAGTAACAATCAACACCACCTTGGGGCATAAAGCTTTTCCAAAATGGACCTTGCAAAATCAACGAGGTCCACGGTCAGCAGCCTGAGAGACAGCATGAAAGCACTAACTAGGACACTGTAAGTAATTTCGACTCAGCAAGGCAGTCCACATATATAGAATGAAAGCACTGCGGGCTGTGCTCTGATTCCCTGTAAGGAGCGTGGAGCAAGGCAGTATTTGAGCAATGGATACCACTCACCAGAAAGCTACACTGTTCTTCACCAGTTCACAATAGGTGACCAGTCGATTGCGATTCTTAATATGAAAATGAGTGTGCTGCCAATGCCATCCACATTCACAGAGGAAAAGAAGCTCATTAGGAGGAAGATAGAATTAAAAGATCAACGACAACATTCACACACACACACCAGATATATAGCAGAACTTTTTTTTAACATCTGAAAATTCAGCCATGCCCACGAGCAACATTACCACCTAATATGAACAATAACAAGCTTTATCATTGAATTATGAATATACAAGTGAAAAATTATCCCAAGGTATTCTTCTCCTTGACGCACCAACTGGAGATGATAATTGAACAAAGCAAACCTCAGCACAAGGCAGGGTTGAGAAATAAATTAAAGAACGCATGTTTGTCTACTCAGTAGGTATGTCTCAAAAGCTGTATGATAGTTTTTAATTTTCTACATGTTAACAATATATGCTGCGTAGTGGAGTGGAATGTAATGAAAACAGCAAGGCAGTTTCTCAAATGTTTTAGTATCAGAAACTTCTTCTCAGTTTTGTAATTAATAAACTAACCATGGAGGAGCATGTTTGCAGCACAAGATGATTCTGCAGTAATTTGTTTGTACCCTGACAGTTACACATTGTTATAAAGACTCAACCACCATTGCCTATCCTCCTGACATTGACTGATTGCTAAAGCCTCATAGCATGAGAAAAGGCACAATCGAATCAAAATTTCATTTTGTGTGGGAATTGTACATTTACATAGGACATCAAGAGCAGAATAATCTTGAAAATAAATAGCCATGGCATCCCTGTAAAGTATCAAGCAAAGGAGCTGTCTGACATGCATCCTCAACCTCACGGTTCATCCACCTTTTTAGCATAGTTTCTGCAGCAATAGACACCTGATGCTGCAATACAGCAGCACCAAGAGGTCCCACCAAATTCAACCTTGTTGCAGCTGAAAAAGCATCTCTCAATGTGATAAACATGTAAGCCCTCTGAGAAGTTTCACTATCCATGCCCAGAAGCCCACAAACAATCCCGAAGACAGGAGCATGGTGAAAAGCAACAATCCCAGAACCAAGAGACATCTCTCTCATAATTTTAAGAGATGGGATTTCTGTAAACACAGCCGCAGCCACTCTCATTAGCGCCGATCCTTGTGAAACAGACGCCTTTCGACTTACTTCATTAGTTAAAGTAGCATCAAGCATTCTATCAAGTTTCCGCCAATTATCCAAATCCGGACACATTGCTGCGGAGTACACATAAGGAAGAAGCAAGCTTCCCGTGTTCTCCAAAACATGAATTACATAAGTTTGGAAGTCTTCTGGATTCAAAATCACACGTGCTTGAATAGCTGCCTCAATACCAAACGAATGAGCAAACCCACCAGTAGGAAGAATCGAATCGATCAGTTGCCACTGGCTCCAATGCAAAGAAAAACTCGTAGAAGCAGGTTTCTCTTTTGCTCCATCTATTTCCTTCTTGCCTTCCATTGGAAAAATTGAAAAACCAGCTTGGCCGCAGGCAAATACTTAGCAGATTAACTATCAAAACAAGAATCAACAGCACAAACCAACAGAATGAACAAATTATTTTATCAGAATATAATCTCTGGGGATGCAAGAGTTTCCAAAATCTATAATTAACCCAGCTAATCTTTATGCCCATTTTGCATATCCTAACAATAAAATTATCAACATCTGTCATCAACCCAGTACATCAAATCAATTATAGAACGTCAAATTCTTTGCAGTTTCAGGAATAATACTCAGAGAAGATAACCAAACTTCAAATCAGAAAAAGATGCAAACCAAACAAAAAGATATTAAAAAGGAAAAGTAAAAAAAAAAACCCAGATACGCAATCTGTATGAAGAACTACAGATTCTATGGAGGTCAGCAGGGACTTTATGAAGCGAGGAGAGACTTGCCTGTCTTGTTTTCTGTAACCACGACCTTGCTGCGTGAAAATTCGACGTTGACTCCTTGTTTCAAGTGTTAGTTTCAATTTACCCACCTTTCTTTCAATTTGGTTCCAAAACTAGAATCAATCATGCCCTTAAATATAAAAAAGTTTCAATGAGGCTTGTAACAAATACAAATCCCTTGATTATACGCATTTTGTTAATTTAGTACTTCAATTTTAGAAATCTTGTGGCCATAGGCTAGTTGCTTAACTTCGAACTTCGAAGGCGTCGTCACACATGCTAGAATAGTTGTCAGATTTAGTCCAGCCATACAATTTGATTCGAGAACCTAACAATCTAAGATCTAATCCAAAATGCATACATACTCATGCACACTTCACAAAATTTTAAGCATCTTATAGCAAGGAGGCAATAATTGGGCAGGAGACAAACAAAGAATTGAGGAGCTTATTGAAACTTGTATCACTAAAATGCCAAGAAATTAAGCTAATACATAGAATTAGAATTCAAGAAAGTTAATTGGTGAGCATCTCCCCCCTTTCCTTGCTCTAAGAACCTTGCGGCACCCTCCAATCAAAGCATCTTCTAAGGGAACAAGGCATGGAGTATAAGGAAAAATCTCACCTGTCTCCAATCTGATATAGTGCTCTTTATTTCTTCCGTCTTTGGGTCATATGAACTCAACCTCTTTGAATACTTTCTCGTCAGCGTCGATATGCTTCCATGTGACAGCAAAATACTTCCATCTTCCATGTACTCCTTGACTCCATACTCTTTCATCAACCATATGTTAAACGCAGGGAATCCAGCATCATATAGACACGAAAAATCCCCCAACAACACTAAGGATGCAGTCTTCATGTCTATCTGATCAGGAGGTGCAGTACTCCGTGTTTGTTCATTCTCCATATATATCAAAAGAGCATATGTATTGATTATCTCTGTTATGCTTATTATCGACTGTAACCCAATGTAGGCAAGCAAAATAAGGAGTTGAAACCATGTCACGCCAGGATCTGCAAACGTTTTTGCACTGCATCATAGTGTTGACAGGGAGTCTTGCAAGAATGTCCAGGAGGAGTTCTGTTGGCAATTCTGTCATCAGTCTGGATGGTGATTCTTCAACACCCTTTCTCTCTTGTTGTAACCAGCTGGTGGTTTCTATTGTATATCAACAAAAAAGCTACTTGTGAGCAGTGATAGTTAAACTATTTGGGCATGTAAACAAATAAAAAATTGGTTTTGAAGTGTTAAAAATTGTTTTTAATGTATTTATTTATCCCATAAATAATACTTTTAAAATACAATTAAATCTTTTAAACTTGTGAAAGAATAAAAAAAAAGATAAAAGAAAAAATATGTTTTTTTTAATATCTATTTTTTTATGTAATGATGAAATATTACAACTGTTAATAAAAATATATGATTAATTATGAAAATTAAAAGAGATAAACTCAAAAAAAATTAATTTAATTTTGATTGCTATATGTTTTTTTTGTTCATAGTTCAGATTTGTTACTTATTCTTTTGATTATTATATATTTTGTTTTTTATTATTTAATTTATTTTCAATTTCATCACTTAATATTTAATTAGTCTCATTTTATTTTTATATCAAAATTTACCCTTGTTATTTTGATTGTCATTTATTTTATTTTGAAAAATCTTTTAAATTTTAATATTTTTTTCGATTTCATTCTTCAACATTAGATTGATTTTTTTTTCAATTTCACCCTTCAATATTTAATTGATTGTGAATTGGGTTTCATTGTTTTTTGAGATTCGGTGCTTCCAGACTAATAGTCTGTGTCACCTATTTGAAGAGTTGACATGGATTGATATTTTTTTTTTATTTCATCATTCGATATTTTTTTTAAATGAGCTTTGTTGTTTTCTTTTCTATTAGCTTATTCAAATCTCAAGACCAGAACGAAGATTTAATGAATTAACTCATGTTAGCTCGGGGTCAACTCAAACCGAGTTTTTTTAATATTTTTTTATCCAATTTTATTATATTATTTTATTTGCTACGAATTGAGATACATCGTTTTTCTCTTTTGAAAAAAGGTTTTTAATTCCCTAGATTATCATGATCACTTTTTTTTATTTGATACATTTGTTGTAAATTATTTTTTTTTATTATCTAATTAAAATAAAATCAGTTTATTTGACCCGTTCGGATCTATAACGAGAGCCATTGATTTTTTTTCCTTTTTTAAAACATGCTTGGAGCACTAGAACATTATTTTTTATAGAAAAAATTAATCAAACTTGCGATGAAGCGCGAACACTTGGCTAATATCATATATAATTTAATGTGTAATAATTGGATGCATAGAGATATAGAACAAACATAATAAAAAAATTTAATTTTGGACATTTGAGATACGGTAGAATACACGAAGTATGCAATTAGGATACATGAGAAATATATCCATAATACTTTTTAGGGTCAGATTTCTTATTATTATTATTATTATTATTATTATTATTATTATTATTATTATATTGATTAAAATATGAATTTAAGTTTTATGAGTTAGAATACTTATATATTTAGTAAAATAGAGTTTCATTTAATTGATACGAGAGTAGCTAGGAAGCAAATACTTACGAATTTAAATTTCATTCAAAGTTAAATTTGGTCAAATTCTAAAAGCTAACATGAATTAACTTAAATATTTGAGGCCAATGAACTCTACAATATCTCAATTAGTATTACTGCTTGCCACCTCCTCTCATCAGGAGGCTAGAGATTGAGTCTCTCCTCTCTATAACCTAAAAAAGAAAGAAAAAAGCATGAACTTTGAATGTCATTTAATTTCTAAATAAAATATAAAACAAAGCTCACACTTGCATATACATGCATGCATGCCCACTTCACAAAATTTCAATAGACATGAAAATTAATCATCTATGGCAAGGCACAGCAATAATTGATTAGAAGAAAAATAAAAAAAAATTGAAAAACTCATTGAAACTAATAGTAACTATATAGAATTAGAACTCCAGAAAGTTAATTGTTGAACATCTTTTCCTTTTCCTAACATTGAGAATCTTGTAGTGCCCAGCTCCAATCAGAATATCTTTTAAGGGAACCAAGGATGGAGTATGAATGTAAACAAATCGCCTGTCACCAATCTGATCATATAGTGCTCTTGATTCTTTTGTCTTCGGATCATATGATATCAAAGTCTCCGAGTTCTGTATCAACAGAATACTTGCATCTTCCTTTATTGCAACTGGTCTATAATGAGAATTAGGTGATCTTTTAACAGTATAATGTTTCCACGACTCCTCGACTCCATATTCTTTCATAACCCATATGTTAAATTCAGGGTATTCATTATCAAATATACACAAGAAATTCCCTAACCCTGCTAAAGATGCAGTGTGCATGACTACTTGATCAGGAAGTGCAATACTCAGGGCTTGTTCATTCTCCATGTCAAAAGAGCTTATATGGCGATCGTCTCTAGTGCTAATCCAATGTAAAGCTCCATTCAGAGGAACTGCACGTATCAGATGAAGGTGGCCTGGGATATCAATATTTCTCCAGGAATTGCTTCCAAGTGTGAAAATTTGTCCTGATCCTGGAAAATTTCCATATCCTACCCTTACTCTAGGCATTAGATGTTGGGGATTTCCGACCGGGGGTGTACTGATAATTGCTCAAACGGAGGGTGAAGCACACTGGCACACAATATTTAACGTGGTTCGGCAAATCTGCCTACATCCACGGGAGAGTCTATATTATTGAG
>Ga0307515_10011453_pt1 | contig 16836 bp, 9 predicted proteins | sample 17_EM_MG_FD_194513 | JGI IMG/M metagenome (GOLD analysis project Ga0307515, IMG submission 194513) | Populus trichocarpa ectomycorrhiza microbial communities from riparian zone in the Pacific Northwest, United States - 17_EM | ecosystem: Host-associated > Plants > Roots > Unclassified | place... | reverse complement strand
TTTTCTCCTGAAAAAGGGTTTTTTTTCCAAGTTATTATAGTTATTTAAAAAAAATATTTATTTCTTTATCACATAATTAAAATAAAATATGATTATTTAACTAGTTGAGTTTCATCGCCCAAACATATTTTATAACCCGTGCAGCTATGCACTATAAGTAAATATTGTCGACAAATTATTCATTTTTTTTTCTTTTATTTATTTTTAAGCCCCCGGATATCTGTAAAGATTCAGTAATGCTTCATTAATTGAGCTCATTGTTTTCAGTTAACAAAAAAAAAAAAAAGAAGGTTTCCAGCTTCCTGATTGAGCATTGGACTCCAACATTACAACTCATACCGGCACAGAAGTAAGCCAATATCCACCCACCACGTAACCTGGAAACAAATCCTATTTACCACAACACCCTCTCTTCAAATTCCAAACCCCTCTGATTGGTCCACATAACACATCCTAAAAAAACAAAACACAGCAGCAGAACACAAAATTAAAAAACCCCATATAACCGCCAGAATTCACATCTACCAGTCTTTTTGAGAAAACGGAAGACTGACTGGTGAGTCAGTTCCAGTAACTCACCATCATCATCAACTCTCATGGACTCCCCTCTTCAAATTCTCCACGGTTTGCTCCAATTTCTCCCTCTAGGGTTTACTTAGGTTTTCCATTTTTTCTCCAATTAACCATCTTTTCTTTCCTTCTAGAATGGCACAGCCGGATCAAATTTCTGTTTCTTCTAGGGATCATTCCGCTGCTGCTGCATCATCATCTTCAAATCACACTTCTTTTCCAGTCCGCGAAGAATATGATCATGATCATGATCAACGGTTACGTCAACTCGAATTTAGACAGCCAGAGATAGAGCAGCAGCAGCAGGAATACATTGAAATTTCTAATCGAGGGAATTATTTCGGGTTTAATGATGTAGCTTCTGTTAGAGATGACACGTGGTCTTGTGTCGTCGTGGTTCTCACGTTCTGGTTCTTCGGTTTGTATTTATTTAGCAATTAAAGTTTCTCTAGAATTACTTCTGTTTATTTTATTTTTTTCCCCTAATTTTGATTGTCAAAAATTAGATTACATTTTATAGGTTTCTAGTGTTAAATGCGGTTGTTGGTTTTAATTTCTGATAATTAATTGTTTATTTGACAGTGTCGATGACTATGATTTTGGGGGTATATGGTGCTATGAGTCTAACCCTAGGACCGAAATGCTCGGTTCTTTTACAACCTACTCCCATATTTGTGCAGTCTATAAAGGTAAATTCGTGATTTTATTTGTAGTTATTGAAGTTGTACCGAGGGCCGAATGGTTTGGATGCTTTTTGTTATGGATTTAAGAGAGGGTCTCGAACTTGATTTGGTATTTTGTTGTAATTTTGATAGATTTCGGTTGGTTTTCTCTAGGTGGAACAGTTGTATGATACTAATCCGGGGCTGATACTATATGGGTTATATACATCTCCTCCGCTTGATGTTGTTGAGACTTGGGATAGAACTCTTAATTTCTCTGTTTCGCCCGATTCTCACAAGGCAAGTGTTGTTTTATGGGAAATGGTGTCATGCTTTGAATTGGTTTTGGTGCTTGTGGGTATTCTTATGCATATTTTGCTTTTGTTCTCTAGGACTTCATGTATTTTCTGAATGAGGGGTCTCAAATAAATATTTCATACAGGGTGAACTCCCCGATCTCCTCCGTTTTCCTTATAATTGCACAAGGTATACTTAGGAACTGTCTAGTTTGTATGTTTTGTGTTTTTCTGGAAGTCATATATGCTTGCTTCTAGGTACATAAATCTAGTAAGTCCATGAATTGGGAATTAGTTATCTTGCTTTGTTGGCTATAAAATTGGCTTTTGAGTTTTATTTCCATGTGATTCTGAATCTGAAAAAATTGCAGGGAGTGAAAGCCTTTCTCAATGGCTTGAGAATCCAACTCGTCCAAACACCACTTTATCATGGAATGTCATTCAAGGTAGATAGGTGTTGAGATTTTGATGTTTTCTTCATATAAGTACGTTAACTGATATGCATATTTTTTTTCTCACAGGAAGTGGTTTTGTCCAGCAGAGTATATTCACATCTGCAAGCTACTATGTTGCAGTGGGCAACTTGAACTCAGAGGAAGTTGAGGTAAGGTTGCAGAGTAGTGACCTGTATTTGTATCATCAATTGATCTCCTGTTCTAGGAATGTTTTACTAGCAATTAATAAAGATATAATCCAAGAATACCTTATTGCTTCTATTACCAACCACAGATAGAACGTCCTTTGCTTGTGTAGTTCTTTGGCTTCCTAGACATGATATTTAGTATCATTGATGAACAAAAAGACATGAACTAAATTTTAGGACCGTGCCTCTCCTTGTTTCATGTATTAGAGTTGCTGAAATATTTTCCATTGAACAATACGTTGATAACCTCGTGCACCTTATCATTGTGATATTTCTACCTTGGCTAATAAGTACAGAATATGAAAATTTTCTTGTGCAGCTGGTGCTTAAACCATATAGATTTTTCATTTGATTCACTAAAAAAAGAATATGAGAATCTCCGTGATCAGTATTTAGCTAATGTTACCTTTTGATTCATGAATTATGCCACAAACAGTGAAAGAGTAGCTTATTTTTCTTTGCAACTGTTTTTCATCTCTTGACAAGATGCTGCTTTTGAGATGATCTAGGCAATAGGCAACTGGATAATTTGTTCTTCCTGAATTTACCTTTATTTTTCCAGCATGGGTTATATCTTCCACCAATACAATTTTCCTGTTCTATTTTATGCTGCCTGTCTACAATCTTTCAACATTGAAAGATTGGAGTGGATTCATATTCTTATTCTTCTCAACCTAAGTTGAAACTCAATGAAAGGACTAACTTTTTTTTGCAAAACATGAAAAGTAGTTTGTGGTTTTGGTCATTGGCACTTAGTGACAATTTTCTCTTCTTTTCTTTTCCTACAAGTGGTTTTCTTTGTTCCTTTAGTTTGGAGTATGGGTTATATCTTCCACCAATACAATTTTCCTGTTCTATTTTATGCTGTCTGTCTACAATCTTTCTACGTTGAAAAATTGGAGTGCATTCATTTTCTTTTTCTTGTCAACCTAAGTTGAAACTCATTGAAAGGACTAACGTTTTAGGCAAAACATGAAAAATAGTTTGTGGTTTTAGCCATTGGCAGTTTAGTGACAGTTTGTTTTTTCTTTTCTTTTCTTACAAGTGGTTTTCTTTGTTCCTTTAGTTTGGAAACAGCATGCCAAAAACATGTCTTACTAAACTAAAAACTCTTTCATGCCACATTATCGACCAGCTAATGGTGTTAAGCTTCTGCTAGTGGAGCAAACCACATGACTCTAGTGAAAATAAACAATAATCTGAGACTGAGGTGCCATTATGCGAACAAGCTGAAACCACAAGTCACTTCTTACATTATCCTAATTTCTAGAGTTGATATGGTGACGATAGATTAAGATCATTTGATTTAATTTTTTTCATATTCGTTATTTATTTTAGATTTCAATCCATGCTTGTTTTATGTTCAAGGTGTGTTAATGCAGTTTCTCCTTAGACCCGGAACATTCTTAAGATATATATTCAAATCTCAAAAAACATTTGGTCCAATTTCCTGTATGTGCAATATAATAGGAGTGAAATATCTTTGTGCTCATCTTATTACTTCACAATCTTGTTTTTAGCTTGTTGATTTTGAAGTGTTCCTGTATCCTTCCTGGATGGCTGTTTGCGCTATTTACTTTGGATTCTTTTCTTAAACAGGTCCAATTAACCCTGAGAGTAAGATCTTTCATGTACAATACCACTGAAGCTTACTACAAGTGTACTTTTACTGATAGCAAGTGTAGTTTGAGCATTTTGTTTCCCAATGGAAATGCTGTTGTTTTAAACTCTCTTGGTCCAGAAGAGGTAAATCTCTAGATCCTCATTCTCACTCCTCTGTTTAATATAAGGTCATCATATAAACTTAAGAACTATGTTGAATGGAAGAGGAAAAAAGATTTTTTAAAAGTACCTGTAAATGTTACTTTGGTGATTCCTTATCTTTGAAGGCCAGCTGATTGGTAATCTTACGGTATTGTAATTGTAGACTCATTAGGACTACTAGAGAAAGGATCATCATCAAATAGTCTATAGAACAGAAGATTCTCAACCTTATTATCCCTGTTTTTTTTTTTTTTTCCCAGGGTTCATACAGTGAAGAGTGGAATGTCAAAGTCTCCTATGGGCCAAGATGGGCCACATATATTCTTGGCATAGGTATGCTCTTCTGTTTCTTCTTTTTACTTTGACTTGTGGATATCTTATGTTTACTTGTTTTTTCTGCCTGTAGTTGGAATGACTGTTATCATGATGGCGGCTTTCAACTTCTTGAACAAGTTTCAATGTGTTCATGAAGATGGAAATAGACTTCAGTTTGGAGAGGTGGAACCTGGGAGAGCTCCCTTGCTTTCACGTAAAGATGATGACCTTGCAAGTTGGGGCTCATCTTATGATTCTGCCTCAAATGATGAAGAGGGTCTTGAAGATTTTCTTGCAGCAAGTTCACTTGAAGGGAAATCAAGAGATGGTGAAAATGGCAATAATACCCGCCGTCTTTGTGCCATCTGCTTTGACGCTCCTAGGGACTGTTTCTTCCTCCCATGCGGGCACTGTGTTGCTTGTTTTGCATGTGGAACTAGGTAATTACTCTCCAACTGCACATTTAGATTATTTTTTTCTTATCTTGAAACAGCACTGTGCTGGACCTTGTGATGAATTCAGGTGGGCAAACAGAGAGGCTGATGAATGCATCAATGCTTCCCTCATTCTGTGAGGGCATGCCCTGCCTAACCCTAGAATGTGTTTTAGACTTCATTGGCACTTGGCATGTAGATGGCATATCAAACTGAAGAAAGCAATATAATATGCTCATGTTTACAGAGTATTTACAATGCAACAAGTCCTTGCCCCTTTTGCGTTGTGTAATATCATTGTTTTAAATTGCAGTCGGAGTGTCACTGGCTACTGTGGTAGTGGCCAAGATAACCCATTACTTGATGAGCTGTAACATGAGTACTCTAAAAGTTTCGCACATATGTCATGGTTATACTCAATAATTAAAACCTTCTCTGTAAGGGTAATGAGGCTAAGAGAGACTGAGATACCATTTCAGTGGTTTAGCTGGTCTATGGAAGCACTTTAAGGTATCTTTTAATTACTGGACTATTGTTTTAATGGAAGCTAGATGGCTGCATCCTTTGTTTAGCCATGATCACGACCTGACACCAATTATTAGGCTTGACCTTTTAAGAACAAGTCGATCATGGCATGGTTTTGTTGTGTGGAACTTTGTGGACTATCATGATTTCTAGTTGAAGTTGATAGCCTGCCATATTGAGGAAGTCTGGCACAATGGAAATTGCACATAACAAGAGTCGGATGATTTTAGTGTTTTCAAATATCATCGGTAATTAATAAAAATGTAAATTTCTGGAGTGTTATTTAGCATATTCCTACTTCTGACTTTACTCCTTTGGGCTGCGTTACATGTCAGACTTGGTATGAAGAAAATTTGGTCGCTGCTATCCTGATTGTATTTGCCACTGCAAGCCTATTATTTTTCTTCCACAATAACCATCTTGACCAATCGGATGCCAATTTATATGTTGAAATTTAATATTTGCAGGATAGCAGAAGCTGATGGTACTTGCCCTATATGTCGTCGGAATATGAGGAAGGTGAGGAAGATTTTTACAGTTTAAGCAAACATGAAGCAGTTTGAAACACTCGCATAACCTGTAATAACTTGCAACATAGATTAGTTGCATCTAAACTATTGCTTTCATGCCCATGAGATACTATTTGATTGTATAGCGGTAGATTCAAATCATTGATGGAGAGATGCAATTGTATGAGCTTGATCTTTAAAGTGGAAGACCATGCCTCATGTTTTTTTTTCTGGCTTTCCACCATGTAATACCATCTCTTTGTATAAGCGTAGAATTCATACACCTAGGACCCATTACTATTCAAAGGCTTAATGCAACAGGTTATCCTGTCTTTTTTCATATTTGGTCTCTGAGAGCTTCGTAGAGCTTCATTATATGGTAAAGAGTTAATGTCTGGTTTTGTTGCGACCAAAGGAGCTGATCAACAGGATGATTTTATTTTTATTAGGTTAATTTACTATTTTAGGGACAGAATGTATCAACATAATCTTCTCATACCTAGTGAAGCTAGTGAGGTAAGAGACTGAAAATTATTGCTCATGTTAACATTATATATTGCTTGACTACCTGCTGGAAATGCTTATTAGCTTGCAGGATGTATGTGTGGTTTTGTCTCATGACAAAAAAGACAATATCATAAATTTTAAGTTAGTGTAATAGCTCCTGTTTTTTCTTAATTATAAAGAAAAAATTGTTTAGTTGGCTAAATAACTTATGTTTTTTGCACTGAATCTCACACTACATTTCAAACTCTAGTTTTGTATAAAGTAAAATAAATTATTTTTTTAATTTATGAAGATTTATTTTTTATTTATTCTAGATGTAAAAACTTATCTCATAATAATTTTAATCAATTTATTATGCATAAAATCTACTTTCAAGTGCCAATGAATATATCTTGATCAAAAAGATTTTTAAATATATTAAAAGTCGATCAAAAGTTATATATATTAAACAATAAGAGTAAAGTATAAATTTTGTTATTGTAATTATCGTTGTGCATAAAAATGTTTAGACTTTCCTAAAACTATCACTATACTTTTGTTTATTATGATTTTTTTTAAATAATTAAAGTTGATTTTTAACTTTTAACTCGTAGAAAAGTCATAGATATAGTTGGCTAGAAACAACTTCTGATTTAAATGAATAGTATGTTGCATAATTGAGTAAAGAATTTGATTTAATTAAAAATTAAAAAAATTAATTTATAAATTCTAACTTATGCTACATATTATCTTCTTCTAAAAGTTGTTTTGAGTCAGTTTATCAAAAATACTTGTAACTTAAATTTATTGTAACTTATTTTTGTTATAAAATATTTATGAAAAGCAACTTTTTATATTATGATTTAAATTAAAAAAATTACTTTTCATAAGCTTGCGAGCATGCTTTAAATTTCAAATAGTAATAGTAATAGTAATAATAATAATAATAATAATAATAATAATAATAATAATAATAATTTTGAAGGAGTGGCATCCTTCCGAACACTCCTTATATGCATGGTTATTACAATTATGGTAAAAATAAAAAAAAGATAGTGTTAAAGCATTTCTTAGAAAGTCTGCATTATTTGATAATAAGGAATATTCTGTTTTTAACTAGTTTACATGTTAATTGAGATTAATATGTTTATGGAATGATTTCAAAATCGCACCTTTTTACATCAATTCAGTTTAATAAAAAAAATATTAATATATTTTTCAATGTATTTGACTCTAAGATTTAAATTCAAAAAATCAACAAAAAACATATATTTGTTTATGTGGTCCAATGACATGTTAAATTAATTTTTTTATATTTTTAGATTAATTTAATATGTTGATATCAAAAATGAATTTAAAAAAAAACTTGAAAACCAACTTTAAATTATGTTACGTGTAGTATTTTAAACTGAAAAGGAAAGGCAAAGAAAAACAAAGATTTGGCTGCTCTTTTATATTGAAAGCGACAGAGAGCAAACGACAGTCATGGACGCCTTTTATTTGAGGATTGGAAGCGAGAGGCAGCCTTCCTCTCCTTCATCCCAGCCACTTGAATACGACCTTATCACCTCTCTTTTCTCCATAAATATTTTATTTTCTTGGGTCCATCCATCCAATAAAACAGTGGCCCTGACTGTCCACAACGTCAAAACAGGGGAAAACGAGATGCATTAAGAGCCTAGATTCCACTGCTAATTATTTTCTATATATAGCCTTCCATTGTAACTGTCACTGTGGATACCAAATCTGTCATAACAAAAAGAATAGTAATAAATATAAAGGAAAAAATATTTATTAAATTTTTGTTTAAAAAAAAATGAAAAATGACGGTAAATAAAAGGATAAAAAAACAATGAATCAACGATGATTATAAGAACAAAAGGAATTTATTATTTTTTTAAGATTTTTTTTAATTCCTTCTTCTTCTTTTTCCTTACACTTAATCTATTTATCATTATTCTTTTTGTTTTTATCTTTGCTCATTCATTATTATTTTTTGCTTTATATTTTTATTTATTTATCACCCACTCACTCTATACTTGGTCTATTTATCACTCTATATTTTATCTATTTACTATAGCAATGGTAAATCTATAATTTCTAGCAACTTTTTTTTTAAATAAATTTAAAGATTAATTTTCTTTGCACTTGGTCTATTTATTACCATTTTTTTTTATCTACATTCATTTATTGTTTTGTATTTTTTCCCTCTTTTTATCTTTATATATATTTTTTAAAAATATCTTTCTTTTTAACTTTACACTTATTCTATTTACCTATTTACCACTTTACACTTGCATATTTATCACCTTTCTTCTTGTTCTTATCCTCATTCATTTATTTTTTTTTCTTGCTTTACACCTTTTTTTTATAAAAAAAAGATTCTTTCATTTTGCTTTACACGTGATCTATTTATTACTACTCTTTTTATTCTTAACTTCATTCATTCATTATTTTGTGATATTTTTGCAGAAATAATAGTAATAATAAATTATTTTCCTTTTTTTTTACTTTACATTTGGCTTATTTATCATTATTCTACACCTGCCCTGATACGAATTTCATAATCACATGATCATGCAACCCATAACAAAATTTAAAATTAATCCAAGAAAACCGAATATTAAATTTGAAACTCTGACCTAGAGGTAACCTTATACTTAAGAACCAAAGATATTGGAAAAAAAAATTTGGACATGAAGATAACCATATACTTAAGAACTTGAAGTTTGTGAATGGCACCACGAAGTCAGTTAATCTTCGATAAGACAATGTATGATTTTTATCCCTGAAAAAAAAATTATTTGCAACATGCAAAACAAATGAAGAATCATGTTTATTAAAAATATCGTAACTGCTAAAACTTGCAACCACATAAGTAATATATAGTTCCATCTAAATAACCCTAATGGACTAATTTTGAGTTGCAAGCCAATGAGCTCAAATTAGAAATCAATTAACATAAATTCAATAGTAAAATAAAACCTTATATAATATTTAATGGGCCAGAATAAACTCAAATTAAAAATAATTTTTCAACATAAAATAAATAAAATAAGATACTAAAAACAAATTCTTGATGCTAAAATTTCACCATGCAGGCAAAATCTTCAAGCTTTCCTAAGTGGTGTTTTGATCGAAACGTTTAATGTAAGAATTCAATTAAGTAACTTTGTTTTGATTGCTAGAATTTCCTTTTTTATATTGTCTCCTCTTAGTCTTTTTTATGTGCTAGGAATACCATCAAAATAAGTTAAAGAAACATAAAAAAGAAACAATTTATATTTATGTACAAGAGTAATATTACCTTCAAATAAAAAAAAAACATAAAAAAGAAACAATTTCTATTTATGTGCAAGAATAAAATTACCTTTTATATATATATATATATATACCCTTTTACTATCAAGCCAACCTCATATTTTAATAAATTTATGTCATTTATATCATTACCTAATACATCTAAAAAATTAGGAAAGCTTATAGTTATTAACTCTTCATTTTAGCTGTTCAATATTATATATTGTTTTTTTTCTTTCTCCTTCTATCAAACTGTATAAAATATTATTAATATATGTTTGTATCAAAACCAATTGTTGCAGTGAAGTGGTAAAGGTATGTTGCTCTATAGAGTTCTTAAGTTCTAAATTAACATCTAGGGTTTTTGCTAGTATAATCAGGTCATTGATTTAATTTTAAAATCAAGCAAAAAGAGCTCAACCCAACAAAAAATTTGATTTTTGATTAATCCATGACAGAGCACATGTAAACTAACTGTAAATTTTAATAATAATTTTCTATTTTTTATTTAATTTTTTTCTATTCATTTTGTTTTTTTGAATTTCATAAGAAAAAATATACTAGAAAATATGTTAGCAATATCTATAATCTTTCTTTATATATATCTTTTAGTCCTATTTTATGCTCTAACTATTAAAGGGATGTTTGAAAATGTAATAATAATTGTTTTTAAAAATATTTTTAGTTTAGAAATGTATTAAAATAATATTTTTTAAAAAATTAATTTTGAGATCAGCACATTAAAATGATATAAAAAAAATTAAATTAAAAAAAATTAAAGTAAAAAAGAATTTTAATTTTGTTTTTTGAAATGTAAAAATAAAAGGGATATAAATTATTTTTTTAAAAATGAAAATAAAAGTGAAAATCTGACATGAACCTAAAGCAAAATAGGCAGGGGACAGCAGAGTGGGCAAGTTCCTGTCTGTATAAACAACAGAACCATGATTCCCCACGTAAGCCGTAACTAGAAAATCTCCTAAACTGAGGTTGGCCACACCAAAAATACGTGGCCTCCACGCCTATAAACCCTTCTTGACCGTGAAATCCAAATCTCACCATCTTCAAACACGACTTTTTTTCTCAACCAGTAAGAATTAGCAACGTCACTCAAATTAATCCCCCAACTATCAATCCATTCTCAGTTACTATTTGAAGAAAACATTTTTCAATTGAATCCTTATAATTTCACAAATTCCTCTATCAAAACCATTTTACGAATTGCATGGATTTTACTATTTGTTTTTATAATTCATTCTCGTGATTTGAATTATAGTAGTTAAATTTGACCTGATTTAATGAATTGACCCGAAAAATCCAAGACTTGAATTCTGACTTAAGTTGGATTTTTAATTGAGCTAGACTAGACATTAACTCAATGGAATTTAGTTAATCCAAATGGTTTTTAGTGATTTAATTAAGCCAATAAAATTTAATTCAAACTCGATCGAGTCAATATAAAAAAACAAAACAAACGAATAACATTATTTTGATAAAAATACTTGATTTGGATTAAACCAATGACCTATAAGTTAACTCGAAACGACGTAACTAGATGAGCCTATGATGTCCTTGAAAACAATTCAAAAGGAATTTATTTTGAGAGGAATGTGTAAACATCCAATTAAGAAAAGACTTTAGAAATCAAATTAAACATTTCTTGATAATTACAGGACTAAAGACGAAGTTTGCCCAATAAATAAGAGCCATTCAACATCCTCGCCGCTCTCACTACTTATAAACGCCACCACCCCCCCTCGTCTCTCTCTCTCAAACTACCCAAACCAATCTCTCTCATTGTCTCTCTCTACTCACTCTCTCTAAGAGAATGGCAGGAACCGGAGTGGTGGCAGTCTATGGCAACGGTGCAATAACAGAAACCAAAAAATCCCCATTCTCCGTGAAGGTAGGCCTAGCCCAAATGCTAAGAGGCGGGGTCATAATGGACGTTGTCACCCCTGAACAAGCCCGGATTGCCGAAGAAGCCGGCGCCTGTGCTGTCATGGCACTTGAACGAGTCCCCGCTGACATCCGTGCACAAGGCGGTGTGGCACGCATGAGCGACCCACAGCTCATCAAAGAAATAAAACAGGCAGTGACAATCCCTGTCATGGCGAAAGCCCGAATCGGGCATTTCGTCGAGGCCCAAATTCTTGAAGCCATTGGCATCGACTATATCGACGAATCCGAGGTTCTTACACCAGCTGATGAAGAAAATCACATTAACAAGCATAATTTCCGCATCCCTTTTGTTTGCGGATGCCGAAATTTGGGTGAGGCCTTGAGGAGGATAAGGGAAGGTGCAGCAATGATAAGGACTAAAGGAGAGGCGGGTACGGGGAATGTCATTGAAGCTGTTAGGCATGTGAGGTCTGTGATGGGGGATATAAGGGTGTTGAGAAACATGGATGATGATGAGGTGTTTACCTTTGCCAAGAAAATTGCTGCTCCTTATGATTTGGTTATGCAGACAAAGCAACTTGGGAGGTTGCCTGTTGTGCAATTTGCAGCAGGGGGAGTGGCTACCCCTGCTGATGCAGCGTTGATGATGCAGTTGGGATGTGATGGTGTGTTTGTTGGGTCTGGGGTTTTTAAGAGTGGGGACCCTGTTAAGAGGGGGAGAGCTATTGTGCAGGCTGTAACGCATTACAGTGATCCTCAGGTGTTGGCGGAGGTGAGTTGTGGGCTTGGTGAGGCTATGGTTGGGCTTAATTTGAATGATAAGAAGATCGAGAGGTTTGCTAGTCGGTCGGATTAGGAGGTGGGATTTCGATGGTTTCTTGGGGCGCCTCAAGGTGAGGTTCAAAGATCCTGGTGCTTGGTAGTAGTAATTTATTTTATTAAGATTGTTGGTTTTTGGTTACGTGAACTTTGCTTTGACAAAAATATATGTGAACTCTGTTGAATCTTGTCAAAACTATCTCAAATAAATGCTCAACCATTGATGTTTCTGGACATGTTGCTGTTTTCTTTTAAAATTGTTTTCTCTTGTCAATTTTGAGAAAGCTAAACTAGTTCATTACTTATTTTGCTGACCCAGTGACCTATTATTGGTCCTGGAGTTGTGACCATGCTCAATTTAGAACTGCTTTAAGGCCATAAATATGAACATGCACAAAAAAAAAAGAACTATTGAGAATGGCTGTTGCAGGATGAGCTGGTGTAGTTTACGTTTGTCATAGTTTAGATGCCAATGATTCAGCAGTTTAAAGAGTTTGACAAGGAACCGGCTGGATATCAACAATTAGATGAATAATTAGCAGGGTTCAATCTCATCGTGAATTCCTTAGCATGAGGCAAGACCCGAGGAATCTCATAGGATTGCTTTCGCATAATCTTTAAATTTAGATTAGAAATGCTAGATGCTGATTTGCAAGTGCTACTCTCAAGGAATCAGTAAATTCTCACCCTCGTTGTCTCTTTCAGTCGAGAAATACCTGACTTTTATGTACTGTAAGAGTTTGTGATTATTTGAGGCTTGATAGATCTCAAATGTTGGTCTTGTTCCTGATAGTATTTGTACATGCTTGAGGAACATGTAGCAACTGCTGATTTTTCCTAGTTGTAATGTAGTTTGTCATCTCTGACAATCGCCATCTCTACATAGTTGTGTCTTTCAATACCAGCTTGCCTGTTCTACTGTTTGTACTGTTTTCCCTAATTTTGTAAGTTCTTTCTAAAGGTTTTAGCAATCGATGCTGAAATTATTTTCAGCTATGAAGACAGTGGAGAGCTCAGCTGATTTTGCTGATTGTATTTCTGCAGGAATCTTTTCTGATGCCAGCTGGTTTCAAGTCATTCAAAATTAGCCTACAAGCACTTGGCTACTTGTGTATAATATTATTTGCTAAGTGTGGATCTTTCCATTGTTCTGTAATCTTTTTTAATTCCATACTAGGAACACCACAGAGAAAGCAGTCTAATAAATGTCCTTTTCTTTGTAAGACTACTGTTTCTTGCTTTAAAGTAACCTTTTTTTTTTTTAGGTTCTTAGATCTTGTTTGATCTTGAATGTTGATTTTTTAAGCATGTAAGCATATGTGCCTTTCTCCCCATCTTTCGACTAGCTTGCTTAATTCTTACCTGCCATTTGCGACTGTGTTGGCAGTTGGGATTTGGTATACATTGCCGAATGTATTTGTTTAACATGCTTTTCTGTAGCTAGCATTAGATGCTAGCTGCGTCACGATATGCTTGGAAATGTTTGGGCTTGCTAGCCAACATGGGCACAAAAATATTGCCTCAAACGTTTGCAGATTTTGTGAGCGTATCAAATCATTTTCCAATCAATCATTCTTGCCTACAGCATGCAAGAGGATGAGCAATTGAAGGAAGAAATGGGAGACGCCACCTATGGTTGCATACTGCAATTTTTCCGACCCTTCAGTAGCTGGGAAATCACTATCTTGAGAATCCTCCAGCCAGCAATCCCAAGTTCTTCAATCCTCCCTCGTATACCTTCGCAGCTGCCAACATCGACCTGAGGGTTGGTTAGAGAACTACTGTTTAGTTGCTTGTGGAATGTCACTGGCAAGTATTTGATAGTATTATTAAAACTAACTTGGTTTAGCAAGTCAATATAATGACTTGTTGACCTGGGCTCCGGCCCGGAACAAGTTTCAAAGTAAACCGTATGGAAATTGACTTGGTATGGCCTAGTCGACCTGACAAATGTACTCGCAGCTCGGTCGACCTAGTTAAAACATAATTTAATTTTTTAAAAAAACAAATTTCAAAAGCAATGTCAATTTTATTATTATTATTATTATTATTATTATTATATAAAAAAACATTGAAGTGATGATATTTTTTATTGACTCGGATGAAAACGGGTTAGTTGCCCAACTTGTAGGCATTGTCGGGTTTAATAACTTTGTTTTCTAAAATCTATTTTTTATTTAATTATATAATAATAAAAATAAATATTGGCAAGAATAATAAAAATAAATATTGGCAGGAAAAACAATGAATAAAATTATGAAGAAGAAATGTATTTTTCTTGTTTTGATAACAAAATAGTTATTTTTCATTAGCACCGTAATTCATTGAATAAAAAACAATAATAATGAAAAAAAACAATGTATATTTGCATATTGCTTTTCTCATGGATTTTTATTTTTCTTGTAACTTAAAATCGACCTAAGAATTATAAATTCTAATTATGTTTTTCTTTGAATGTCGCCTTAAAGGTGAGCCAGTTGACTTTGTATGTGAATATTGATTTTTCATTAATTAATATGGTTTGAACCCCTCTCATAACTTAAAATCAGTGCGGAAATTATAAATCATAATAAGGTTTTTCCTCGAATGTCATGTTAAGGGTAGACAAGTAGTGGAGGTGAATATATATTTATCTTTGTATTTTGGCTTTCATTTAATTTGAAATATATTTGTATTTTTCTCATAACTCAAAACTGGCTCCGAGATCATAAATCTTAATTTGGTTTTTTTTGGAAGTCACATTAAGGGTAAGCAATTTTATGTTCTTACTGAATATGGACGAATAGTGTTTTGTGTTGACAGTAAATTTAGGTTGGATCACACGATCTCACATAGGCTTGTGGTGTGTAAGTGGAGGTTTTCAAGTCTATTTTGGACATAACACAAGAAATTGGGTCAAAGCCCAATAAATCATAATTATCTTCTCGGATCCAACGTCTATACTCAAAGGTGAGGATTAAGTCTTGTTGTCAAGCCTAGGTCTCAAATCTTTTCCTTAGAATTAAGAATTTTTACACTTTGAATGACCAAAATCCATATACCATTTTAGACAAAAATTTAGCATGTATGTGTGTTAGACACCTTATATAATTAAAAATAAACACAAAACAACTTATTTTAGGTATGATGTTTTAGGGTGATTTTAATTTGCCCTCTAACATAACCATTCTTTTACCTAGAAAACTTTGAAGAAAAGTTAGGGTTCTTAGTTATTGTAAAACTAGGTAACGACTCATTTTTTTTCTTTCATTTTCATAATAAGTTCACCGAGAAGTCCCTTACGACAAAATGAGGACTCCACTTGAAACCTTTAGAGCTAAGCTTTGTTTGTTTGTTTTTCAATAATAATATGCTTTGGTGCTTCGATATGTGCTCTGAATATTCATGTTATGATTATTTTTCTAAATTGATCAATACATGATTTATGCGCAAACAAAGCTGATTCTAGAGTTGATGTCAACATCGAACGTAAAAAGGGGTATGAGGGCTTGTTAATCCAAGGTTGAAAATACAAGTAACTCCACTACAAAAATCAAATAGGACACGTTGACTTTTCTTCGGCACTCAAGATAACTACTTTGACAAATCACCTATAGAAACTTCTCCATGTCAATCACTAAGGCTTCGGGTTTTGTCATCATGTCAATGATGATGATTGAGACTACATCTTTGGAGGATCAAATGGATACCTTGACAAAAATTTTTGAAAGGCTTTTGACTTCACTTAATGTAAAAGACCATGAGATAGCAAAATTGATGAACAAACTAGAGAGCATGAATGAGGGAGGCTAAACTTTATCTATCAAGGCTGGCTAAGCTTCAACTACCAAGGCTATGCAAGGAGATCAACTAGATGTTATTGAGGATTCTACAATCAGAGCTACAAGAAATATCCACAGTATTACTTATGACATCTTTACCACGAATCAATAAAAAGAGCTTATCAAAGAGGCTATCATGGATCAAATAGAAAGTTTAGTTCAACCTTTATATTCTTATACAAAGCCATACATCCAAATAACTAACCTGTTAGGGATGCCTTTGAGCTATCAATCATTAAAGTTTCAATAATTCAATGGCAAAGAGAATTCAAGGCAATATGTGGCTCCCTTTATAGAGATTTGCAACAATGCTTGATGATGATTTTATGGTAAAAGAATTTATTCTTTCCTTAAAGGGCAATGCCTTTAACTGGTGCACTAACTTGGAGTCTAGCTTAATCGATAGTTGAGAGCAATTGAAATATGAGTTTCTTAATCATTTCTACAACTTTTGTCACGTGATCAGTAAAATTGAACTCACCAATGCACATCAATAAACAGAAAAGCTTGTCATCGATTATATTCGTCGATGGGAAAACCTTAACCTCAATTGTAAGGATCGAGTTGCTGAAACTTCCATGTTAGATATGTGTATTTGAGGGATGAATTAGGGGTTACGTTAAACCTAAATCTTTTAAAGAAATGTCTACTCAAGTACACGACATGGAACATAACATTGTTGTAGTTGGAAACTCGTCATTATTTATACAAGAGCCTAAGAAAAACATCCTGAAGGTTGTAGATTTAGAAAGAGCACTTCAAAGATCAATGGAAAACAATATTAAGTAAT
>Ga0307515_10011452_pt1 | contig 16837 bp, 8 predicted proteins | sample 17_EM_MG_FD_194513 | JGI IMG/M metagenome (GOLD analysis project Ga0307515, IMG submission 194513) | Populus trichocarpa ectomycorrhiza microbial communities from riparian zone in the Pacific Northwest, United States - 17_EM | ecosystem: Host-associated > Plants > Roots > Unclassified | place... | reverse complement strand
GAATTAATGGTGTAAGACTTAATCATCTAGTGAGTCTGTGCAGCACCAGATCCAACATGCATAGGTTAGGTACACTGTCAAGCTCATCTATGGCTGGGTTTAGCCAACGCTAGACCCAACGCTTGGGGCTTATCATACTGCTAAGCCCAATCGCGGCTGGGTCTGACTAGCGACAGACGTAACACGCTTTTATTAGAGTGTGTTTGTGTTCCGAAAAATTTATACCCATAAGTTTTTCTTGAGACAATGTTTTTTTGGTGTGTGTGTGTGTGTGTGTGTGTGTGTGTGTGTGTGTGTGTATATGAAATCTTGGTTCATCATATGGTAAACAATGTTCAATGATGAACTCGAAGCAGTAAATCGCTCACTTCTGACTATTGATAATGTAAAGTCACGAGGAAATGTAATTGATGGAAAAGCTAGAGCCAACAAAGATGTTTTCTTGTCAGGTCACATTGAATTTGAATTGATGCTAGCAAATGCTGGTTTTCCATGAGCTGAAGACATTTTCGAGGTCCAATTTTGCAAGGAACCCCACTATATAAAATTTCCCCCTTTTCTGGTACAAACCAAGTGGATAAGCTCTTGTTTTCGAATCGAAAAACATGTAGATTTTTCAACTCTGGCTTTGATCACACAAAAATGGATAGGAGTAGGAGATGAGATTAGATGAGATGACATTAACTAGGAGCTTGACTGATAACTTCAAAGGATTAGTTTTGTGATTAAAGAGTTTTTTTGGAATATCATCTACGAAATTTATTAAGTTTTTCTTGATGCATCATATATGTTTTTAAAATTATTTAGAAAGGGGTTTAATCTTAAATTTTGCTCAAACAAATCCAAGGAACAACTTCATTAAAAATTAAACTAAAATGATTTAATTAAGTATGACTTGATTAAAATATATTTTAAAAATTAAAGACTAGAATATAATTAATACAGAGATTATATTTCTAAATCTAGAAAAATCAAGTAAGGACTTGATTGAGTTAATTTCTAAAATTTTCCTGAATAAATATATGGATATTATTAAAGGGGCAAATTGATATTTTATCAATTTATAGGGTTTGTCAGATTTTCCTATAAATAGTAAACTATACCTTTTATTTTTTAGTGGTTGTCTGTTAGACAGAAAAATTACGTAAGTCACAGAATAGAGAGCTGACACTTCAAGCATAGCAAATCCTCTCTCCTAAATTGGAATTTAGACGATTTCTCACTTGTGGTTCGTGTGGATTATCATTGGAGGCCAGAAAATTAGACGACTTGTGGTTTGCGACAACCCAACCTTTAAAGAATTATTCAAATCCGAAGAAGATCAGATCTTCAGGTAATAAATCCCTAAACAACTCTAGATCTGTGTAACGAGATACTAGAGGATCCTGAAAAATTTTGTTTTACTGTTTTCGTTGCATGTATGATAATATCTAGGACGACTCCTTACATAACACAAGTTTTTGTTTAATTTTATCTTTCAACATTAAATTGATGATAAATTAATTTTTATATTTTTTATCATATGATAAAATAAAAAATTAATTCAAACCAGTAAAGTCCATAACTTGGGTTACTGATTTGACAGGTTGACTAGAGTTAACCTTGTTTTTTTTGTTGAATCTATCTAGTCGACAAAGTCATATAAAAATAACTTCCACATAATTTAATTTTAAACATAAATTAAATAAAGAGTCGGTAGAAAGATTTTAAGGTTAACTTATTAAGCTAGGTTTAATAACAATGGTAAATAATTCACCATTGATTTAAAATTTTTTTTATTCCAACCTAGTTTCTAGCTAAATTACATGACAGCATTCCAGGGGTAATAAAAAGGAGGGGAAAAACTGTAGGCTCCCTATGACTGTGGACATTAAAGTCAACGCAAAATTAATCATGTCTACTAGATCACATTTTCTATACACAAAATCTAATTCGAACCATCCTTAACCAAAATTAAGCATTTCTACTGGTTCCAGTTTTAAATTCCTTTTCTGGACCTTTCTCTTATCTATTTGGGCTTGCAAGTCCAATTTCATAACATTTCAATCCAGGTGAGGCCCAAATTCATATCCTATTCACACCATTTTCTTTGTTGCGTTGCTACCAGCAGCTTGAGGGTGTATTCAGTAACGCAGTATAAATTATATTTTCAAAAAAAATTTATTTTAAAATTATTTTTAATATCAATGCATCAAAATAATTTTTTAAAAAATAAAAAAATAATTTTAAAAATTTAAATTATATTTTTTATAAAAATACTTTCCAACAAAAAAAAATTGAAAATAATAATGGATTGGAAAACAGCAAAGAGCATCCAATTATACAAATTCAACTTATGATTGTGACAACCTTTTCGACAATGGCATTCGCTTGACATTTGGTACAGACACCTCAGAATTGCTTCGACAAAAGAATAATGGAAAAGGGCATGGGCTCCCTCCATATATGCTAGCGCACAACTCAAGCTACTGCTCATCTTGGAACGTGAAGATGATTTCAAGTTTTTTTTCTCGTGGCCATCCGGTGGTTTATTTCTTGCACTCTCGATCATCCCTTGATTTGAACCTTTGCTGATATCTTCATCAATGTCACCATCAGCATCAAGAAATGCGCCTAAAGGTGAAAATGGTGGCGGGATATTTTTCTTTTTCTTGATTTTGACAGGAATAATGATTTCTCCATCAAGGAAATGCTCGTTCAAGGATGAAAACTCTTGATAATTGCTGTTTTCTTTGCTTGTAGTAATCTCGATTACCTTTGAGCCCTGATCATACCTTGAATCATTACTAGTTATGGTAGCATCAAGAAATGGTTTTGGAGGTGGACTTAGAGGTTGTTCTTGTACATGCTTTGAGAGAGAAATAATATTCTTGATTTCAATAGGGATGATCTTTCCATTGAGGAGAAGCTCGTCTGCTGCTGGAGATTCTGGATTGATGGTGTCATTGCGAAAGCAAAAATAGGAATTCGATGAACTTGATTGGGGAGGACGTTGTTCTATCGGCACAACGTCTGTTTGGGAAAATTCATGAGAAAATGAGATTCTGGGACACGTGCAGGAATCATCGGAGCATAACTCATTAGCCATTGCTCGCAGTTTTTCAAGAAAGCACAGCAATATTTTTCACCAAAAAGCTGGCTGTTTTGTAGTTAAACATAAGGGCTTTAATGGCAAGCTAGCTGGGAGAATGGAAGTCTATCATATTTCAACCAAATACAACGGTGCAGAAAGGAGATCGGAAATGGAATCTATTTACAAAACAGTGTAAAAACTTGAAATCACTACTTTCGAAGTTGAAGAAGGTAGAAAATGGAGCTACTTAAAAAGACTGAAAACAAATGTTGTTCCTCCTTCCGTTTGCCATGAAGAGGAAATATCAAGAGATGTGAAAAGACCCAGTCCTGTTTGCGACAAGGGGTGTCAGGAGTCCGGCATCCTGAGTTGCTGGAGCGGTAATGGGTGATCAACACGTAAAAAGATGGGTGAAGCTTCATGTATGATCCAAGCCCATCTACCTTGTCAGTTTATATACCTAGTACTTGAGATCAAGATTCAATCCATACCTTGTCAGCTTTATGTGTGTCCATTGTGATTTTTATTTACTCCCGAAACCATTTTCAAACTAGAGAAAAAGTTACAACTTTAACAGTAACAAGCACTGTAATGGAACTCTGATAAGTTAGTGCTAGTTAAAAGATTGATGAACACAGGAAGATAAATGGAAGCGCGCAGTTCATTTTTGACTAACATCATAAAGGCCATATTTATTGGTTTGTCTACCTTTTGCTACCTGCGTTAAAAAGTCACCAACAGACAGGGCATCTTGTCTCTTAATTCACATATTGTACTGCAGGACATCGTGCTTCATGAGACCATGCCACACCTGCTGTGTGCTGGTAGCTACACATGGGCAGAACTGATGCCCCGGGACCAGACATCAGAATCACCATTACCCTGAATAGCATTCAAAGCTCCAACCCCCAGAGGAAAAACAGCTGTTGATGCCAGGTTTCTCTTCTCATAATATAGCTTTTCAAATTGTTGAAAGATTTGGTTAGAGGGAAAAGCGGTGCTTGATGTGGATGGGACTCTCACACATTAGCACTACTAAGAGAATGTTATGGCAGCACGTATATATGAATTAAAATCCCATGTTAGGTAGAACTAGAAGTCAATGCAGACGTAGATTGCTTGTTGAGGTCTATTTTTATAAAACTCAGGCATAAGGTAGGAATCTTCACTGCACGAATCATAATGCCTCTAATGTAGTTGGAAGGATGGTTGTGAAAATTGGGATCCACACGGTTGTTGCAGGATCACTAGTTTTTTTAAGATGGAAACACAAAAGTTGAAGATACCATGTTAAAGCTTTGCAAAACATGACAGAGACTGATGAGCACTCGGAGGAGAGGAAGCGATATTGAAGCGTAGACGCCATGAACATGAGATAAGAATACAAGATGCTTGGGACAAGCATGAAATAAGGGTACATGTCTTTATTTGTGCCCCACAACATGTGCCATTATTAAGCTCTTCCCTTGGGCCTTCCTTTCATGCATACTACCAGCTCTTTCAGGTCTGAGATGCTGTCTATGTAGTTCATACAGTAGACTTTCTTAAAAACATTGAAGATTACTAGCTAGTTGCCAAGCAGGCAAGAGGAAAAAGAAAACAACAAACAAACACATACATACGACACTTACTGTTCTTATCTTTGCTATTGAAAAAGATGAAGCCAAGTGATTGAAGCGCAACACTGGAAACATTTCCTCTGAGAAAGGAACATTTAAGGAGGCTCAAGTAAAATCAAATATCATTTTCTTTATATCATAGCTTAAAAAGGGCAAGCTGGGCAGGCATATTTATTTCATGTTGTTGAAAATTCATCTTGAAACTAGTCATAGATCTTCAACTTCCAAACAAGAACAACCAGCTCATCATCTCCCCAACCAGAAACAATGAGACACCAATTCGTGTAATAGAATCATTCCCACAAACTTGAAAATCTCTTCTTGTATAAAATGGAAGAATAAACCAAAATCAAATTATTTACACCATGTATGAGCAAATACCAAAAGCAGACACAGACAACCATGAAAGCAATGGTTACCTGTCATTTTCTGCTCCAAAACCATGTGCCTTGAATTATATGGTCATCTTTCCTGGTCCCTCAAACCCTTCCCACTTTTCAATCTCTTTGTCTTCATGGCACTGATCTTTTCAAATTTTCTATCTTTAGTACCACTCGAAGGGCAAATCAAGTAAACAAAAATTAAGTAAAAAAAAAAAAACACCAATCCACCAAAAAAAAAAAAGAACATTCAATTTAGGCTGAAAGTAGTTTGTAATTAGATCACATATTGTGTAAGTCACTTCTTCTTGTTCTTATCTTTGCCATTGAAGAAGATTGAACCTAAACCAAATAGATTCCCTGATGAAACATTCAAAACCGGACTAACGCGAACACCGTTGCCATAAGGTCCATAATTCTTCTTCAATGGAGGCTTTTGATAATTCGTGGAAGACGACGATTGTGATGGCTTGAGAAATGATTGTCTATGCTGCTTATGATTGGTGTCCTTGGTTAGTGGTGCTCGCTTACTACTTGGTGTAGAACCAGTAGAATAGCTTCGTGATAAGAGTGGCAAAGGACACAAACTCTTTCCATAACCACTAGCACAATTCAAGCTACTACTCCTCTTAAACCTCCAAAATGACTTTGAACTTTGCTTCTGATATTCTTCTTCATAACTTGAACTCTTCATTTCATTCAAGCAATCTTTCTTGAAGCCATCATTACTCGAAACATCATCTTGTAGGGCTTGTCCTGGGGGCATAGATGGATCAACTTGTTTTGCAGAAGCAGTCTTTTTCTTGATTTCAGTAGGAAGAATTTTTCCATCAGAGAAAAGCTCATCTGCAGACGATGAATCTCGATCGAAACTCTTTCGGACGCAGAAGTCGAAATCAATGTTGCCTAATGAACTTGGTCGCAGAGGGCGTTTTTCAACAGGAACAATATCTGATATGCAAAGATCATGAGAAAACGAAATTCTTGGACTAACACCAGCAGAACTATCCGAGCAAAGTTCAATTGCCATTTCTTGATTTACCCTTCAAAGAAACCAAGAAAATCATTCAAACCCAGTAGCAACAACAGTGATCATATAAAGAAACAAGAGAACCAATGTCCTGATAGAATTGAAGACAGCCAGCCAGCCAGCCAACTTTGAGGTTTTCTTATCAAGAAAGGAGCATTCAAAACTGGACCCTAACAAAAGCTACATTTAAAAGTCATAATAACAAGCAGATAATAGAAGACTCCGGTGTCTAAAATTTAGAGAGGGAGCGCTGAAGAGTATCAGTAAAAGGCAATTCAATATTGGGGTATCAATGAAAAACGAAGACAAGGACATGGAAACAGAAGGCAATAGCTAATCCAGGATCCAATGGAGAGATTAAGGAACCTACGAACTATATATGTGATAAATGATCTTAGGTAGGGACGGAGACCAAGTCTACTCACTTCTGTTTGAAGGGAGAAGAGATAACAAGAGGACGTGTCGAGAGACTTCAGGACTAATAATCAGACTTGAATGCTGTTAGTTATGAGAAATAAATAATAATTAGTTCATGTAGTTTTAGCAATATAATAACTTAGTCCCTGTAGTTTCAGAAACGACAACTTAATTTCTTAACCTTCTATGACTTATGACTGTCATTCTTTTAATAGTTTGTTTATTTTTTTGTGTTTTTGAATCATTTTGATATTATAATGTTAAAAATAAATTTTAAAAAATAAAAAAATATTATTTTGATGTATTTTCAAGCAAAAAATACTTTGGAAATCAGTTACTATCACATTACCAAACGGGCACTATAACTGTTATAATTTTGTAAAAAATAATTAACTATCCCTCGGTTCTTTCTAGATTAACATATAATCAAAATGGTATTCTAGAAAGAAAATAAATTGAATTAGAGTCATGAGCTTGCAGTCAATGATGACCAGTTTCACACACCACATAAAGATGTTAGACAGATTTTATCTCATTCTAGGACAATAATTTAGTTAGAGAAATAATAATCTGCTGCCAATTATGGTCACTTCTAACTTTTGTTGATGGAAGAGGGAGATTTGAAGTGAGAATTAAGCTAAGAAATAAATAAAGAGGAAAAGTGGGGGTGGTGATTTTTGTCTACAAACACAACATAAATTAGTGCTATCAAACCATCAGCTTGCAGGTGAACCACCACCACCACCTCCACCTCCACCTCCATGATAGCTGTGAACAGAATGACCATTGTTTTCTGACAGATTTGTCTGGTGGATCATACAGGCAATCAAACCCATGTCTGTGAGATCCCCCACAGTCTAAATCATCCAGTCACTGCCTGCAGACAATGGCAAAATAAGTGGACAGTATAGTCTCTGCCCCTGGAGGGATTGCAAAGGCTTGAAAAACATACAAGAACCTCAGTGACTTGTAACGTTTCTTTTAAGATTTTTTCATGCAAGACCGCCGAGCTGGCAGCCAGGATTTCTACCTGAATTTATCTTGCACAAATTATCAGAATCTCGTTGGAGAATACAGTGGTTGTTTTTTTTAAATATATTAAAATTTTATTTTTAATATTAATACATTAAAACTATTTAAAAATATTAATTTTAAATAAAAAATTATATTTTATCCATCCTCTACTCCCAAACAGTTACCTAGGTTGTTCAGAAATGGTCCCCTTTCTATCAAATTATAATCATGGAATTCCTCTCTCTTTCTCTCTCTCTCTCTCTCTCTCTCTCTCTCGCTCGCTCGCTCTCAAAGATATGGATGTGCCTTTTTGATGTGTGTCTGTCTCTTTTTTTTCGTCAAGAAAGTGAGTTGCATTTTTTTTAATCCTTTTTTAAATAAAGGAAAATGAACCGAATCTCCTTTTTATATTAATTTAATATTAATAAAAATGAGTTATTTTTATTTTACTTTTTAAGAATACTGACCAACTGTAAGTTATTAAAAAAATAATAATAATAAAAAGAGTTATAAGTTCATTATTGAAAATGAGTTGCATCTTTAAAAAATAATAACTATTTAAAAAAATGAAAATTTATTTTTTAAAAAAATAAGAGACAATATTAATTTAAATTGAAATAAAAATTAATATAAAGCAAAAAATATATATAAAAAAAGGGAGGATATTAATTAATTTTTTTTGCAAAAATACATATTATTTGTACATCTAATTACACAATTGCATAGTATTATAAATAACTATTTTGGATATTACTCATCCGATAATTGATAAATAAATACAAATATGCTTATCTCTATTTTCATATTAAAATATATCATAAATCCGATAAATTGAATCAAGATCTCATAATCAATAACTTCATAATCAATAACTTGATCTAAAAAAAGTAATTCTTCTTGATAAATCCAATTGATAGGATTAAATTCTATCCCTCATAAATTATTCATGCAACTTTTGATTCATATTGCTGCATCAAAAATCACAAAAAAAAAAATCAATATGTATATCTCATTTAATGAATAAGAAAGGTGTTTTACCTTCATTTTTTAAGAAAGATGGTTTTCTTAGTTATTTACCTATAAATAAAAAATTAATTAAATTTATCAAACTAACTTCTTGTTGATGTATTTTTTCATCGAGATCCAATTGATGAGCTGTTAATTTTTTTTTTATAATATTATAAAAGATTGATATACTCTTGTTTGAAACTAAAGTAAAAATATGAATGGTATTTTATAAAATAAAATATAAATATATTATTAATGAATTTAAGAATTTAATAAATTAATATTCTAATAATATATTAAATTAACTAATTTTAAAACAATATATAAGCTTAAATTAATGAAAAAACAAACAAAACAAAAAAATACAAAACAAAAACATGCTAGGCTATTTTTCCACTCCTATTTTTTAAAAATTAATTTGTGACTTGTCGCTTGCATTTTCCCATAATTTAGCCATAACTGTGATGACTGAAAAATTATATATACTATTTTTTCTTCTAAACATTCCAAAAAACCTCAAAAACATCATAAAAATCAATATAAACCACTCAACAACCCCAAAATAACCCAATGTGATTCAAAAAATAAAAATAAACCAAATCTTAAAAATAAAAATCAAACTAGATCTACCTATCTTGTCATGTTTAGAGGGAAAATCATCATTGTTGAATTTCTCTTGTCTAATGAAAACCTTTGACACTAAGAACAAATATTTTTGTTATTAGAATCTTGACAACCAACAATTTTTTTTTCTGGAAGTTTCTCTCTCCTTTCTCTAACATAGGGTTGAGCTGAAAATAAACTTTTGGATTTAATGAAAATTGTTGTGAATCTAGGTTGAACTATATAATTTCTTCATGTTTTACATTTTTTTATTTTAATTTTGTATTTTTACCTCAATTTCAAAACCAATTTCATCTAATTTGGTTATAAAAAAAATTCAATAAAAAATTTGAAAAAAAAAACTAATTACTTCACTTTTCATAAAAAAAAAAGTGAAGGATCTACGGGCATGCATATATATATATATATAGTAGTTAATTGTAGGTTTTTCCATTACATGATTATAATTACAATTATTTAAACCTAATATTATTTCACTAAAAAAAACAATAAAATATACTATTATTACACTAAACCTGCTTATGTATGTACAATTATTCGGTATGCTATAGTAATTCACACCGAACATTTTGCGAATAGGTGTAAAGTGTTCAGTCATCCTCTCTCTCTCTCTCTGTTATTTTTTTTTCCCTTCCTTATTGGAACAGTCACGTTCTCCTTACTTTTCCACCGGGTGCAATGCCGACAACACATAAATGATTAGGTATGAATAATTTATCCAGATAATAATAATAATAATAATAATAATAATAATAATAATTGTGTGGTCTGCGATATGTTTCACTGAAAGTGGCATAATTAACACGTGATATAAATTGATGACAAAGTAATTTCTTGCATATTACTACTTGAACATTGAAGTATATGATCCTGAGAGTCATTCCATTTTATATTAAGTTAATCTAGTAAAGATATTATAACAACATGATTGTTAAATGTGAGCTATAATTAAACCAGAGATAAAAATTGTTTAGTTTATATAATATATAATTTATATAATTAAAGAAATTTGCAATATAGATCCAAATAAAAACATAGCATGCATTCCAAGCATATCAAAAAGTGTGTATAATTTAACTTGAATATTAACATATTATAGTATGCATACTATCACGTATAAAGATTATTTTAGATTAATGTAAAACAATAATGGAGGTAAGGTATTTATTTGTTGAGAAACTTAAAATCATAAGTAAAAAGTAATTTATTATTGTTAAATTTCAATATTATATCCTTAAAACTTTATTTCTTTTCACTCGGTGCAAACATGACACTTATAATAACAGATCATAGTATAGATATTATCACATATAAAGACTATTTTAGATTAATCTAAAATAAAAAGTAGATGTAAGGTACTTACTTGTTGAAAAACTTAAAATCAAAAGTAAAAAATAATTTATTATTTTCAATCATCAATCTTATTTTCTTAAAATTTTATTTCTTCTCACTTAGTGCAAACATTACACTTATACAATCAGCTTTCTAGGATTCCAATAACTTTTCCTTGTCTAGATGCGCTACTAAGCAAGATTAATGAGCGAAAAAAATTTAAAACTTAAATTTTTTTTATAAAGAATTGGACTTAAGCACTAGATTAGAGAAGTAAAATGGTAACAAATAGAGCAAAAAGAGGCACGAAGAAGGCTAGAGAGCTACAATAAAGACATCTAGAACATTTCCTCTTTATCCCCTATTTATACTAATTTTTTTAAATCAAAATTGATGATAAATTAATTCTAACAATTACCAAAATTAATTCATGTTCTTTTGCCTTTATTACCTACCATAAAAAAGAATAAAAGCATGAAAGTTTTTTTTAGCTTTAAAACTAGATGTTTTTCCTCTAAAAAACTATTCAAAAAATGAACAATAATAATTATTCAAACTCTTTATTCATAGAATGGATATCCATAAATGGGCTAAAAAAAATTCTTTATGGGCTAAAGAATTATTCTCTAATAAACTCAAATTTAAGTACAAAATAGTTTAGCAAAAAACAAACTTAAACCCAAGTTCAAGACTTATCTTAAACCTTGGACCCGGGGCCTGAGCCCGAGCTGGAGCTGAGCCAAGTGCGTGCTTATGAGTTAAACAAATGCTACTTTGCTAAGACTCAATTATGACTCTTCAACTTCCCATTATATATACAACAAGAAAATCACTTTTGTTTTCTATGCGGGGTATAGGGTTTTGGCTTTCATAAAAACATGTCAACCAAGTGTTCTTTGATATTAATTTTTTATTCACCCATAATTTGTTGTTGGAAAAACATTGAAAGAATAATGATCAAAATTATATATAAAAAAAAATAGGCATTTGAGTTTTTATTGTTCAATGGCGCGAAAAAACTTTAGTTTGGTCCTAATTTTTTTTTTATATTCGGTCCCTATTAATTAAAGATCTTATGTTTAGATAATAAGCTTCATTTTGGTCCCTGTGTGTTGAGGGGGAGATAGAAACTTGGAAGAAAAAAAAAATGTTTAGTCGGTCTCATTCGAGTTATGAAAAAGATCGATTTTGGTGTCAATGAGTTCATTTTAAAGAGTAAAGATTCATTAAGATGGTTTGGAACTTTTATCTTATAGAAAAAAAAAATTAAAGCTCATGAATGTTTCTTTATTCAGTCTAACTTTTGGGTTCTTTAATCGATTTTATGGTGTTTTAGGGTTAAAATGGATCCATTAAGGTTGCTAGGATGTTTTGGAGGTATTTTCAGGTGAAAACAAGTTAAAAATATGTTTTTTAGGTCTAAGAATCAAATACTTGACTTTCCAACCATATGAGATGCCTAGAATTTGAACTAGATGACAACATGTCATCTTCTTAGGCGAAAAATGTGTCATCCATATTACTAGAAAGATAATTTAAGCTCATGATATTTCATCCGCTCATTTAAAAAAGAAAGGGCTAAGCGCACAACATCGACATTCCAAGCCTAGGCACGTTTGAGCTTTATTTTTTTGCCAGGCGCGATAGTTAATCCTCTCAAGCCTAACACCTAGCCTCTTTTTATATTTTCCTTCAATTTTTTCATTTTTTCAATTTTGAATAAAATAATTAAAATGATATTTAAAATATCATCCAATCTTGTAATAGTTTTCAAATAAGATTATATTTTTTATGATAATATTAACAATTAATTTTTGAATTATTATATATGAACCTAACATATAGAATTTATATATAAAAAATAAGAATAAAACATCTATTGTGTATTGTAAGTTTTTTAAATATTGTTTTACATTAATATTTTTCTTTCTAACACGTACATATTATTAGGTCATGATTTTTTATATTTCTTATTGAACCTTTTTTTTCTTAGATCCTAATAAATTTTTGTCTAAAAATAAATATTTTTCATAAACTTCTTTTTGGCAAAACAAAAAGATTAAATGAATAAGGAAAGAGAGTTTTGATTGAAAAGAGAATTTTTTTTCCTTCATATTCAAATGGTTGGTATTTTTATGAATATTTATTTTAATGATCTTTAGTTTTTTTTTTAAGAATCATGCTACAAATAAAAAAACATATAAACAAGCAAATGAAAATTCACTTAATAATTTTGTTTTTCAAAATTTAAATCATTTATAAATTTCTATTTTAATTATAGTAAAATTAAATAAAATTTAGTTTTGAAAATTATTGTGTGACATTACATAGATAAAAAAAAAGGATGAAATCTAAAAAGCACAAGAATGATGGGACAGGAAGGCTAGTGTTAGAATTTTTAGTAAAATTATTTTAGCATTTTCCTAGTGAATGCCTTCCATTATTTAGTGCAGAAAAGAAAAGGAAAAAACAAAGTGACGAGGGTCGAGATTTAAGTTTTCATGATGATGAAGTTAGGAAAAAACTTCACACACGGTATAAGAATTTCCATGGTTGCGAAACTAGGCCAAGATATGTCGACTTAATTATGGGCTTATATTTAGGTTTTGGTGGGCTTGACCAGTGGTTGTAAGTTTGCTTGAAAAATATATCCCTCGTAGAATAAGGAAATAATTGATGCTTAAATTAGTAATTTATACAAGATAAATAATGCATGAGAGAATTGAAAAAAGATGTATATGTAGTGAAATTTTGAGTATGAGAAGCATGTCTGTTTACATAGTGAACTAAGGTATTTATAAACCTTGATCACATTGGCTCACTTGAACATGAAGATTTATGTTACATTTGAATTATAGAAATGTTGTTGCCCACCATTAATTATAGTATCTAGCAGCATCATTGGTTGAGCAATTGATGAATGGTAGTGATACTTTGAAGAAAATAGGTATTAGTTGAGAAAAAGGTGCCCTGGTGTGCTGCCACAAATAACTATAAAATGCGGTGCCCTGTATAAAAATGTGTACTTAAAGAGAGAATATATTGGTTAATCATAAATAATATTATGTTAACGGGGCAGTGCATAGTGTCACGTCCTCGAGACTAGAAAAAGTGTGTGTGCTAGAAGTGAGAATTTATTGGGTGTAGCCATTTGGATTAAGGCCCAAACTATTAACAAAAGGTTGTGTCGTATAAGCCACTTGGCCTAAACGACAACAAATTAATCATTGTTTTTTATAAGAACACACACACACATATATATAAATATGTTACCTATATGTACGTGTGAAAATATTATTGTGGTTAAACCTATGTAAGATAAGAATGGTTACACTTTTATTGCTATGTCTATACATTAATGTTTTTTTGTATAAGCATTCTCATTCTATATCTTACGTCTATAGTATTTTTGCCCTAGTGGGTCTCCTTTTCATTTAATAAAATTCTAAAATATAGAAGAAAGAGGTGTTTCCACGACTCTACCACCCAATCAATTTTGTTTTCTATCTCATTTTCAAGGCATGACATTCCTTAGCGTCATACCCATGATCACAATGAAAAAGGAAGAATTTATTAAAGTTCCTCGTGTTCGTGCCACTTTTCATGGGAGGTGGATATTACACAAATTCATTTGCTCTAATAACAGCTAACACCTTTATCCATATGGTGATCGTAAGTGTAGCCATAAGCTATAAGAATGGTAGGCAATCATGGATATGGCTCTTGGTGCTTTTTATAGATGCTCTTGTGGGAAGCTGATGGCATTGTAAAGACTCTGCTTGTGAGTAGAAATGAGGGTGTTCTTTGTCTGGTCATACTAGCTTCTTCCACCCTGATATAATTGTTCATGGTGTGTTTGATGTCAAGGAGGTTTCAATTAAAGAGAGCATACAACCATTTCCATAAGAAATAATTGTAGACTCCATTAATCAAGACTTCTATGGTAGTAGGCTCAATGAGTCTTTCCATATTGAGTATCTCTTCCATTAATTATAGGCTTCTATCTAGGTTTTGCTGGGTTTGTTTAGTGGTCGAAAGTTTGCCTAAAAAATAAGTCCCCCGTGGAACGAGAAACTCTTCAATACTTAAGTCAGTAATTTATATGAGATAAATAATGTACAAGAGAATCTAGAAAAATATGTGTAGTGAAATGTTGAGTATGAGAAGCTTGTTCGTTCATTTGGTGATCTAAGATATTTGTAGACCTTGGTCATGTCGGCTCACCTCGAGTGTGGAGAGTGATGTTTTGTTTGATTGGTGGAAATGTTGGTTTTCATCATTAATTATAGCGCTGACACTATCATTGGTTAAGCAATTGGTGAATGTAGTGATATGTTGCAAAAAATAGTTATTTGTTGAGAAAGAGGTATTTGCCTTACATAGAAAGGGTGCGTTGTCACCCTAGGCTAAAAAAAATATTGTCTGACATAAAATGTAGAGAGAGTATGCCAGTTAATAATAAAAATATTATATGAATGGGGTAATGCACGATGTTGTGTTCTGACTCCTCAAAAATAAAAAAAATATGTATGTCGGGAGTGAGAATTTATGTGGCGTGGCCATTTGAGCTGAGTCCAAAATAATATGGGTGTTTTTGTTTGGGCCAAGGCCCAAACTATTGACAAAAGGTTGTTGCCATTTAAGCTACACAACCCAAATCACAACAAATTAACTATTATTATTATTTAAAAAAACTTAAATATATAATTTTAACCATCACATGACAAGCAAAAACATGGGAATGGTGTTAAATTCTTAGCATTTAGAAAAAACACATAGAAATCAATTTAAGTATAGGAGTAGCATCTGTTGGCAAGGAAGACTTCATGGGTTAATGTACTCGTTAAAGTATTTAGTAGAATGGAGTTGTGGCATTCTTGAGGCATGCTATCAAACCATGTTATTAAACTATGCTAATTAGTTTGGAAACCGAATGATATATTCATGTACGAGTTGATAATTCAAATTAAATTCATAAAAGATTGGATTAAATTCGATCAAAACCATTTAAACTTGATGAAATCTGATTGATTGGATCAATTAATTCAAGTTTTTTCAATATATTGATATTGAGCCTATGATCTTTCTCATGTCCTATCAACCCCAGCTAATGATAGTGATCTAGTTGGTTGAATGGTCACTATTCGGATTAATTTTAACAAAACTAAAATTAAGGTGATTTCCCTTAATATTTTTCATGAACATTTTTTTTTTACCACAATGAAATTTAAGTAGTTAGGTACGAATTTAGAAAAAAAAAGGAGTAAATTATTTATAAAAATAAGTTTTATAGGTGTAGTAACAGTTAGACATTAAAGATTTTAATAAATTAAATTGTTAGCAGAAAAGAGATAGAGTGAGAGTAATTATTGGAGAAATGGGAATAAAAAAATAAAGTGTTTGGTGTATATTTTGAGTAAAAAATGGTAAATTTACCCTCCAACATTGCAAGGCTAAATTTTAACCTCTAATATGCCCCTACCAAAACCTTAATTAAATGTTTTCATTTAATTTCTTTGGCTGGAAAGAGACTATAGAGATTATAACTAGCTGCAAAACAAAGTCCATTAATTAATAAGAGCTCAAATAGAAAACGTCCTTCTGTTTCTCTACTACAAAACCAGCACAACAAATTGGTACGCTAATTTTCTTCAGGCAATTTCACCTTTTGTTCATATATCAATTTAAGACTTGGGTTATGAATTAAACTAGTTGGTTTAATTTTACATAGGCCAAAATGAGTTGTTTCGGTTAAAAAAAAAATCAAAACAATATCACTATGATTTTTCTTTCTTAAGAGTCAAACAAGTTTTTGACCGAGCCAACCCATCGAGTCGATTAGGTTAACTCTAGATTAATTTTTTTTGACACCCAATTTGGGCCAAGAGCTCGGTTGACTAGGACCCGGGTTATAAATTAGACTAGTTAACCTGAGTTGACAAAGATCAATCAAAATGAGTCATTTCAATTTTTTTTAAAAGCCAAATTAAATTTTGACCAAATCAACTCGTCAGGTTAATCAAGTTAATTTTTAATTGAATATTTTTTTTTAAAAAAATCAACTTAGACCAAAACTTAGACCCACCTTCTAAGATGGGTTTAATAGCCATGATAAAGATATGTTCATAAGAGATTCAAGTATCAAACAATCAAATAAAATTAGCCCATCCACACTATGTAATATCAACTAGATATGGGGCTACCTACTCCGCGAGTGGTCCAAATTTTTTCCAATATAAACAAAATGCTACGGTGACAAAAACGATCCTTAAAAACAAAAACAAAAAATCAAAGACTTAGTTCATTATCTTGAATGGGTTTAACAAGCTCAAATAATTTA
>Ga0307515_10011451_pt1 | contig 16837 bp, 10 predicted proteins | sample 17_EM_MG_FD_194513 | JGI IMG/M metagenome (GOLD analysis project Ga0307515, IMG submission 194513) | Populus trichocarpa ectomycorrhiza microbial communities from riparian zone in the Pacific Northwest, United States - 17_EM | ecosystem: Host-associated > Plants > Roots > Unclassified | place... | reverse complement strand
CGGTCGGGTTGTCGTCGGCGACGCCGTTGCAGTCGTTGTCGATGCCGTCGCAGATCTCGACGCCGCCGTTGGTCCGCGTGCACTGGTACTCGCAGCCGTCGAGTTGCTGGTGGTTGGCGTCGACGAAGCCGGCCTGGCAGTCGAGCGCCGGGTTGAACCGGCACGCGCCCACCGCGCACGACGCGGTCGCGTGCGGGAACTGGCAGACCAGGCCGCAGCGCCCGCAGTTGTTCCGATCGCCCGCGAAGTCGAAGGTCTCGTCGACCCGGCCATCGCAGTTGTTGTCGCGCAGGTCGCAGGCCTCGACGCCGCCGTTGGTCGGGGCGCACGCGTACTCGCAGCCGTCCTGCTGCATGCCGTCGAGATCGTGGAACCCGGGCAGGCAGTCGGTCGCCGGGTCGAACGCGCACGCGCTGTTCGCGCAGTGGCCGACCGCGCCGAAGAACTGGCAGACCCGGCCGCACGCGCCGCAGTTGTTCGGATCGGACGTCTTGTCGAAGCCCTCGTCGGTCATGCCGTTGCAGTTGTTGTCGAGCCCGTCGCAGGCCTCGACCCCGCCGTTGCTCTGGAAGCAGCTGTACTCGCAGCCGTTGGAGCTACTGTACGGGCCGGTGATGTCGCCGTCGCGGTCGGAGAACCCGGGGAAGCAGCCGACGATGGCGCAGCTGCCGGTCACGCACCGGGTCTGTGCGCCGGGCTTGTTGCATTGCACGCCGCACGCGCCGCAGTTGAGCGGATCGGTCTGCAGGTCGAAGCCCTCGTCGACCTGGCCGTCGCAGTTGTCGTCCATGCCGTTGCAGCCTTCGGGGTGGATCTGGTTGGGATCGCAGCCGACCGCGCCGGCGTCGCCGCTGCCGCCACCACCACCTCCGTCATTCCCGCGGCCGGTGCCGGCGTCGCCGACCTCGCACTCGAGGCAGTAGTTGTTCTGCTTGCAGCCGGCGACCAGCAGCGTCGCCGCGACCGCCGCCGCCGCGAGCCCGCGCCGCCGCGACCGCCGCCGCCACAGCAGCACGAGCGCGAAAAGGCCCGCGCCGAGCGAGCCGTCACCGCCGGTGCTGCAACCACCGCCACCGCCGGCGGTGACCAGGCCGCCGCGCGGCTCGAGGCCGCACTGACCCAGCGTGCAGGTCAGGCCCGACGGGCAGGTCACGCCCTGGCACGCATCGGGGAGGCAGGCGCCGCTCACTCGATCGCAGACCTTGGTGCTGGGGCACTGGCCGGTGAAGCACAGCGCGGCCTGGCACTTCCCGGTGTCGGGGTTGCACACGTCGTCGGTGCCGCACACCACGTCGCAGCCGGTCGGGACGCACGCGCCGTCGCGGCAGGTCTCGGTCGCGCCGCATCGCACGCCCTGGCAGGTCGCGACGCAGCTGCCGCCGCGACAGAACTCGCCGCCGGGGCAGGTCACGCCGTTGCACGGGTTGGCCTGGCAGGTGGCGTCGAGGCAGACCTGGTCCGCCGCGCACTTGGGCAGGTAGTCGCAGGTGTCGAGCACGCAGGCGCCGTCGCGGCCGCGGCACACCAGGTCGCCTGGGCAGGCGATCGTCGGGCACAGCGCCTGGCAGCCGCCGTCGCGGCAGATCTGTAGATTCCCGGCGGCGTCATTGGGACAGCTGACGCCGTAGCACGGGTCGTCGACGCAGAAGTTCTGCGCGTTGCACCTCTTGCCGGTGGGGCAGGGGAACTCGCCGGGCACGCACTTCGCCGCGCAGTGGCCGTGGTCGCACTCGCCGCCGTCGCACAGGTCGCCGTTGTCGATCAGGCCGTCGCAGTCGTCATCGACGCCGTTGCAGACCTCGGTGCCACCGCCGGTGCCGCCGACGCACTGCATCGCGCCCGCGATGCACCGGGTCATGCCGGCGCTGCACGTGCCGCTGCCGCTGCCGCAGGCATCGCCCTCGCCGGTGACGTTGTCGTCGACCACGCCGTTGCAGTCGTCGTCGATGCCGTTGCACTGCTCGGCGGTCGGGCCGACGCCGCCGGTGCACACCAGCCCGCCCATCGAGCAGGTCAAGACGCCGGGCCGGCACGCGCCGATCGAGCTACCGCACGGCTGGCCGGCGTCGACCGGGTTGTTGTCGATGACTCCGTTGCAGTCGTCGTCCAGGCCGTTGCAGCGCTCGGTGCCGGGGCCGACCTCGCCGGCGCACTGCAGGCTGCCGCCGATGCAGATCGTCTGGCCCAGCCGGCACTCGCCGACGCTGTTGGTGCCGCACGACTGGCCGACGTCGGTCGGGCTGTCGTCGACCACGCCGTTGCAGTTGTCGTCCAGGCCGTTGCACACCTCGGGGCCACCGGCGTTGCCGCCCTGGCACACCAGGCCGGCCGCGCCGGCGCAGTGCAGCGTGCCCGGCGTGCACACGCCGATCGAGCTGCCGCACGAGCCGCCACCGCCCGGGTCGCCCTCGTCGGTCTGGCCGTTGCAGTTGTCGTCGAGGCCGTTGCAGATCTCGACGTTGTTGCCGGTCGTGTCGTTGCAGACCAGCGCGCCGTTCTGGCAGACGATCTGACCCTCGCTGCACTGGTCGGCGTCGGGGCCGTCGCACGAACCGCCGGTGCCGCTCGGGTTGTCGTCGACGATGGTGTTGCAGTTGTTGTCGATCCCGTCGCAGACCTCGGCGCTCGGCGTGCCGGTGCCGTGGCAGGTGATCACGCCGGCGGTGCAGGCGGTGACGCCGATCTGGCACTGTCCGGCCCGCGGACCGTTGTCACATGCGAGCGAGACGCCGTCGCACGTGCAGCTGGTGGCCACGCCGGTCAGATCGGGATCCGCCGCATCGACCAGGCCGTCGCAGTCGTTGTCGAGGCCGTCGCAGACCTCGGGCGACGGCACGCACGGCGGGGTCAGCCCGTCGATCCGCATCGCCATGTCCTCGTAGTCGTTGTCGCCGCCGCGGAACCGGTCCTCGAAGCCGAACAGGAACCGGTCGGGGGTCTTCGACTTGTAGACCAGGTGGTGCACGAAGTCGCCGTCGTTGTTGAGGTCCTTCTGGGTGAAGTAGATGAAGCCGAACAGCGAGCGGCCGCCCGAATCGGACTTGAAGTCGCCGCAGTTGATCGCGCGGTTGGGCAGCCGCACGCCGGGGTTGTTCGGGTCCTCGGGCGTGATCAGGTAGAAGCCGATGAACCCGCCCTTGTAGCGGCCGGCGGTCGCCTCGGCCTGGAAGTCCACGCTGACGGTACCGGTCGCCCCCATGACGCTGCCCGGCTCCTCGGCGTTCTGGACGTAGAACGCCGGGTTGCCGCTGTGATGGGTCGCATCGCCCGCGCGGTTGTCCACCGCTGGATCCAGCATCTGCACGCCGCAGCCCATCACCGGGTGCAGGTTCGCGAGCCGCCCGGGCGCCGTCAGCACGTCGTCGCCGACGTTGTACCAGCCGAAGCTGTTCTCGAACCCGGCGCCCTCGCGCATGTCGAGGAACGCCACCGGCGAGCTCAGCCGCGGCCGGAAGATCTGCGGCGTCTCGGCCGCGTCCTTGACCGCGTCGATCGATCCCACCGGCAGCTCGTACGTGTCGATCGCTTGCTGCATCCGGTTGGACACCGGCACGATCGTTCCATCGACTTGCGTGACGGTCGCTTCAGCGCGCGATACCAGCACGAGCATCGCGGCCAATAACGCACCACGAGCATGACTCGACCCCAGTACTGTCATTGCAGTCCATGGTATCGGTTGTCGGGCTCGTCGGCGCGACGGAGTTCGGGTATTGCACGGGTTGTGTTCGGGCTCTGACGGCGAGTGATGTGTGGACTGCTCCGCACCTACCCGACTCGCGATCCTATCAGGAGCTGTACTGCATCCCCGTCAGTCATCGGTCTGGTGTCCCCGGACCTCGCGCGGCGCTCCGGCCGGGTCGCGCGCCGCGAGCGCGCCTACGCCAGCAGCTTGGCGAGGGTCGAGCCCATCTCGGCGGGCGTCGGCGCGACGGCGATGCTGGCCGCCTGGAGCGCGGCGATCTTGTCGGCTGCCGCACCCTTTCCGCCCGAGATGATCGCTCCGGCGTGGCCCATCCGCTTGCCCGGCGGCGCGGTCTGGCCGCCGATGAACGCGGCGACCGGCTTGCGCACGCAGTCCTTGATGAACGCCGCGGCGCGCTCCTCCGAGTCGCCGCCGATCTCGCCGATCAAGAAGATCGACGACGTGCCGGGGTCCTCGGCGAACCACATCAGCGCATCGATGAAGTCGGTTCCCTTGACCGGGTCGCCGCCGATGCCGATCGCGGTCGACTGGCCCAGCCCCAGCGCGGTCAGCTGATGAACGACCTCGTAGGTCAAGGTGCCCGAGCGCGACACCACACCCACGCCGCCCGGCTTGTGGATGTAGCCCGGCATGATGCCCACCTTGCACTGACCCGGCGTGATCACGCCCGGGCAGTTGGGTCCGACCAGCACGACCTCGGGATAGTCGTGGTCCAGGACGTACTTGACCTTGACCATGTCGCGCGCCGGGATGCCCTCGGTGATCGCGATGATGGTCGCGATCCCGGCGGCCGCGGCCTCGAGGATCGCGTCGGCCGCGCCCGGCGGCGGTACGTAGATCACCGAGGTGTTCGCGCCGTGACGGGCCACGGTCTCGGCGACGGTGTCGTAGATCGGCAGCTGCTCGAGCCCGGTGACCTTGCTGCCGCCCTTGCCCGGCTTGACGCCGGCGACGACCTTGGTGCCGTACTCGATCATCTGCCGGGCGTGGAACGTGCCCGCCGCGCCCACGCCCTGGACCACGAGCCTGGTGTCGAAGCCGACCAGGACGCTCATGTTACTTCGCCTCCTTGGCGGCCTTGACCACCTTCTGGGCGCCATCGGCCATGTCGGCCGCGGCGAGGATGTTGAGCTTGCTGTCGGCGAGCATCTTCTTGCCGAGCTCGACGTTGGTGCCCTCGAGCCGGACCACCAGCGGGACCTTGAGCCCGACCTCCTTGACCGCGGTGATCACACCCTCGGCGATCGTGTCGCACTTCATGATGCCGCCGAAGATGTTGACGAAGATCGCCTTGACGTCCGGATCGGTGGTGATGATCTTGAACGCGGCCGTGACCTTCTCCGCGGTGGCGCCGCCGCCGACATCGAGGAAGTTGGCCGGCGCGCCGCCGTAGAACTTGATGATGTCCATGGTCGACATCGCCAGCCCGGCGCCGTTGACCATGCAGCCGATGTTGCCGTCGAGCGAGATGTACGACAGGTCCCACTTCTTGGCCTCGATCTCGGCCGCGTCCTCCTCGCTCGGATCGCGCCAGTCCTCGAGCTCGGGGTGGCGGTACAGCGCGTTGTCGTCGAAGTTGATCTTGGCGTCGAGCGCGAGCACCTTGCCGTCGGTGGTGGTGATCAGCGGGTTGATCTCGAGCAGCGAGCAGTCCATCTCGTCGTAGCACCGGGTCAGCGGCCGCAGAAAGCCGGCGAGCGCGTCCGCTGTCTTGCCCGACAACCCGAGCTCGTGGGCGAGCTGGCGCGACTGCCAGTCCTGCCAGCCGGTGGCCGGGTCGACCGCGTGCTTGAGGATCTTCTCGGGGTGCGTGGCGGCGACCTCCTCGATGTCCATGCCGCCCTCGGTCGACGCCATCACCGTGACCCGGCCGGTGGCGCGGTCGAGCAGCATGCCCAGGTAGTACTCGTGGGCGATCGCCAGGCCCTGCTCGACGAGCAGGCGCTGGACCTTCTTGCCCTCCGGCCCGGTCTGCGGCGTGACCAGCTGCATGCCGAAGATCTTCTTGACCGCGGCCTCGGCGTCGGCCCGGGTCTTGGCGACCTTGACCCCGCCGCCCTTGCCGCGGCCGCCGGCGTGGATCTGCGCCTTGACCACGACCACGTCGGTGCCGGCGTCCGTCTGCACCTTGGGGATCGCCGCGAGCGCGTCCTCGACGGTCATCGCCGGGATGCCGATCGGGACGGGCACCCCGTACTTCCGGAACAATTGCTTGCCCTGATACTCGTGGATCTTCATCGCGCCCGCGGTGTACCACGGCCGCCCGGCGATCAGGCTCCCGTGTGGACGCGGGCTTCGGGTACGGATGCGGCGCCGGGACCACCTGCCTCGCGCCGCCGCGGCGACCAGACATATGCCGAGAGCGCGAAGGTCAACGGCAGCGACATCATCGCGATCTTTGCGGGCAGGTTGTCGAGCAACAGGCCGAGCGCTGCAGCCGACCACAGATCGCCGAACAGGTGGATCGAGAAGATCGATGCGGCCATCGCGCTGGCCCGGCGCTCCGCCGGCACCGAGCGCAGGAACGCGGCGTTGATCGGCGAGGTCGAGGCGAACAGGCCGATATCGACGAGGAACGACACCGCGAAGAATGCGATTGCGCCGGGGACGAAGAACCCGATCGCGGACACCGGCGCCGCCACCGCCATGCCGACCGAGCAGATCCGGAGCAGCGAGTTTACCGCGCGCTTGTTGGCCGGTGAGTCGAACGGCTCGTCGGCCGCGACCCCGTGCTGGCGCAGCGCGCGGTTGGTGTACCGGCCGCCGATCAGCGTCCCGATCGCGCCGCCGCCGCACAGCATCACGCCGAACCAGAAGTTCGCGGTCTTGAGGTTGAGCTCGGGGTAGTTGTTGACCAGGAACTTGGGGGCCCAGAACGAGAACCCGGCGACCGCCGCGGTGAACGCGGAGTAGCCCAGCACGGCGCGGCGGAACAGCGGGATCGCGACGAGTTCGCGCAGGCCGTCGATCAGGTTGGCCGTGGCGTGGAGCAGCTTGCGCGTCGGCTCTGCGATCAACAGGCAGGTCAGCGCGAGCACGATGCCGGGGCCGCCGACGAGGAGGAACGCGGCGCGCCAGCCGGTGATCAGGTCGTGGCCCATGCGAGCCTCCCACTGCTCGGTGATCGTGCCGCCGAGCATGTAGCCCAGCGCGTAGCCGAGTGGGATCGCGAGGTAGAACACCGACAGCGCCGAGCCCTTGCGATCTGGCGGGGTCAGGTCGTCGATGATCGTCGGCGCCAGTACGCCGTAGCTGGCCTCGCCGATGCCGACCACGGCGCGCGCGACGAGCAGGCTCCAGAATCCGGTCGCCAGTCCGCTCCCGACGGTGGCGACGCTCCACACCAGCACGCCGAGCGCGATCACACCCTTGCGCGCGCCCTTGTCGGCTCGGGCGCCGAAGATCGGGCAGGTGATGAAGTAGCCGACGAGGAAAGCCGTGTTGAGCAGCCCGGCCTGGAAGTTCGACAGGTGCAGCTCGGCTTGCATCGGATCGACCACCGCCGCCATCACCGCGCGATCGATGTAATTGAGGAAGTTGAGCCCGGTGAGCAGCGCCAGGATCGCGACGCGACCACGGATCATGGCCGCAACCCTATCATTTCGCGGGTTGCACAGTCACCTGCCGACCAGCCGGCCTTGACCGGCCCATCGCCGCGATGTGTAGTGGCGCGCCACGCAGGCGACATAGACAACATCCCCAATCCATACGAGGAGCGACGCAATGCGGATCACAGCGATGGCAAGGCGCTCGTTGCAGGCGATTCTGGTGCTGACCGTGGTCCACGCGTTCGCCCCCGCCGCGCGCGCCGGGGTCCGCGTCGTCGACGGCCGCTACAAGCTCGTCACCATCGTCAAGGACACCGCGTTCGCCGGGGTCAACGGCGCGACGATCGGCGGCGACGGCGCGCTGTACTTCGTCCACACCGGCGACGGCACCACCACGCGGGTCGATCTCAAGACCATGGCGGTGACCGAGTTCGTCCATCCGTGGGCCGGCGTCTACATCTCCGATGACATCACCAACGACGGCAAGGGCACGTTCTACTCGACCGGCACCACGCCGCTGGTCGGCGAGGTCTACCGGATCGACGCCGGCGGCATGAAGACCGTGATCGCCCGTGGCTTGACCGCGCCCAACGGCATCCAGTTCAACCGCAAGACCGGCCGGCTGTTCGTCACCGAGTGCTTCCAGGCCAACCGGGTGTTCGAGATCGACCCCACCGGGGCGAAGGAGCCGCGGCTGATCGTCAAGGCCGACACCATCCCGGTGCCCGAGGGCTTCGACTTCGATCCCGACACCCAGGACCTGATCATCCCCGACATGGGCTCGGGCCGGATCCTGCGGGTCCACCCCGACACCGGGGCGATCCAGCCGATCGCCGACAAGTTCACCGCGCCGATCGCGCTCAAGGTCGGCCCCGACAAGAAGGCCTACTTCCCCGAGCTCGGCGGCGCGGTCTACCGGCTCAGCCTCGACGGCAAGACCCGCGACAAGCTCGCCCAGCTGCCGCCCGGGCTCGACAATCTGGCGATCACCCCCGACGGCCGGCTGTTCATCACCAGCTACTGGGACGCCACCGTCTACGAGGTCGCCACCGACGGCAGCGGCAAGTTCAAGACCCTGTTCCCCCGGGGCCCCAACACGCTGACCGGCGTGCTGGTCAAGAACGGCCAGGTGATCGTCAGCGACGCGATCATGATCCGCACCGTGCAGAAGGCCGAGTACGCGCCGACCAGGCTCAACGCCTGGGCATCTCACGGCATGCCGCTCACCCTCGGCGTGACCGAGGGCCCGGGCGATCAGCTGATGTGGCCCGACGCGGTCAACAACGCCGTCGCAATCGGCAACCCGGCCGACGGCACGTTCAAGCCGATCGCCGGCGGCCTCAACCGTCCGGTCGCGGCGGTGATGAGCAAGAAGGAGCCCAAGGTCTACGTCGCCGAGTACGGCGCCGGGCAGGTCACCGAGATCAGCCTGACCGACGGCGCCAAGAAGCCGCTGGTCACCGGCCTCGACGGCCCGGTCGCCCTCGCCGTCGTCGACGACACGCTGTACATCGCCGAGGCTCGCGCGTCGCGGATCCGGCGGGTGCCCCTGGCCGGCGGCAAGTCCGAGGTGTTCGTGTCCTCGGAGGTCGGCAAGGTCGGCGCGCTCGCGGCCGACGGCAAGGGCGGGCTCATCGCGCTCGACACCATCGGCCACCGCCTGGTCCGCATCGATCCGAAGAACCTGGCGATCACCACCATCGCCGACGGCCTGCCGGTGCGCTACGGCGCGATCGGCTCGGGCGCCGGCGCGCTCGAGTTCCCGTGGCCGATGCACGTCACCACCGATGGCGACATCTACCTCGCCACCGATGGCCGCGGCGTGATCGAGCTCAGGGCCGGCAAGTAGCCCGTTCGGTGTAGAGTGCGCGCCGTGCGCACGATGCTCCTGCTGTTGCTCGCGGCCGGTTGCGGCCACGCCTCGTCGCCGCCCGCGCCGACCTCGCAGCCGGTGCCGGCGGTGTCCTCGCTGCTCGCCGCGGTGGGGCCGCATCCGCGCGGCTACGCGAGGGTCTCGCTCGCCGACCCGCAGATCCGCGCGCAGCTCATGCCGCTCGCGGCGGCGGCGCAGCGCGCGCTCGGCGCGTCGCTGGCGGATTGCCACATCGAGCTCGCTCACCTGGACCGCCTCCAGATCGCCGTCGGCGAGCCGGTGCGGTTCGCCGCCGAGCTCGACGGCAAGATCGATGTCGGCGCGATCGCCTGCCTGCTCGGCAACGACGGGATCGCGACGCTGGCCCGCGGCGGCATGGTGATCCGCGACCGGCCCGGCGGCGTGGCCATCGACTACCAGGTCGAGCGGGCGCAGGCCGAGGCGGTGCGTGCGGCCGGCACCGACCTCGCGAGTCGATGTGCCGGCGCGACCTGCGGCGCCGCCGTGCTCGGTCCGCCGGACCGTCGCCTGTGGGTGCAGGTCGGCTACGACAAGACGCTCCGCATCCAGATCAGCGGCGCGAGCCTGGGAGCCAGCGCCGCGGCGATCGTCGCGGCGATCGATGGCCTCCGCGCATCGACCCCGGCGCTCGGTCTGCTGGTCGCGCGCGCGGAGGGCGGGGCCCTCGTCGTCGAGATCCCCGGCGATGCCCAGACGGCGCCCTCCGTGGCGGCGGCCATGGCCCTCCGGACGCAGCTGCTCGAGGCCTTCCGGATCCCGTCGAGCTCCATGGTCCCCACGCTCATGGTCGACGACCAGGTGTTCGTCGCCAAGGGCACGCTGCTCGGTGCACCGGTCCCGGGGGACCTGCTCGTCCACACCATCGAAGGCCGCCAGTACATCAAGCGCTACCTCGCCGGGCCCGGCCAGACCATCGCCGAGACCGAGGCCGGCCTGTCGATCGATGGCAAGCCGCTGGCCACCGAGGTGATCGACGCCAGCTTTCACTATCAGGATCGCGACGAGACCAATGACCGCATGCTGGATCGCTCCGGCGCGCTGGTCCGCGAGCACCTGGGCGCTCGCAGCTACCTGACCCTGCGGACCGGCCCGCCGCGCACGACCGGCAGCTGGACCGTCCCGGCCGGCCAGGTGTTCTTCGTCGGCGACAACCGCAACAACTCGAATGACAGCCGCTACCAGGGCGCCAGCCCCCAGGACACGATCGTCGGCCGTGTCGTCGGCGTCTGGCTCGCGTTCCGCGACGGCGCACCCGACTGGAACCGGATGGGCATGCCGGTCGAGTAGCCGCGGCCGACTCGAAATGCGGCGCTTGCAATCGGCCCCGCCGCGCGTACGTTCCCAGCCATGCGGGCCCTCGCGATCGCGTTGGCATGGATGGTCGGTGTTCCCGGTGTCGTCGCGGCCGAGCCAGCGCGGCTCGCCGCCGCACGGCAGGCCGTCGCTGCCAAGCCCGACGATCCCGCGCTGCGCGTGGCGCTCGCCGAGCTGCTCGTCGCGCACCAGGACGAGCCCGCCGCGATCGCCGCGTACGAGGCCGCCCTCGCGCTCGACGGCACATCGCCGGGGCCCCGGTTCGCGGTCGCGGCGCTGTACATCCACGCCCACGAGCTCGGGCGCGCCGCCGCGGTGCTGCACGACGTGGTGCGGACCTCGCCCGACGATGCCGCCGTGACCCGCGCAGGTCGCGAGGCGATCGAGGTCGAGGACGTGGCCGACACCCTCGGCGCGCTCGAGCAGGTGCTGCTGCCGCTCGCGGCCCGGCCGAGCCATCGCCGGCTGCTCGTCGCGCTGTACGAGCGCTGGGTACCGCGCCTCGTCGTGCGGGCTCGCGACAGCGCCGCGGCGCGCGCCGAGCTGTCGCGGATCGGGACCGCCGCGCTGCCGGCGCTGCTCGCCGCGCTCGCCGACGCCGAGCCGGGGCAGCCGCCGGCCGCGATCGCCGTGCTCGCCCGCGTCGGCAACCCGGCGGCCGCGCCGGCGCTGGTGAGCCTGGTGATCAGCCAGCCGATCGGGCCGACCGCCCCGAACTTCACCATCGCGGCGAGCGAGCTGCAGTCGAGCGCGCTCGTCGCCGCCGGGCAGCTCCACAATCCAGCGGTGGTCCCGGCCGTGCTGCCGCTGATGCAGCACCCCGCGCTCGCGATCCGCGACGCCGCGACGTTTGCGGCCGGACAGGCCGGCGACCCGCGCGCGATCCCGCCGCTGATCGCCGCGCTGACCGATCGGCGGGGAGCGATCGCGACCCTCGCGTGCCTCGGCCTCGCGCGGTTCCGCGATCGGCGGGTCGAGGCGGCGCTGGCCGCGACGGTGTCCAGCGCGCGCCGCGATGACACCAGCCGGGCCGCGTGCGCCCACGCGATCGGGCTCCAGCGGCTGAGCTCCGGTGTCCCGGCGTTGATCCGGGCCCTCGACGGCAGCGGCGAGCTGCTCAGGCTCGCCGCGTGGAGCCTCGGCCAGATCGCCGAGCCGGCGGCGCTCGGGCCGCTGCTCGACGCCTACTTCGCGCACGGCGGGCAGGACCGGCGCGAGCTCGCGTACGCGATCGCGCGGGTGGGCGGCGCTCCGGGATCCGCGGCGTCCGCCGTCGCCCCGACCGCGTATCCGCTGCGCGCCGGACGCTACGACCCGGCGCGCGCGGTCGCGGCGCTGCCCGGCGAGCTCCCTGCGCTCGAGATCCCGGCCCGCGTGTTTCAGCGTCGCGCGGGCGACATCGCGCGTGCGATCGCGAGCGCGCTGGCATCGCCAGAGCCGTCCGTCGTGCTCGGGGCGCTCGAGGACCTCGATGCGCCTCGCGATGGCCTCGGCTTCGCTGCCCTGACCCCGAAGGTGCGCGATGCCGCGAGTCGCGCGGCGGTGGCGACGATCCTCGCGGGGATCGAGCCGGCGCTCAGCGGCGCGCTCGATAACCGCGATCCGCGGGTTCGCGTGCAGGCGCTCGCGGTGCTCACCAGGGCGGTCGGCCCGCGGGCCGAGCCCGCGATCTTGCGTGCCCTCGACGATCCGGACCCGCGGATCCGCGCCGGCGCGATGGCCGCGATCAGCCAGCTCGCACGGGCGAATCCGGTGCCGGAGGCGCTCCGGTCGCGGGTCGCCAGGGCGCTGACCTCGCCGAGTTGGCCCGACCGCCGCACCGCGGCGATCGCGATGGGCGATCTGGGCGCGGCCGCCGACGTCGCGGCGCTCGCCGATGCCGCCGCTGACCCGTCGGCCCTCGTCCGCGAAGCCGTGGCGGCCTCGCTCGGCGGCCTCGCCGCGCCGGCGCCGGCGACCGTGCCGGCGACCGTGCCGGCGACCGTGCCGGCGACCGTGCCGGCGACCGTGGATGCCCTGCTCCGCCTGTCGCGCGACGACGTCGCGGGGGTGCGGATCGCCGCCGCTCGCGCGCTCCGCTCGCGCGCCGACCCGCGCGCACGCCAGCGGATCGCGGAGCTCGCCGATGATCCCGACTCCGCTGTCCGCGCCGCCGCTGCTGCTCCGTAGACTTGCGGGGCACGGCTCGCTCGATCGCCGGTCCAGCCGTGCCGCGCCGCCGTCCGAGGAGGCACAATACGCCGATGACCAAGGCCACGGGCGGCAAGGAACCGACCCTCGAGGTGACCGCGGCGCAATGGCACGCCTGGCTCGCCGAGCATCATGCGTCGGCAGCCGGCGCGCTGGTCATGATCACCAAGAAGGGCGGCGCGCCGCCGGTGCTGTCGTACCCCGAGGCGCTCGACGCCGCGCTGATCTGGGGCTGGATCGACGGCCAGAAGCGCGCGCTCGACGATCGCGCGTGGCTGCAGCGGTTCACGCCGCGGCGGCCGAAGAGCGCGTGGTCGAAGATCAACTGCGCGAAGGCCGAGGCGCTGATCCGCGCCGGCAAGATGCAGCCATCCGGCCTCCGGGAGGTCGAGCGCGCCAGGCAGGACGGCCGCTGGACCGCCGCCTACGACTCGGCCCGGACCGCGCAGGTCCCCGAAGACCTGGCGAAGGCGCTCGGCAAGAGCAAGGCCGCCGGCGCGTTCTTCGCCGAGCTCGACGCCACCAACCGCTACGCGATCCTGTACCGCGTCCAGACCGCGAAGAAGCCCGAGACCCGCGCCGCGCGGATCGCGAAGTTCGTCGCCATGCTGGCGAAGCGCGAGACGTTGCATCCGGCCCGCAAGGCCAGTCCGGCGCGGCGGATATCGCGCTAGCCGCCGCGCTACCGCTTCGGCGTCAGCGCGACGTCGACCACCGCGGCGGCGTAGGCCAGCGCCGCGGCCTCGCAGGCGTCGAGCGAGCCGGTCAGCCAGGCGCACGCGAAGTTGGTCTCGGTCGGCGGCGGCACGACGCGCACGGCGCGGACCTCGGCGGCCTTGAGCGCCGCGTCGAGGCCGATCGTCGCCTCGATCGGCGGCGCGACCAGGTACGCCATCGGCGTGCCCGGCGCCAGCCCGGCCTCGCGCGACAGGTACTCGCCGAGCGAGGCGATGACGTGGGGGAACACGGTCACCGTGCGCTTGCCGTCGGCGTCGTAGAAGCACGCGTCGTGGGCCAGGCAGCCGAGCAGCGCCGCGAGCCCGTGCTCGATCGCCTGGGGCTCGGCCGCGGCCAGGACGCCGAGGATCTCGCCCGACAGCCGGCCGCTGGCGTGGGCGCTGCCGGCGTAGAAGCTGCGCGCGAAGATCACGTCGACCTCGGCGTGCTTGGTCGCCTCGTCGAGTGCGACGTAGAGCGCGTCGTCCTGATCGCAGGTCACCAGGCCCAGCGCGGTGTGGCGCGCCGGATCGCCGCCGTAGCCCGCGATCAGCGCTGGATCGGCGTGGGGCAGCCGCCGCACCGACAGCACCGAGGGCGTGATCGGCTCGAGGATCATCCGCCCACCAGGCGCTGCCGGACCTGCGGCGCGCGATAGCCCCGTCCGCCGGCGACCTCGCCGAGCTGGCCGAGGTCCAGGGTCACGCCGCTGGTCCGCTGCTCGATCATCGCCGCCGCCAGCGCCGCCAGCCGCGCCGCGGCCTCCTCGGGCGGCGTGCCGCGCGCGTGGATGTTCGAGATCATGTTGCGGTCGCCGTCGGTCTTGCCGATCCGGGGTTCGTACACCGCGTAGGCCGACAGGCCGTCGCCGGTGCCCAGCCCCGGGCGCTCGCCGAGCAGGATCATGGAGACCCTGGCGCCGGTCTCCTGGCCGATCTCGTCCTCGAGCCAGACCCGCGCAAACCGTGCCGCCACCGGCGTCCCGACGCGCAGGCCGCGCGCGCCGCACGCCCGCGCCACCGCGTCGTGCAGCTGCTTGCCGGTGCCCATGCATGCCACCGCCGACAGGCCGTCGGCGACGATCAGCTGGACGTCGACGCCCTTGGTGCAGTGTGCCCGCACGGTCGCGAGCGACGCCTCGGACAGCCGCCGCCCCAGGTCTGGCCGGAGCAGGAACTCGCGGTGCGAGGTCACCCGCGAGCACACCGCGACGAAGCCGTTGTCCTCGGCCCAGCGCTCCGGCAGCTCGGCGCCGACCGCGGCGTGCGCCACGGCGAGCTCGGCCTGGAACTGCAGCACGACGTCGGTCGCGTAGCGCGTCCCGACGTGGCCGATACCGAGCAGCGCGGTGGTGTGGCGGGCGGCCTCGGCGGCGAACGCCGAGCGCTCCGGCCGCGGCGAGTACACCCGCGCTGGCGGCGGCGGGATCACCGGCAAGGGCGGCGCGGCCGGCAGCGGATCCGCCGCGCCCAGTGACTCGCGCAGCGCGGTCATCAGCTGTCGGGTCCGGCTCACCGCGCTAGCTGACCACGCGCGCGACCGCTCGCGCAACTCGGGCGCTACCGCACGGCCTGGACGTCGCCGAACCGCGGCCCCGGGGCGTCGCCGCGCCAGATCCCGCGCTCGTCGAGCCAGGCGTCGAACTCGGGCGTCGGCCGCTTGCCGAGCAGCCGGCGCAAGGTCGGGATGTCGTGGTAGCTCGTCGACTGGTAGTTCAGCATGATGTCGTCGCCTACCGGCAGCGACATCAGGTAGGCGCAGCCCGCCGCGCCGAGCAGCACCTTGAGGCTCTCGAGCTCGTCCTGGGTCATCTTCGCGTGATAGGTGAAGCACGCGTCGCAGCCCATCGGCAGGCCGAGCAGCTTGCCCATGAAGTGGTCCTCGAGCGCCGCCCGCGAGATCTGCGGCCCGTCCTCGAGGTACTCGGGGCCGATGAAGCCGACCACCGTGTTGACCAGGAACGGCCTGTAGCGCCGCGCCAGGCCGTAGGCCCGGGCCTCGATCGTCACCTGGTCGGCGCCGTGGTGCGCCGCCGACGACAGCGCCGAGCCCTGGCCGGTCTCGAAGTACATCCGGTTGGGGCCGCGCGCCGTGCCCTTGGCCTTCATCAGCTCCCACGCGTCGTCGAGCAAGGCGACCGAGATGCCGAACGCGGCGTTGGCGGTCTCGGTCCCGGCCAGCGACTGGAACATCAGGTCCATCGGGCAGCCCAGCTCGAGCGCCTTCATCTGAACCGTGACGTGCGACAGCACGCAGTGCTGGGTCGGCACGGCGTTGCGCCGGAGCAAGTCGTCCACCGCGCGCAGGATCTCGGCGGTCGACTCCGCGGTATCGGTCGCCGGGTTGATGCCGATCACCGCGTCGCCGCAGCCATAGGACAGGCCCTCGCGTGCCGAGGCCAGGATGCCCTCGACGTCATCGGTCGGGTGGTTGGGCTGGCAGCGCGACGACAGCCGGCCAGGCAGGCCCAGTGTGGTGTTGGCGCGCACCACCACCTGGCACTTGGCGCCCACCGTCATCAGGTCGAAGTTCGACATCAGCTTGCAGGTCGCCGCGGCCATCTCGGGCGTGAGCCCGGGCGCGATCGCGCGCAGCGTCGGTCCGGTTGTGGTGATGTCGAGCAACCACTCGCGGAACTGACCGACCGTGAGGTGCGCCACCGCGCGGAACGCCTGGTCGTCAAGCTCGTCCTCGACGTGGCGGGTCAGCTCGTCGCGCTCGTACGGCACCACCGGGTGCTCGCGCAGCTCGCGCAGGGTCAGGTCGGCGAGCACCGCGCGCGCCGCCACCCGCTCGACCGCATCGCGCGCCGACAGCCCGGCGAGGTCGTCGCCGCTCTTGGGCGGGTTCGCCTTGGCGAGCACCTCGGTGATCGACGCGAACGTGTACCGCACACCGCGGATCGTCGAGGCCAGCTGCACCGCGTCCGAGCATACAAAGAAACACCGCCCGTGACCTCGGATCCAGGGACCCTCGGTCGCGGGCGGTGGAGTGTAAGCAAACTAGGTGGCTGCGAGGTCCAGGAGATCAGGGAGCTAGGGATGCTGCGGCATTGGCGCGGTCGGATGGACCCGGGCGTAGCGAGGCATGGCGGGGTCGCCGGCATCCTGGGCGTCGAGGGCGTCGAGCTCCGGCTCGCGCGATGGCCGGTCCGCGCGGGTCAGGGCCGGCTTGATCCCGACGTGGTGGGTCTGGACCAGCGTCCAGCCCAGCGAGCCGGCGATCACCATCGACACCCAGGCCACCACGCTCATCGCCAGGGGGATGGTCGCGTCGAAGAGGTACTCGCCGTCGATCATCACCCGGTGGGTCCAGGTCCGGTACACCACCACGGCGGTCACCACAAACAAGGCCGTGGCGAACAGGTTGAAGCCGGCGTGCCGGAGGCCGACCGCCCGGGCCCGCGACTCCCTGGGCAGCGCCAGCAGATCGATCACGCCGGGGATCGCGGCGATCACCGCGGTGACGATG
>Ga0307515_10011449_pt1 | contig 16837 bp, 20 predicted proteins | sample 17_EM_MG_FD_194513 | JGI IMG/M metagenome (GOLD analysis project Ga0307515, IMG submission 194513) | Populus trichocarpa ectomycorrhiza microbial communities from riparian zone in the Pacific Northwest, United States - 17_EM | ecosystem: Host-associated > Plants > Roots > Unclassified | place... | reverse complement strand
GTATGGAAGACGAAGAGGCACACCGTGTCACAGTCGCTCCAGCAACAGGGCATAGCCCCCAGTACTATCAGGGCCCCAGTCGCTGCCAACGCTGCCAACCCGACTGCAGAAGAGACTAGCGCGAGCGAGGCATTTGAAACAGGCCGTATCTCTCCTTTCATGGAGATTTCCTTCCGTATGACAGACTCTGTGAAATGCGTCCTCGGCGACACAGAGGACCCCAAGGTCACTTGGGAACTGCTCAAGGGGTTGCAATCCGCCCTTGTGGCGGAGCAGCACCTCGCCAAGTGGGATGGCACTACCTCCATTCATACTCACTACGACACTATGTTAGATCTCGGTACAGAGCTGGCAGGCACTGGCATGGTGATCGATGACCATTCCTTCTTCAAATATTTCACAAACTCACCTCCTCCATCCCTTGAGCTCTTCATTACCCTCTACGACGACTCTATTTATGGCGTCGACTTCCTCTGCGATAGATTGGCCAAGTATGAAATGCGGCGTAAGCTTGCAGATGCCAAGGATGGCAAAGCCGAGAGGATATCGGATGGTTCCCTAGCTCTATTTGGTCAGTCAGCATCCATCGTCATCCAAGGGCAAAGGGGAGGAAATGAAGAAGAGGTACTTACAGAATTTTACCTGCTATGGATGTGGTAAATGTCAAGGTGAAATGCCAAGATGGTGAGAAGGAGGAAATCGAAAAAGAAGGACAGTAAGTCCAATGCTGCAAAGGAGGAGGCGAGTAAGTCAAAAATATCGTCTGGGATGCTCTACCCAGCAGTGTCCCACAGCTCACTTGCAAGTACTGGAGGCTCCATGAACACGTCCTACGTCAACCCCAGAGCCTCATACCACCTCAACCCTTCACGAGGTGATTCACATGCCTATCAAAAGTTTGCCACGCCCATTTAGATACCAGTAGCCAATGAAGGAGGGATCTACACTTACGGTTCTGTGACCCTGCAAGTGGCAAAGTCAGTCAATGGTCAAGGACAACAAGCTGATCTCTAAGATGTGTACTGTGTACCTGAGATCCATGCGCGACTGGCGTCGCTTGGGAAGCTGATGAGGCAAGGCTGGGTGGCTCATCTGCATGATGACAGGATGGAGCCATGCGATCAGGACAGGGGTATGTTCACCCATATTGTGGTGGTGAACGATGTCTACCCAGTAAGGCTCACCATGATTCCCCCAAATGCCGCATTGGCTGCATGGACGATCAAGGGTGACAGCAAGGGACCGACTCACAAGGAGTTAGTCGAACGTCTTGAAAAAGTTGCAATGGCACAAGGGCGACATTGATGACCTGACGCCTCCGCCTGGGTCATCTGTCTTTCATGACTGTGGTCGCGTTGCAGAGAATGGCGTGAAGGGTATGGAAATCACAGACCTACCAAAGACAGTGCCCGGTCTTGATGCATGCACTGCATATATTGCAGCGAAAGGGGTCCACTTCCCGCATAAGGAAGGGCGCGATTGTACGGAGCAGTACCTGGGTCGAGTGCATATCGACATTTCGGGACCTATGCAAGTGAAGTCAGCCAGCGGAAAGGAATACGAGTACATCGCCGTGGACGACTACAGTCGTGCAATGTACACGCGCCCGCTGAGGCACAAGTTCGACACACCGGAAGTCTTCAAAATCTTCATGGCCGCAGCAGAGAAAGAATCTTCAAAGGAGATAATGACGGATACAGCCCATAATCAAACGGTATCACCGAATGAACAATCAGGGTACTCACCAACGCAGTGCACGCCATGTTGCACGACTCTGGTCTCTGCAAGGCCCTGTGGGCAGAAGCTTCCAACGCCTTCGTTGTCGTCCTATTGTGCACGTACATTGCTGCGTTAGGCAGTCGTACGCCATTTGAGGTACTCTATGGGGTGAAACCGGACGTTTGCATCTGCACACATTTGGCACGCCAGGTGCCATTGTCAAGCCGAAAAAGCGGCTGAAGGTGTGCCTCTTCGTGGGGTACAAGTACGAAGGTGGCAGCTACCAAGTTTGGGAACCAAAAAGTGAGTTGTTGTGGGGTCCAGGGATGGTTTGCCCCAGTGAGTCGCACTTACAGCATGACGACACAAACAAACCAGTCGTACAGCATCCACCCGACTACATCATTGAACCATTGGCGCCTCCAACACTGCCAACTGTACCCAGGCAAACCTCACCACCCACAGAGGTCACCACTGACTATGTACCAACACCAACACCCCACCTGCGCATTACCAGGGCGCTTGATGGATAGATCGCACATTGGGGCCACGTGATGTCCCGCCTGTGCCAGATTACCCAGAGAGGTCGACGCGTTCTAGCCTCACGCGCAATACAGGATTGGGTGGTGGTAAAACCATGCTCATTTTGGATGAAGCAGGGCACCCTCAAATCACTTTCTCAGCCGGTTTACCAGGCAGAATCCAGGTCTCACAACTGCCCAACCCCTGCAGCATGCGCGAGGCAATGGATGAAGGACGCTATGGACTGCGAGATGGCGAATCTCGAGTCGCATGATGTCTACGAGCTCGTGCCGCACGTGCCCGGCATGTGCACCCTACATTTGTGCTGGGTTCTCCACCGAAGTTCAAGACCAGTTTTTTCGAGAAGAATAAGGGACGACTTGTTGCTCGGGGTAATCACCAACATCCTGGTATTGACTACGGCGAGTCTTTCTCGCCCGTTATGCACATCAAATCCCTCCGCACCATCCTCGCTCTTGCAGCGATCTGCAGGCTCGACGTCATCCAGTTCGATATCACGTCAGTCCACCTACACGGGAACCTCAAGGGAGATGTCTAAATCCCGGAATGGAGGATTGTGTAAGATAATTGACTTGTATTTTTCACTTAACGTCTGGTACTCCTGAATGCAATCGAAATCCCGTTATATTTCAAGATCGAGTGAACTAACACTAAGCCTTTCCAATGTAGAGAAGCACCTGCAATTCTGTGTACACATGATCATTAATTCAATTTAAAGGGTATGTGAAAGAGTCCATCACCAACAAGAGCTCTTAGACGGGCACTCGAGACGAAGAGGATATGCCACCAGGAACAGTGGTATTACCCTGAAGGTCTCAATCCTCAAAGTGGAGATAGTATATTATTATCGTCGTGTGCCAGCGATCGCCACCGAAATTTCACACAGCAGTGTCATGCCCCGTTCCCACCGTGACATTTCCAGCCTCTCGGAAATGGTCCGGCGCATCGCCTTCCCCTTATGGCACTGGCGCTTGGCTCACCGACGCGCGATGTCCCTGTTACCCGGTCTGCGGAGATCCTACCCTTCCTTGCTTTAGCTTAGTTCCTCGACTATGCATTTCCAATCATTTGGTTTTATTTCTTTTTATTTAATACTGGTGTAACCCGTAGCTAGTTCCTCAGTTTGAGGATCGACTAGAGTACCGGTCCCCCATTCTCATTCCTTTCCTTCATCTCTAAGTTCGTTCCCGACGACGAACCGGTCGTCATTGGTGGCCTACGGTATTGTACGGTATATATACGCCCGACCTTGGGCCCGACGTCCACCCTCCGACCGGATACGGCTTTGACACATCGAGAAATTGGAGTATTCCTGGAATTATAACTGGTCAAAAATGGATGTCCGGTGATACATGCAGTCGTAACTGTGAGGTAGGGGGACCTACCACACAATTTCAATGCAACGCCAGCCCGAGCATGTCCCACCACTCTGCGCGCAGAAGAAATTCGGTGTCATAGTAAAGATGAAGGTCTAGACCAGGGAGCAACTGAGCGCTCCTCAAAGTCTCATGTGCATCACTGTATGACCTCGACCTCCCGGGCCGCAGGTCGCGGGGATGTAGCGAGCCTCGGAGACGAGGAAATGGATTGAGGTCAGTTCTCTACTGACAAGAAGCCGCTACTAGGTTAGACTCTATAATATGCATGCGCCACGAGACAGGCGGGGTGGTAAGCGGGTTAACGATTCAGAGCCTGGGTTAATTTACCCATGCACTGGTCTGTCCTCTCTCGGTCTGTCCTCCCACGCCGGAGACCACCCCATTTCTTGTCCACTTTCCAACTATTCAACCTCGCAGAAAAGGCGCGAGTCGAGGGTGTAAGGCTAATCTAGAATGAGATGAGTCTCCAGAAGGATCACTTGATCAATCTCGCCTCAACGGTTCAGTAGTGTAAGCAAGCCATAAATCACGTGTTTGGCACATTTGTATGGCGTCTTCCAAACAAGGCACAGCATCCACCTCATCGCCTCACTGTTTGGAAATGGGCCGGTGCTCCCGGGAAACGTGCGATTTGACCTTGAGCTCAGGGAAAGCCCTATCGTGAAGTACGTGGTTGTGATGGAAACTCCCGCGATTTTGACCTTTTGATATCGCCAACCTCAGGCCCGCCCTCAACTGAATCGCCCGACAATAGGGGAACAGCTCATTGAGTTGTTCATGGTATCTGTGTCACTGTAAAACGCAATCTCATGACAACTTAAAGATAAGTTCGATCTCGGCTCCCCCCACACAGGAACTTCACGCACAGTGGAAGCCAGAGCATCGTCGGACATGACTTGTATGCCATAAAACCAACTAGTTAGACGACAGACAACATTATAATTATTCTGGTCATAACCGCCCATCGCGCTCCGGTTCTCTAAATCGCTGTAATGTTGGAAGGGTTATTAAATATCAGGTATAATTTGGTATATGATTAGGTATCGAGTGGTCATTATCTGCCCATCGTCCCCTCATCCCAGCGGTCTCCGGCCACCTCCAATAAAGGTTTCGCTTCGCTGGTCCGTTAGAATTTCCGTGTAGCCGATTGTATCACGAAATGACCCATGTTTGTTGGGGACCCTGTGATTGAGACCTTAAATACCGAGAGGTGGCCACGTGATGCATCGGATATACCGGGCTTACACGCTGACAATCACACTGGGCATTCCAAAATCCCGAAAAGTCCCGTTTGACATACACTTCTCACGATGTCTGTGATTCATGAAAGGCACATTTGGACAGACATCTGAAAGCACTGCTTGGAGGGCTCCATGCCTTTTCGAGCTGTGAACATGTGCCACACTTTTGAATCACGCGACTACAGAGAGCCCAAATAGCACAACGGGTGGAGGTAGTTATTCCAGGGATAAATAAATTGGGAATAGCTGCTCCAGTGTTACATAATCAATATGTATCCCGTGCCTATTCCCAATTTATTTACCCCTGGAACATTGCCCACATTGCATCAGTGGGATGACGTATAGAATAATGAAATATATGGGCACGTTGATTGGTATATTGGGAACACGAGTGCTCAATCGATCGCCCACGTGTGATTGGTCAAACCGGGCCTTGAGGAAGGTAGTCCTTGCGAAAGTACGGCGTTAGAGTAAAGAAGATTTGGTTGAGATCCACATTACGGGGACATAATAATATACAGTATAACACACCATTCAACAAGCTTAGTCACCTTCATAACGGGGAAATATGAAGTCGAGGCAGCGGACACGAAAGCGAGTAGCGCGCATAGTGTAAAGGCATAGAGCGGCGAAGGCACTCTGCTTCGACGCAACGACAAAGACCCGCCTCACCTTCCACCCCTTCCAACACCTCCTGGGAGTTCTTCAGGGCAACTTCGTTCGTCCGAGTTACCCAGTCCTCCTTCCCCTCCGTGACCATGGGAGTTTGATTAAATTTAGAAGCCACGATTGGTTTGCACGCTATTTTCAACAAAAATGAGAAAAATAAGAATCGAGTGCCAGGTAAACAACTCACTGCAGAATCGTTTACCTCCTTGGGCAATCCTTGGTCCACTGGGGAGGGGGAGTTGGCGATTGGAACCTCACGCTTCTGGGACCTCGCTACAATCTCCGCTGTCCCCTGAGGCTCAAGACCGTCCAACCAGTCAAAGAGCTTTACCAGCATTTGCATGGCATTTTGCTCGCCGGCTTTCACTGCCTTGTGCATGTCAGGCGCTCTTTTCTTCATACTTGGATTGTTCTTGAGCTTGAGGTACTTCCTCTGGAGCGCGATGGGGTTGTTGAGGAGGAACTGAGAAGCGCTTCGAAGTGCGGGCGGGACAGTATCCAAGGAGAAGTTCCAATGGAGGGGGCTTAAGACGTTAGTGAACATAAAGGAAACGTTGCTGTCCATAGATTTCGGGAACATATCGGATAAGGCAGAGAGTGCATAATCGGTACCGACAGTGACGCGCGGCACAGTACCATTGGTGAGGATGAGAACCGCAGTGATGGAGTCGATGTGGTCCTTGATCTGTGTTGCAATACTCCTCTTGTGGAGTTCATCTTGCTGGACACTGCGAGTATCGGCCAATCCTGGGGTGTCGAGGATGCGAACCTTCGGAAGAGGTTATATACTATACTCGCCCCACTCAAAAGGACCAGCACTTACCGTTATGCCGTTCTTGCTCGTAAATTGATACAAGCGAGGCGAGTTGGTCTGACTTTGGTTGTCAGAACCACCTTGTTCATTGTTGCGGTCGAGAATATTGAAGTCGTAATGATCAGTATCATTGCCGATAAGGACATTGGCGATTAATTCCAATACTGAAGACTTTCCGACACCAGTCTCTCCCACAAGAAGGATGGTGTATGACTTATTCGTGCTGTTTATAGATGTTTTGATGATCCCCTTCTTGAGAGACTCTACGTCACTAGAAAATACCGTTAAAACTGAATGTCGAAGATGTCGCTTTCGCCTTACTTAATCGTCGGGGTGTTATCGTCCTCGTCGGAGACGATTTCCTCTTCTGTGGTCTTCCTGCTTGGGCCAGGGGTGCTGTTGTTATCGGATGAAGACGTTCCGGCGTGGAACCAAAGCAACAAAGGGCTTCTCCAGCTGGGAAAAGGTCAGTAAATTCGTAGGACTCCGACTGCTCGATTTGAACAGTAACCGACATTGCTTGGGTGATGTTGGACAAGCCAGACAACGGAAACATTGCTCGGATCGGGTGAGTTTGGGCTATCAGCTGTGAGGCTGTCAGACGGTCCCACCGATGCCTTTGCCTTTTGTGAGTTCACTTGTGGAGTCAAGAGCTCAGGCCAGACGAAAAGTCATTTTAGCTTTGTCATGTTTAAATTGGGCCGCCGAGCCATTGACTCACTCGAGGTTCGGAACAAACTTGGGTCGGTCATGTGCGATATAAAACCTACAGACTGGAGTGATAATGAAGCTTGACCTTGAGCCCCGACCGCACCCGCCCTATCGGTCTCGCCCTGGGATGCCTCCATGCTTCCATGCCTCCTAAGCATGCGCGCCCCATGTTGTCGCTATCGTACCGCGATACGACACGAAGCGCCCTCGTTTTCCTGAACTGCGATCGGTTCCGGCCGTATTGTCGGCCCAAACTGTTCCACCCGACAACAAGTTATGACGTCAACGGCGCAACGCCTTGAGTCAAGCCTATTTCAAGGACTGTCCGGCATTCTTTGCGATGACCTCAGCCAAGCTTGACGAATACCCTCAATGAATGGAGGGTGAATACGCGGAATACGGCTATTTAGTGGACGGGTCAGGGTTTGGTAATAACTCATTTGCAGAGCGAGGCAACGGTCGACAGTACACATATTCGGTCCACTCGGCGGGGATGATAGGGCGAAGGAAGATGCACGCACAACACCTTTTCCAGTGGCCCACCTTCCCAATCCAAGCACCTTCACCGTCCCTACCCGACGTTCAACTCCTGGGGGTGTTCTTGCCTCAAGGGGGCTTAGTGGGAGCCGGACTGCCGTACAAGGAATGTGATCGTTCAGAGGAGGACACGCTCCGAGGAACACGTCACCAACCTGAAAGTACTCGTCCTCCCTGACGGAGTCAGGAGGTAATGAAATACACATGGCGAGCGGTGCGGGTGCGGCGCGGTTGCAGGTAGGTGCGGACGGGGTGTAGGAACGCCCCCTTCCCGCTACGATCAGCAGAGACTTCTCAGGCAGTGATTCAGAATGCATGGGGGCAACGTCGTCACTGTCGTCACATATGCCGAAAACCAGTTCGATTCTGACATTCTGATCCCGTCCACCCCGTGCCCCATTCTCGGGACATTCTCTGCAACAACTTACATCCTAGACCGCGTATCGCTACACGTGAACACATCATTGGTCCCTTTTGCTTGGGGTTATAACTTACAGAGGCGCAGCAAATGCCTGAAAATAGGGAATTCTCCCCCAACTATTGAAGTAGTAGAACTGGAAACGGGCCCAGGGAAACTGCTTACGCTGAACGACCTCGACAACTAGCAAAGCGCTCGAAGTCAGCCACGTTGGCGGCCCCACGCAAGGACAGCCCAGGGAGTTACCCAGGCCCAACTATTCTCCCCACATGATAAGTTCACATTGGTCCGCGGTTCACTGCCACGCCGGCCCTCCTGCGTGTTTCTCGGCTGCACGAGTGTGTCACATTTTTGGGAATGTGATGTCTTTGGAGAATCAACTGTCTTGTTGAATACGAAATCAGGAGTTCGTCCTTCACCTCACCTGGATCCTGGTCATACTGATGTTCCTTTTGACAAGCGAACCCACTTAACGACAAACAAAAGGCTATGCCCAGTCTCTATGGAGAGCCCTAGGGCATTCCGGCCGCTCAATTGTGGTCCGTCAGAAGTCTTTCAAACGAGGGATTCGAAGTGTAGTGGCCCGCAAAGCCTACCAAGCATCACGCACCGCCTGGCTCAAAGGAGAATAGACACCGAAGTTCCCTACCCCCGTCGAACGATTGGGAGCACACAACGACTCCTTAACTGGTGCCCCGACCGCCCGAAATAGATTTCGGGCTCACATGGGTGAATTTGCGATTCACCTGACCTCCTCATCTGTGCTAGCGGATATCAGCTCGCTTACCACCTCAACAACTCCTTCCGTAGCCTCACCAATACCGTTTCTGATCATAGCCCGTTATTTCCCGTCCCACTTAGCGCAGTCGCCAAACAACAACACTCCGCTCCGCTCGCTTCTGATCTCCTGCTCGGCGTTCGCCGTCCACTCGATGTACGCCCCCGATCATACTCATATCGAACAAAGGCAACTAGCTTCCTAATACAATAAACTTTGATCTCATCCGTAGCCTTCGGGACGAGGATCCACTCGGCGTGAGCGACTATGCAACATTCAGTTGCGTGTTTGCCAGAGATTCCCTGCCTGGAAAATCTAGCTTCACAGAGAACAGGAGTTAGATTTGGGGATGGGGGAGTATGTTCAACTACCTGAAATGACGGAGGATATGTCATGCTCCTGCCATAATGGTGCCTACATGATGGACCTAGATGCTCTGCTCGAGCTCGGGGGAGTCGACGCTCTACCCGACTAAGGCCATCCTGGAAGTTGAAACACTCGTCAGGAGATCGACATACGCACGGCGTATGAAGTGCAGTCTCATCCGTCAACCTCCTCTGGCTCCTTTATCCGGCATGTCGAGCCCAACATATATGATTCGTTTACCTTGAGTCACCGAGTCTTCTCGATCTACAGTCAAATCTGCGAGGGTGGCTGTATAGTCAATCAACGAGGCCAGGGGGAGACTTGCGCAGCTCGTACTTTGACGAAGTGTAGCCACTTTACATCCACGGGTGCGGCTTCTCGACCTTCTGTTGGCCATTCAGTGGCAGTCCGTCCCTGGCCCTTCAAGACAAGTTCCCTCTCAAGCGCTGAGGCGATTAGGTATGGTCATTACACTACGTAAATTCCCCTCTTTCTTTAGGTGGTGAGCCCTCCTAAAACCGCGCTCCGTGTGCTTCTATATGAGGCTGCTCCAAAACCGAGGTCGATTGGGAAGAATGACGTGTCCTCGCTGTAGAAGTACGGTATCTCCTCTCTTTTCGTGCCTGCATCTGATGACATAAGCATTTGCTTTTGCCCTGTCAAGATTTGGATTTTCCTGTCTCCAGTTCTGTTGTAGCTAGTTTATATATGATATACGGGTTGGACCTGACCACATCCGACTCATACCTGGCGATCCTCTTACCTTCACTGCGAGGGTGGTTGCCCTCTGATATGCCCTCGGGCCGGGCCCCTGCTCGTGCAAGTTTGCCATCGGATTAAAGAAGACGGCCCATTTTGGTGAACCCATCACAGTGTGTAAGTAAGAGAAGTACGGTAAGAACGCGTACTCTCCTTCCCATGTATTGCGCTTCTACGTATATACATGCGTGTAGTGTCGTACAATAGACCGGCTAATGGCCAACAACCGTAATGTACAAATGCATAGAGTGAAGGAGATAGACCGATTGGTATTTCCTCTACGCACGGCGGAAGATCTTTTGAATTCCTTTCCGCACCTTCTGCTTGACCCTTCGCGGGAGGTCCAGCCTCCTTCTCATCTGCTCCAAGCTACGCTGCATGATCTCCTGCTGCTCCTGACTAACTCCTTTCTCCTCCATCTCTGTATGGCGCTGGTCCAGAAGCCGAATTGCTCTCTCCACGCGGGCTGAGAGGCCCCAAGATGGCCATGGACCCGCGTCGTCTTCCCCTGACCGCGGCATCTCGTCCGTAGCGTTATGTGTAACACGCCTGAGATCTCTTTGACTCTGCAGGCGAGGCACATGAACATGGAACAAATAGGGGTGTTTGCACTTGGAACAGAGCACGAGTTGGATCCAGGGAATCAAACCCATTACCATCACATAGACGGTAGGCAGTTGTATGGAGCAGTCGCGATGGCAATTGGGCACAGTGCAATGATAATTGCGGTCGGACGCGAGCCTAGGCTTCGGGCCTGAAGCACGGATCACCTTTTCGAAGTCAGAAAGCGTTCGCGTCATCCAACGAGGATGAGATTTGAGAGACAAGTGAAAAACCTACCACAGAGTTTTGGCGCGACGGAGCGAGAGCGTCCGTAATAATTTGAGGCTCTTCATGGAGAGGGAAAATCTCCCTCGTCGGCTGTGGCTCAAGGCCGTCCAACCAGTCAAAGAGGCCCACCAGCATTTCCAACGCGCTCTGCTCGCCGGCCTGCACCGCTCTGAGCATGCCTGACATTCCTTTCTTCATGTTTGGATCACCCTTGAGCCTGAGGTACTTCTTGTGGAGCGCGATGGGGTTGTTGAGGAGGAACTGAGGGGCGTCTTTGAGAACGTCTGGAATCGTATCTCCGGAGAAGTTCCAGTGGAGGGCACTCGTAACATTGGTGAACATGAATGCAGTGTTGCTGGCCAGGGATTTGGGGAAGATGGTAGACAGAGTGGAGAGTGCATAATCGGTGCCGACAGTGACTCGCGGGACAGTACCATTGGCGAGGACAAGAACTGCAGTGAGAGACTCGACGTGCTCCTTGATCTGAGCCGCAATGCTACTCTTGTGGAGCTCGTCTTGCTGAATACCGCGAGTGTCGGCCAATCCGGGTGTGTCGAGGATGCGGACCTTGGAAAGAGGTTACCCCTACTCAACAAAAATTACTGGGGCTTACCATTATGCCATTTTTACTCGTGATTTCGTAAAGGCGGGCAGAGTTGGTCTGACTCTGATTATCGGTACCACCCTGCTCGTTTGTGTGATCGAGAATGTCGAAGTCGTAGTGACCAACGTTGCCGACAAGGACATTGGCAATGAATTCCAAGATTGACGACTTTCCTACCCCGGTCTCTCCAACCACTAGGATTGTGTATGGTGTTCTCCCCTCGTTCTTCGATGTCTTGATGATCCCCCGCTTGAGAGACTCTACGTCACTAGAAATCACGATCAGAACTCATGCATCGGAGATGTTACGGAAACCTACTTGATAGTAGGAGTATTATACCCATCATCAGAGGTAAGGATGCTCTGATCATCCGCCGGGCTGTTCCCACGTGGGCTAGCAGGAGAATCGCTACTAGAGAAACCGTCCGAGGTGATGGTTATCCACGGCTCGGGTTTCTGAGAGAAGACTCACCGTCCGAGCTTGACCTGAACTGCGGTCGACATTGAGGGTGGTTACAGTCGCAAACGCCCCAGCCTCAAGCGCCCAAAGGTCTTGCCAAATTTGAGCCAGTTATCAGTTATGAGTAGGTTGCTAGGGTGCAATCCAACACTCGTGGTGGTCGTATTATACTCGACTTCCATTTGGCGCAGAAGCGGGTCATTGGAACGTGATGGGGCACACCGCGTGAAGGCCAACAGGCATACACAGGTATTTCAGGGTCCCAATGGTGCTTTCCACTCGCTTGTGTGGTTGGTGATAATCACTGAGACGAGAAGACCAGAAGTGCACCGCAGCGGTTTCACAGGCCTTTCGACCTCGTGGTGACCGTCACACTGGTGAATTGTACATCCTCATTTCCACACTCTGTGACACTTGGTGCCCGATGATCGCCCTCATTTTCATTGCAACCACATTGTGGGCTCTTTCCGGGCTTCCGAGCGGCGAGAACGCCACATGAACAATGGCCGTCTTGCAGGAAGAACAGACACCAACCCTGCACACCGCACACTTGAACCAGACATTGTCCTCGTACAGGTGGCCCCTGTTGCACTTACCATCAAGGGTGTACCCCCAACACCGCACCGCCGCCGCAGGAACGAAGAAGTGAATGTGGTACCTCGGAGGAAAGACGCTTGTGCCAAAGGAAATTTGGAAATATCCATCGCCGCCACTCTGCAACCGAGTTGGTGCGGCGCATCACCTCAAGCAAGCACGGACCACGGCTAATGCATCAGAATTACATTTGGACCCAATACTGTACAAGTCGAGAACCAGATAGATACTTGATGAACATATGACAGACAATGAAGGAAAAAGAAGTGCTAGATGCAACACAAGGGATGCATATCAAGCCGAGGTTTGTGCGGTGCGCGTTACAATTCTCTAGAACACAGGTGTAGTATGTGCTCGCTCCAACGCATGTCGAAATTCAACTCTGTTGCGTATGTCATTGGAAGTCTAACCTCTAGAGGCATGCATTGTGACCATTACACGAGTGAGCGTCAAGTTGTTCGTGTAAATATAGGAGCTTTCCTAAGGTCTTCAATCTGTCTCTTTTGCCTTCTTGAGATCCCGAGAGACGGAATGACCCACGCCCAAGTGCTAAGTATGCCGGGAGCAACCTCGAGCCTAGTTGGTATACCATATATGTGGAGGGTGAGATAGTCACCACGAGACAAGGGACGGACTGAATTGTCGAGGAGGACGTTGGGATGACGAACTACTCGCTTCATTGAACGCTGATGGACGATGGTGGACAAGAAGAGGACACGTACGAGGGCGAGGATGAGGAAGGCGAAGCCCTGAGGATAGGAAGGGAGTGAATCCAAATGACAACTCACTGTAGTTGGTACATAGTACTTGACATCGGAACAACAAATAGAAAACTGGTTTATGGACTGCAGTGATCGGTGGGTAAAGATGCTGACCCGTGCCCGGACTACAAGCCTAGCAGAATAATATCATTTGCGTGCTCAGGTACGCCTGGAGCTTGCCACAGCGCTCCACTGGGTATTACACCTGCTAGCTGGTCGCTATCGCGACAACACCAGCGGTGGAGACGGGAACACGGCATGAATTGACACAGTAACGCAAACATGGAGGGCCTGAGAGGTAGGACGTCCTATGATGATGTGCCCATGAGGTTGGTGATGAAAATAGCGTTGTAGATCGAGAAAATATGGTGACCGAAGATCGAAACACGAAGTGCAAACTGCAAGTCTATTCTCCAAATTGCGAGTGGCACACCTGCAACCTCATGGTCGTTCCTCCCTCAACATCGGTCTGCTCTTCGATTCTAGTAGTACCGCGTCCGCCCCAAGAACGTCTGTACGAACCACCCGTGATGGAAGCGAAGATTGGTTTGTCCCATCCCACATCCCACATACTTGAACGCATTCCCTGTAAATTTCTGTGATTTGTATATTGCTGTACGTCTGCCCAGCAAGTATATTGTAGTATCGAGCTCCACCTCGTCTGCGGTCGGGTTGGCAGCGTCGGCAGCGCCGGCAGCGACTGGGGCCCTGATGGCACCGGTGACTACGCCCAATTGCCGGAGCGACTGCTTCTTCCATGCAACGTCGTTCTTGACACCTTGCGGCTTGTCGAAGGCTGCGAAGGCAGAGCCGGTACTGACGGAGTAGGGGAGGGCAGTAGAACTCATGGCGATGGACTGGAGAAATGGTAGGCAGGAGCTTAGTGGGTTTCGTCTATCTTAGGATTTCAGCTGAGCGCAGAGCTCCTGTTGTAGCTAAACAGTGTTAGACTCAGTACGTGAACACGTGAACAGCAAACTCTAGATGTATTATGTACCTAAACAATGTTCTACGGTACTTTGTCAGAAATGTACATAGTAACAGCAATACGGAGAATGGACTTACAGACTCAGTGACTTGAGACTTGAACCCGGAGAGCACGATGTTGGGTAGCTGTAGTACACGATGTGGTACGGCATATTTTAGGCTTGGGGGTTCTGTGGAAAAAAAAGAAGGAAAGGCTACTAGTCTGGAGTGGCAGGCGGGTATTGGATAAGCTACGCTGGATAGGGGTCGATATCCGGGGTCTGTACATGGTGGAGACGTGAGTTGAATTGTTTTCCGTCCCGAGAAGGCGCAGTTGGCATGGAACCAGCGCGTCCGAGACACTCATGAGTCAGAGAGTCTGCTGCGAGAGGGTGTGGACTGGGTGTGGAGTATGATGAGGAGTTGTACTAGTCGAGAAGCCGTCCACTGGCCAGCCAGCCTCCAGACTGCGCATGAACGGCAAACTGAGTCAGGTAAGTCCGTCGACGAGCGGTTTTTGTACATAACAACATAGGCACAGGCACATTACGATTTTCCGTGAATTAGTGGAAAGGAGGGAGTGTCTGCGTAATAGAAACGCATACCAGAACGCAGTGAGTGATATTATACCTAGATGAGGCACGGAACGCCCATTTCCGACAAGCCTCGGTCGTGTCCTCGCACACTAAGCAAACTATGACGTTCAGCAGCGCAACTCGCCGTATTTCATCTCTGATGGTAACGCGAACCGCCGTTGTTCGACATTGTCTCCGCAGATCGATAATGTCGTATAGTGACAGCAGACGAGGGGCACACGGGTATTGGTGGATGTCAAGGGCAAGATCGCTATAGCGGTCTACGAGGGCCTTCCAGTTCGCGTTCTCCGGCACAAGGATAGCGGCCAACATTCGGCATGGCTCATCTGACTTCCCAGTAGTTCCACCGAGAATTGGGAAGCCATGCTGCTCTGCAGCAGCCAGCAGGTCCTGGTATCGTCTTCATTCATCCTTATCCTTCTCGTACTCTGCCATTGCGCTCGATGTCAGTCAACTCGCTGCGGTAGTTCTGCAAGTACCGGCGCAGACCGTTCTGGTATAATTCACCAGCTTCGTGGGCTTAATGGTGCGACTACGATGTCTCCGGTGAACGTTAGAAAGATCCCACTGTGTGCTTCGACGGAAACGAGGAGCCAAGCACGATTATTCTCGAGTTTGAGTATGCCACCATAGAGGTCTATGATGACCGATCAAATCCGCTTTGGCAAGCTTGCGGAAGCTGGAGATTTTGTCCACCAGTAAGTAAAGTTAGAGGCGTGAGGAAGACCTCGCACCGGACACCATCACCAATAAGCTCTACACTCTTCACAACCTCGATCATCGAAACCGGGTCTGTAGGGGCGGAGTTCTTTTTAAAGGGGAGTCGGCGCAAATGTCGATGTGAAGGTTGAAACTATTGAACTTCCTCCTTTCCTCCACAGTTATCGTGCTATTCGCCCCTGCAGAGATCCACTGCCCCATTCTCTTGAAGACCTCGATCGAAAAGTCGGTCTTGATCTCGGTGTCGTCGGCCTTGTTGGTGGATTTTTGGGTCAGAGTGCCGACAAGGTTACCACCATGGATGATTACAAAAACATCGTGGGTGACACAAATTTATCAAGCATCTCTTCTCGATGCCCACCATGGTGCGGAGGGCATTGATATCAAGAGACTTACTGGTCGTGCGGTACTGGGCAATAACAGCAACTGTAGTGGAGCTCGCTCGTGTCCTGCTTGTTGCCAAGATAGGTTCCGCTGCCTCCGACACTGAAAGCGCCAATTAGGATAGAGACCGACAGCCCCGCTGAGACGTTGAGACTACTCACCCGATCAGAGAGGCTATTGACCTCTGTGAACTCAAACTATGGACTGTTTATGTCATTAGCCCTCGACTGAATGTCGCTGCGCTTGAAAAGAGAGAACCCCAGGAGCAAGGAACTCGTTTTGGCATCGTAGAGTGGATCAGGAAAGCATGGTCTTCCAAGTACTTTAATCTCGAGGACGTTGTCTTCCATTTCTAAGGATATCATCAATTCTGAACAGCCATGCCGATCCGAGGTCATTTGTGAAGTTATCCTGCTTGTTGAATGACTTAACGCCTACATCATCCAAATACAATCGAATCCCTGTTATATAACGAGATGAATGAACGCGGAAAATTGTAAAGCGAGGTTGTGAATGAGTACAAGTTGAAGGACTGCCCGAACAAGTAGACCAAAGCGTGGCCAAATAACTCCAGGCAATCTGCTAAGTGACTGTGTATGAAAGCGAATAGAATAAACCAAACTATAGCATGTTGTATGGCGCACTTACACAGTTTATCTCGTTCTGCAAATGCAAAGGAACTGGGTGAGATACGCTATGGTCGTCAAGGATCATAAGAGTGCTCCTTAGTATAAGATGTACTCATTCAACTATGAAGCCATACTGATAATTTGCGACCCTCGGTCAATGCTCGCTCCAACTCACTTGAGCTACACCACAGTTCTCCCGGCTCAGTCTCTGAACCACCTCACCTCTACTCTATATGTGCAGAACCTTAATTTGTTGATCCGGGCGCCTATCGCGGCCTATCGCCAATCGTGGATCAAGCGCCGAATTAGATGCTTGGGTCGAAACTTCTGAGATAGTATCGCTCTGCCCATTATAGTCC
>Ga0307515_10011448_pt1 | contig 16838 bp, 14 predicted proteins | sample 17_EM_MG_FD_194513 | JGI IMG/M metagenome (GOLD analysis project Ga0307515, IMG submission 194513) | Populus trichocarpa ectomycorrhiza microbial communities from riparian zone in the Pacific Northwest, United States - 17_EM | ecosystem: Host-associated > Plants > Roots > Unclassified | place... | reverse complement strand
GCCCCGACCTCGGTAGCGACCACCATGTCGGCGTCGATGTAGACGACGAGATCCTCCGGCGGCAGGCCGTCGAGCGCGGCCCGAATGTAGTGGTAGCGGAACAGAGTGTTGTACGGCCAGTCGAGGTGCGGAATCTGAAAGCCGACGACGTCGGGGTCGACGTTGGCCACGTCGTCGGTGAAGAGCACAATCCGCCGGTTCCGGCCCGGCAGCAGATTGCGCCGGATGCTGGCCAGCGCGGGTTCGAGGAAGACCCGCCACGGCCCAGTCGAGATCAGGACGATGCTCACGCCAGGGGTCATCGCAGCTCCGATCGCCGAGGGGCACCCTCGAGTGCAGCGCGGTCGGCCGGCGGCACAACGAGGGGGTCGCCTCCATTCGACCCCAGCCCTTCTACTACGGCAAGGGAACGGGCGACCGTTAGCGACCTTGTTGGGCCGTTCCGGCCCGTGTTACAACAGCCCGGACAGGCCCCCGAGTCGAGAGGCCGCCGATGCCTGGAGACCGTACGGGTGACCGCCGGAGCCGGCTCGCGGTCAGCCTGCTATACGTCGTGATGGGGTTCATGATCGGTAGCTGGGGTGCGCGGGTGCCGGCCATCCGGGCGCAGATCGGCGCGGGCGACGTGTCCTGGGGGCTGGCCAACACGATTGCCGCCGGCGGCGACATCGTCGGCCTCGGCATCGTCGTGCTGCTGGTGAGCCGGGCGAGCACCCGACGGTTGGCCGTGACCGGGGCTGCCGGGATACTCCTCGCGGCCCCGTTGCTGGGCTTCGCCTCGTCGCTGACCACGGTCGTCGGCGGCATGCTGCTCTGGTACCTCTCGGCCCAGCTGCTGGCCACACCGATGGGGGCGCTGGCCATGCAGGTGCAGACCGCGTACGGGCGGCCCTTGCTGTCCTCGTTCAACGCCGCCTTCAGCGTGGCGGTCTTCCTCGGGGCCGGCGTCGGGACGGCCGCTGCGGCGCTGGACGTGTCACCCGGGGTCCAGTTCACCGTGGCGAACGCCGTGCTAGGGGCGCTGCTGCTGGGCAGCCTGCGCTGGCTGCCGGAGGAGGACCAGCCAGACGCCCCGCCGGGCGCCTCGCGCCGGCGGATCCGCGACCGGTTCACCCCGCAACTGCGGCTGATCGCGGTGCTGGCCTTCCTGGTCGGCCTCATCGCAAGCGTCAGCACCCAGTGGAGTTCCCTCTACGTGGCGGACGAGCTCGGCGGCGGCGCCGTGCTCGGCGGCCTCTGCTTCGCGCTGATGTCCGCAGTCGGGGTGCTCACCCTGCTGGTGGGCGACCGGCTGACGGCCCGGTACGGCGGCCGCCGGGTACTGCGGGCCGGCGTGCTGCTGGCCACCACCGGCCTGCTGCTCGCGCTGGCCCTCGACCGGCCGGCGGTGGCCGTCGCCGGGCTGACCGTGTTCGCGGTCGGGATCGCCTGCAACAACGCGATCGTCGACCAGTTCGCCGCCTCCCAGCCAACGGTCACCCCGAGCGAGGGCATCTCGGTATCGGAGATGGGCCAGCTGCCGGCGTTCTTCCTCACGCCAGCACTGATCGGCATGCTGGCCGGCGCGGTCGGGCTGCGGTTCGCGCTGCTCCTGCCGGTTGCCGCCATGCTGGCGATGGCCGTACTGATCGGCTGGCTGCGGCACTACCCGGCGGAGGCCCCCGCGGCGTCGGGCCGCTGAGCGAGCAGCCGGTGAGCCTCGGCCAGCGGCGCGGCCGGGTCGGCGGCCATCAGCCGGGCCACCGCGAGCTGATCGGCCACCAGCGACTCGGCCAGGCCCGGCTCGAAGAACGTCCGATTGAAGCCGAGGACCCCGCCCCGCCGGTCCGCGTTGACGGTGAGGTGCGGAGCGCCATGCTTGATCCAGGACGACAGGGTGCCGGGGAGCAGCTCGGGCAGGGTGACCGCGTGCTCGGGCGCCGGCGTCCAGGCCGGGTCCGCCGCACGCACGGTCAGATCCCCGTACCGGAGCGGACCGACATCCGGCGGGACCGGCTGGAGGTAGGCGTCGAACAGGTGCAGGTCCGACCACGGCCGCCCGGCGGCGAAGCCGGGGTGCAGCAGCCGCGCCAGCGTGGTGAAGGAAGTCGCGCTGTCGACCGCGGCGGCCAGCGCGGCGTGGGTGTGCCGGACGACCTCCTCCAGCGATGACCGTGGGCCGGGCGCGAACGGGAAAAAGACGTCCCTGGTGAACTGGCCCAGCAACCGGTGAGTGCCCGGCATCAGCCGGCCCAGAATCGTGGTACTGACCACGAGGCGGGGGGTGTCCATCCGGACCGACATCGCGGTGGCGTACGCGGCGGTCAGCACCACGAACGGTGTCGTCCGGTTTCGCCAAGCCAGGTCCGCCAGCGCCGAGACCACGCCGTCGCCGAACGCGAACGGCTGCGCGGCGTCGGCGAGCAGGTCCTCGGTGGGCCCGGGGGTCCGGACCGGCAGCCGCAGGTACTCCTCGGGCACCCACAGTTCACGTGCCCACTGCTCGACCCGGTGCGCGGATTGGCTTAGGTCGGCTCGCTGCGCCGCGGTCACCGCCGGCAGGTCCATGGGCACGGCCGGCAGCGCCGGGCCGCCGGACCGGGCCGCGTACGCGCCGAACACCTCCTCGAACAACACGTTGGCCGACCATCCGTCCAGCAGCAGGTGGCAGACGCCGATGACCAGCAGGTTGCGGACCGGTGAGAGCCGGACCAGGTGCGCGCTCCACAGCGGCGGCTCGGCCAGCCGGTACGCCCGCCGCCGCTCGCCGGACACCAGCCGTGAAACGTACGCGTCCTGCTCGGCCGGCGGGCACTCAGCCAGGTCGGCGACCCGGACATCCGGCTCGAGGTCGGTATGGACGTCGAGCACCGCGTCCGGGCCGGCGGTCCGGACGGAGATCCGCAGGATGTCGTGCCGCCGGGTGACGTCGGCTATCGCCCGCCGCAGCAGCGCAGGGTCCAGCGGCCCGTCGATCTGCCGGGCGACCAACCCGCCGAACCGGGACTGGCCCGGGTCGGCCGGATGCAGCTCGACCATCCGCTCCCACACCGCCTCGTAGTGCGGCGGGAGGTTGACCGGCCGGCTCATCCGGCGGCCAGCTCGCGCACGGTGCGGACGCTCCAGTCGATCGCGTCGGCCGGGATCTGGGCGGCGTGGGTGACGAACTCGACCGCGCCGAGCGGGGCGGGCAGCGGCAGGTTGAGGTTGCCCCGGTGCGCGGTCATCTTCTGCAGCGCCCGGGCGACCAGGTCCGGAGTGAGCGCTGGATGCCAGACCGGCAGCCCGACGGCCAGCAGCAGGTCGACGAGCGACCGCGCGGCCGGACTGGACAGCCGGCCGAGCCGCTCGGCCAGCAGTGCGCTGACCGCCATGTCGACGGCCACCGCCTCGCCGTGGTTGAGGGCGTACCCCGACTCGATCTCCAGCAGCGGACTGACGGTGTGGCCGAAGTCGAGGCTGCGGCAGAGGTCTCGCTCGAACAGATCCTGGTCCAGCTCAACCGCGATCAGCGCGGCCGCCCGGTGACAGGTCCGGACCAGGAGCTGCCGCCGGGTGTCCGGGGCGGTCGCGGCCAGCCAGGCCCGCACGTCGTCGAGCAGCGCCCGGTCGCAGGCGGCGCCGATCTTGATGATTTCGGCCATCCCGGCCCGGACCTGGCGGCGGTCCAGCGAGCCAAGCAGGTCAGTGTCGACCACCACAGCGGCGGGTGGGTGGAAGGCGCCGAGAAAGTTCTTGTTCTCCGCGAAGTTGACCCCACACTTCGCCCCGACCGACGCGTCGACCTGGCCGAGCAGCGTCGAGCCGATCCGGATATGAGCTACCCCGCGGCGGTAGACGCTGGCGGCGAACGCGGCCACGTCGATCACCGTCCCGCCGCCGATCACCACGAACACTCCGAGCCGGCCGATGCCCGCCCGCAGCGCCGCAGCGCAGAGCTCCATAGCGTTGTCGACCGACTTGTTGCCCTCCCCGGAGGGGCATACGATCCGGTGCCAGGTTCGGCTGTACGCGTGCCGCTCGATGTACCGGTCGATCTTCGGGCCGTACAGCCGGTCCACCGTCGGACTGGTCACGAAAAGCGCCTCCGGCCGGTCCCCGATCAGATCCCTCAGTACCCCGCATCCCGGGTCGAAGAGGCTGTCCATGGCGATGACCGGGTAGCCCGAACCCGGGTGTGAGTGCACCTCGGCCAGCCGCACCGCCTCATTCATCGGCGAGCCCGTCTCGGGTCCAGGCCGCCAGCCGCCGCACGTCCACGGCCACCCGGGCCAGATCCAGCCCGTACTCGGCCTCCAGCAGTAAGCAGCCGTCGTACCCGCGCCCGATCACGTGCCGGACGATCCGCTCGGTGCCACCGTCCCCGGCTCCGATCGGCACGTTGCCCATCCCGCCGCCGACCCCGTCCTTGACGTGCAGCTGGCCGCACCGGTCCGGGCCGAGGGCATCGAAGAGCGCGCACGGGTCGTGGCCGAACCGTACCGCGTTGTACGTGTCGAACAGCACCCGTAGTCCGGGCACCCCAGCCCGGTCCAGCAGCTGCCGGGTGGACCCCGCCCCGAGCGAGGTCTCCACGGCGAGCTCGGTCGGAGCCGGTCCCAGGTGCTCGTGAGCGGCCCGGAGCATGTCCGCGGCCCGGCCCAGATCCACGTCGGTACGGATCTCGCCGTCCTCGAACGCCGGCAGGTACACCACGGGCGCGGCCAGCTCCACCGCGGTCTCCACCGCGGCCCGGACCGCGGCCCAGCAGCGGTCCCGGCGTAGCGTGCCGGGCCGGGCGGTCATGCCGTACTCGTCCAGGACGCCGGCGGTCACCCCGGCGATGCGGACCCCCGAGGCAGCTGCGGCCGCCCGGTAGCGGCGCCGGACCTCTGGCCGCATCGCGTCCGGCTCCGGCCGGCCGGGCCCGCCCGCGTCGAGCTGGATGCAGGACAGGCCGGCCCGAGCGGCGACGTCGAGGGCGGCGACCCCTCGCTCGGGCAGGCTCCACTGGGTGACGCCGAGCTCCACGGTCATGTCCGCGCCGATCGCACCGCGGCCAGCAGCCGCTTGGGCTCCGGGGCGGGCTGAAGGGCGAGCGCGGCCAGCACGATCCGCTCCAGCCCGAACGCCACGCAGGCCGAGTGCAGCACGTCGCCCTGACGGGCCGGGCCGATGTCGAACGCGGAGGTGAATACCGTGTGGTGCAGGTTGCGGGAGGCGACCGAGATCGTGCCGTCACCCCAGCCGGCCCGACCTTCCAGCTTCACCCCGGTCGCGACCTGCTTCGCACGGGCGAACCGGCCGAGCCGGCCGTAGAAGATGTCCGATGCCGGCTCGACCACTACCTCGCCGAGCAGCCGGCGCAGCAGCTCCACCTGGCCGGCGAAGAGGCGGTCGGCCTCCTCCTCGACCCGAGCCGGCTCACCGACGAGGACGACCTCCCTCATGGTGAAGCTGCCCAGCCGGGTCTCGTCCCCCGGGCTGGGCTCGTAGCGGTGGCAGGTGCCGCGGGCGGTGTACGCGCGCAGCGGGTCGTCCTGCCGGGTGCCCTCCAGGTGCGCGAACGTGTGGTAGCAGGTGGACGGGGTCAGGACCCAGCCCGGGCTGCGGGGCGGGGTCGCGCCGTCGATGTGCGGGACCGCGTGCATCGGGATCACCGGCAGCGTGTCGAAGAAATTGATCTTCTCCAACACTCGGGCGTCCAGGATGCTGGTGCAGGTGTGTGGACTGGGCCGCAGTTCGGCCGGGACCGCCCCGACCAGCGCGGCGTCCAGTTCTTCGTACGCCTCGTACAGCGCGTCGACGAACCGGTAGCCGACCAGCCCGCTCTCGGTGCGGACCCGGGACAGCGCCCCCATGGTGACGAGCTCGTCGATCATGCCTGCCCCACGGGCTTCGACAGGCGGTACCCGGCGAGGTACAGGCGATCGAGGCCGGTCCCGGTAAACAGCTTGATCGCGGTTTCCGGAGCCATGATGAGCGGCTGTCCCTTGATGTTGAGAGAGGTGTTGATGACACAGCCGACGCCAGTGGCCGCCTGCACTTTCCGTAGCAGCCGGTGAAACAGTGGATTGAGCGAGGCGGGGACGACCTGCACCCGGGACGTTCCGTCGTCGTGCACCGCGCCGGGGACCAACTCTCGGGCGGCGTCCCTGGCCGTCGCGGTGCAGAGCATGTACGCGGTGGGGTCGAGCGGCCGGCCTTCGAACAACCGGTCGTACTCGTCCTCCAGCAGCGCCGGGGCGAACGGCCGGAATGGCTCGCGGAGCTTGACCAGTGCATTGATCCGGTCCTTGACCGCTGCCCCGGCCGGCAGGGCCAGGATCGACCGGTTGCCGAGCGCCCGCGGGCCAAACTCCATTCGGCCGTGGAACCACCCGACAATCCGATCCGCGGCGATGTCGGCGGCGGCCAGTCGGAGGTAGTCCTCGACGTCGTCGATCCGCTCGGCGGTGACCGCGCCGATGTCCACGGCCGCCTCGACCACACGGGCGACGTGCTCCGTGGGGTAGGCGGGTCCGAGGAACGGGTTGAACCGGCGCCGTTCTCGGGACCGGCGGGGGGAGGCGTTCTCCGCATCGACGTGCAGGGCGGCGCCGATGGCAGTCCCGTCGTCCCCGGCCGCGGGCTGGACGAACAGGTCCGCGACGGAGGGCAGTGCAGCGATGTCCTGGTTCGCCCGGCAGTTGAGGAAGGTTCCGCCGGCCAGGCACACCTGCTGCCGCCCAGTCGCGCCGACCCAGTGCGACACCAGCCCGGTCAGCACCTCGGCCAGCCGTTTCTGGAGGGCGGCGGCGAAGTCGGCGTGCTCAGGACCGACCACGGCATCGCCCCGGCGGGCCGGGAACCCCGCCACCCCGGCCAGGTACCCCATCGCCCCGGGATAGCCGGCGGTGCCGGCGCCCAGCCCCGTCCACGGCCAGTCGATCTCGACCGCGCCGGCGCGGAGGCCGACCAGCCGGTCGAACACCGGTGCGTACCGGCCCGGGTCTCCATACGCAGCCAGTCCCATCACTTTGTACTCGTCGGAGTTGAAGGCGAAGCCGAGGAACCGGGTGCACAGGGAGTACAGGATGCCGAGCGACTGCGAGACGTCCTGGTGGTGCACCCGGTTCAGCGTGCCGGCGCGGCCGGTGAACACCGACAGCGCGTCCAGCTCGCCCATTCCGTCCGACACGACGACCAGGGCCTCATCGAACCCGCTCGGGTGGAAAGCCGATGCGGCGTGCGCGACGTGGTGCCGGACCGGGTGGAACCGGTCGGCCACGTCGGTCCACCCGTGTTTGGCCAGCTCGGCCACTACCGTCTGCCCGCTCAGCACTTCGTCGAAGTAGCGAGGGTCGGTGCGCAGAAGGCGCCGGCACTCGTCGTACGCGAAGCCGTGCGCGACCATGGTCACCTCGTTCGGCCCGACGCCTGCCTCGCGTAGGCAGTAGTCGATCGCGTTGGCCGGGAACGCACCGGTGCCCTTCTCCCCGGTGAACCGCTCCTCCGCCGCGGCGGCCACCACCTCGCCGTCGATCACCAGGCCGGCCGCGCTGTCCAGGCCCTGGCAGACACGCTCGCTGATGCGGTCCACCCCCGGGTTCTGCCGGAGGTAGACCTGCTGTGCGTACGGCAGCCCGCTCAACCCCAGGGTGATCACCGGCGGCCTGCCGCGGCCAGCGCCCGCTCCACCTCGTGGACGAGTCCGTCCAGAGTGTCCGACCGGGTCAGCGACTCAGCGGTCAGCTCGATGCCGAACGTCTCCTCGACCCGGACCAGGATGCCCATCACCAGGATCGAGTCGGCGCCGAGGCCGTCGGCGAAGCTCAGGTCGCCGGGCAGCGGGTGGTCCTCGGCCAGCCGCAGGTTTCGGCGCACGATCTGGGCCACCTCGTCTCCTGGATTCATCGCGTCCCTCCTGAAGGTGCGGTCGTCGGACCTGATCCTGGCGGCGTGGGTCTCCGGGCCGCAGGGACTCGCCGGAACGGCGTCCCGCCGCTCGCGCCCGGCTTCAGGGCCGGGGGCGAAGGACGTCCTCGCCAGGTCTACCACCAATCTCCCCGGACTGCCCGGGTCGGCGAATTGCACGGTCCACTGTGCAACTGCCCGATCCGAGCAGTTGCACAGTGGACACGCTGACAATTGACGAAACGTCCGGCGTCGCCGAATGTGGGCCGTGTTGTTCGAGGGGGTGCCACCACCGACTGGTCGATGCCGGCTGCCGGCACATTCGAGGAGGCTCAGATATGCCAATCACTGCGCTCGCCAGCCAGGGCGGCGCCCCGGTGCGGACAACCCCGTGGCCGAGCTGGCCGTACGCCGACGAGCGGACGCAGGCGCTGGTGCGTGACGCCCTGACGAGCGAGCGGTGGGCGATCAGTGAGATGCAGCAGGACGCCGACCCGTACGAGCGGCGGTTCGCCCGCGCGTACGCCGAGTTCCATGGAGTCGCCGGTTGCGCCCCGACCACGAGCGGCAGCAGCGCGCTGACCATCGCGTTCGAGTCGCTCGGGCTGACTCGCGGGGCGGAGGTGCTGGTGCCCGGGTTGACCTGGGTGGCGTGCGCCTCCGCGGTCGCCAACGCCGGCCTGGTGCCGGTGCTGGTGGACATCGACCAGGCCTCGCTGTGCATGTCGCCTGCCGCGGCTGAGGCGGCGATCACCGCAGCCACCGAGGCGGTGCTGCTGGTTCACCTGTCCTGCAACATCGCCGATCTGGACGCGTTCACCGACCTGTGCCGGCGGCATGGCCTCGCGATGGTCGAGGACTGCGCCCAAGCGCACGGCGCCCAGTACCGCGACCGCATGGTCGGTACCTTCGGCCAGATCGGTGCCTTCAGCATGCAGGAGTCGAAGGTGCTCACCGCCGGCGAGGGCGGCGCCGCCATCACCGACGACCCACAGCTCTACCGGCTGATGGAGCAGTATCGCGCCGATGGCCGGCGGTATGCAGCGGGCCATCGCGCGCCCGGGTTGCCCGAGCTGGACGAGGTCGGCGAGGTGCAGGGCCGCAACCTCTGCCTGTCCGAGGTGCAGGCGGCCATCCTGCTCGGCGGTCTCGAGCGGCTGCCGAGCGAGAACGCACGGCGGGCCAAGAACGCGCAGCATCTGGACAAGCTGGTTGGCGAGATCCCTGGGCTGACGCCGCTGCCGCCGCAGGACGGTGTCACCCGCCGCACGTACTACCAGTACGCCATCCGGGTCGACCGGGCCGAGTTCGGCGGCGTCGACGTGGAGACGCTTCGCCAGGACCTGGTCGCCGAACTCGGCGTGTTCTGCGCGCCGCTGCATGACCCGCTGAACGCCAGCCTGCTCTACAACCCGCTGGCGTCTCCGCACAAGTACGACGTCACCGTCCTCTCCAAACTCGACCCCCGGCGATTCGACCTGCCGGAGTCGCACCGGGCCCGGCAGGAGTTCCTTACCGTCCCGCACAATGTCCTGCTCGGGGACGGTGGGGATGTGGAGCAGGTGGCCGAGGCGCTGGAGAAGATCCACACCGTCCGCGGCGGCTGACGTGGCCGGCCCCGTCCGCCTCGGCGTGATCGGCTGCGGCGAGATCGCGCAGGTCATGCATCTGCGGCACGCCGCTGCGCTCCGCCCGCTGTTCTCGCTCGACGCCGTCTGCGACACCGATCCGGTCGTGCTCGACGGAGTGCGGCGCGGGCTCGGCGTACCGGCCGGCCACCTCGACCACCGGGAGCTGCTGGCCACGCCGGGACTCGAGGCGGTGCTCGTGCTCACTCCCGGCGATCACGGTCCGATCGTGCTCGACGCGCTCGCCGCCGGGCTGCACGTGTTCGTGGAGAAGCCGCTCTGCTACCGGGTCAAGGACGCCGAGGCGATCGTCGCCGCGGCCGAGACCGCGCGCCGGGCCGTGGTCACCGGGTATGTCCGGCTGTTCGACCCGGGCTTCCGCCGGTTGCGGGAGACCGTCACCGGCATTCCCGGCCCCAAGCTGCTCGACGCCACCGTGGTGCTGCCGCCGGACTGGTACTACCGCCGCCACCATCAGGTGGTCCGGCCGGACGGCTGGCAGCCGCCGGGCCCGCGGGAGGTTTGGGGCGGCTCCTGGGACTACTTCGTCGACGAGGTACTCCTGAACCTGGCCATCCACGAGGTCTACTGCATACGCGCTCTGGTCGGCGGTCGGCCCAAGCTGCTCGCCGCTCGCGAGCTGCTCGACCGCCGCGGGCTACATGCCACCTGGGCGTACGGCGACTGGTCGGTGCTGCTCACCGTGCTCACGCTGGCGGAGCTGGGCGGCGGCTACCGGGAGGAACTGCGGGTGGTCACCAACGACGGCGACTACACGCTGACGCTGCCGTCGGCGTACCTGGACCATTGCCCGTCCGAACTGTCCTGGACTCGGTATGAGGACGGCGGACTGCGCACGTCGGTGCAGCCCAGCTCGTACGAGTCGGTGTTCGGGCTGGAGCTTGAGCACTTCTACCGGTGCGTGCGGGAGGGGGCCGGCGGCCCGATGATGGCGGCGGGCGCGGCGCTCGACGTCGGCATGCTGCATGAGGTGCAGCACGTGGTGCAGGGGAACGCCCAAACGGTACCGGCGGGAGCGGCATGACTGGATCGGGCCACGACGGAGTCACCGTGATCACCGCTACCCGCGGACGGCCCGAGCTGTTGGCTCGGGCGCTGCGCTCGGTCGCCGGCCAGTGCTGCCGGCACGTAGCCGAGCACCTCGTGCTGGTGGACGACTGCCCGGACACCCTCCGCTCCCTCGCCGCCGGCACCCCGCCCCTGGTCCGGGTCGAGCCGGCGCCGCGTGGGCCGGGCGAAGTCACCGGGCCACGCCGCCTGGGCCGGCTGCGACAGCTCGGCGCCGAGACGGCGACGACCCGGTGGATCGCCTTCCTCGACGACGACAACGAGTGGCGTCCGGACCACCTGCACCGGCTGCTTGACACGGCCCGCCGGACCGAGGCGCCGGCGGTGCACTCGTGGCTGCAGGTCGTCGACGCGGCCGGCCGCCCGTACCTCGACCCCGTTTTTCCCTGGGTGAAGGACGACGAGCGCGGCCGGCGGGAGTACGAGCGACTGCGCGGGCTGGGCGTCGTCACGCCGGGATCGAACGTCTATCGGGACCGGGCCGACCGCGGCGACGGCCCAGCTGACATCCAGTCGGTCGACGGCGGCGAGTGGCTGCTCGACCGGGAGCTGGCCCTGTCGGTCGGCTTCGAGTTCGAGTTCACCGAGTACGACCGCGACCACCTCGTCGCCGACGACGACAAGTTCCTCGCCGCGCTGCTCCGGGACGGGGCGGAGATCGCCTGCACGCAACGGGCCACGCTGGTCTACCGGCTCGGCGGGTTCTCGACCTCGACGGCGCCTGAGGACCAGGTGAGCTGGCTGTGACGCTCGCGGCCCACGAAAGCGCGATCGGCGACTTCTACGGGCGATACCCGTACCCATGGCGGCCGCGGTACTTCGACACCGTCGACGACCCGCTGTTCGCCTGGACGATGCTCCGGCAGGAGACCGGCCGGACCGAGCTGGCCGCCCCGCAGGACGTGTGGGTGGCCGGATGCGGGACGAATCAGGCCCTGATGGTTGCCCTGCAATACCCGGAGGCCCAGGTGCTCGGCACCGATGTGTCCGTGCGGGCACTGGAGATCTGTCGGGCCAACGCCAACGACGTCGGGGTTGACAATCTCCGGCTCGACCATCAGGGCCTGCTCGCCAGCACAGCGGTGGCGGCTTTCGACCTCGTCGTCTGCACCGGCGTCGTGCACCACAATCCGGACCCTGCCGCATGTCTGAAGCAGCTGGCCGCCGCACTCCGAGATACTGGGGTGCTCGAGCTAATGGTCTACAACCGGTTCCACCGGCGGGAGCCGGTTGCGTTCCAGCAGGCCCAGCGGATCCTGCTGGGGACCGGCGACCACGCGGACCGGGTCGCTGCCGCGCGCGCCCTGGCTGGTGCGATCGACGAGCCCAGCACGCTGACCCGGAGCTTGGCCGGGACGGCCAGCCTGGACGACGCCGCCTGGGCGGACAGCTGGCTCAACCCGTACGAGCTCTCCTGGGATGTGGACGGGCTGTGGGCGCTGGCCGCCAGTGCCGGGCTGGTCATCGACGCGCCGCGAGTCAACCCATTCGACAAGGCCGCGGACCGGTTTCGGTGGAATCTCGAGCTGGCCGACCCGGGACTGGCCCGGGCATACCGCGCACTCGACGACCGGGCCCGCTGGCAGCTGGTCAACCTCCTCCATCTGGATCGCGCGCCGATGCTGTGGTTCTACCTCCGGCCCGACCGGGTCAGCTCCGGCGGCCGAGTCACCGAGGCCGAGCGGGACGAGCAGTTCCTCGCTGCGGTACCCCGTCGGCCGGACGCGATGCGGCGACGCTACCGGCTCGACGACGACCAGCGGTACCGGCTTGGGACCGCTGCCGCACCGATCGGCCGGTGGCCGCCTCCGGCCGAGTTCAGGGCGTTGTGGGCGGCCGCCGATGGCCGACGCACCACCCGGGAGATCTTCGCCGCAACCGGGACCCGGGCCGACCCCGACACCGTCTATCGTGCCCGGCTGATGCTGACCTCGGCCGAGTTCCCGCACCTCGTGCTAGGGCCATGACCGCCGCCCAGAAGTAGCAGAGAGGTACTGGACCGAAGTCTGGACACCTCGGCGACGGCGCGGAAGCGTCTGCTCTCAACAGATCAGCAGAGGCCACGCGTCCTGAACCGACCGGCCGCAGGGTCTCCGGGCCGGTCCAGCCCTGAGTGGGCATCGGCGCCCTGGTCCGGTGGCCTCGGTCAAGAGTGCCCCGGGCGTCTGGGCCACCGAGCGTCTTCGGGTACAGGCGGGCGGCCGACCCGATCGACCTGGAGGAGAGATGACCGAGATCGCGGCCTCTCCGGAGCGCTCCGTCGATCCGGCGGTAGTTCAGCTGGGCGGCTCGCCGGAACGGGCCGGGTGCCGTTCTCGGCGCTGCGCGGCACACTGACCCCGCGGCAGTGCGGGGGCTGACGACGACCATGTGGCAGCGCTGGCACAGATCGACACCGACCTCCCCGGGTAGTCGTGCACCGGCCGACGTTGTGTTCCGTCACAAAGGCGGTCGAGCTGCTTCGCATCGGACACCGCTTTGCACGTCTGGTTCCGGCCCAAGAACACCGCCCTGGCACTCAGATCGATTTCTGCCGATGGTCGCCAAAGACAAGGCGTCGGGCCTTCGTCCCTCCTTTTTGGCTGCCAACAGCAGCATAACAAGCACGGATCCGTCGAACCCTCCGACGCGATCGCTGGGTTTGTGGTTGCCCGTGGGGTACAAATCTGGAACTTGGAGAGAAAGGACGGGGAGATGCCGCGAACTGTTCTGGTTACCGGAGGTGCGGGATACATCGGCAGCCACACCTGTGCGGAATTGCTCAAACACGATTACGACGTAGTGGTAGTCGATGACTATTCGAATTCTTCTCCGGCTGCTCTCGAACGTGTTCAAAAGGTTGGCGGCCGCCCGCTGATCAGTATTCCGGCCGATATGCGCGACCGGCGTGCGCTGGACGCCATCTTCGAGGAGCATTCCATTGACGCCGTCATCCACTTCGCGGCGAAGAAGGCGGTCGGTGAGTCAATGAATATTCCGCTGGTGTATTACGACGTCAATCTCGGGGGCACGAAAAACCTACTCCACAGCATGCAGAGACACGGCGTTCAGAAGATTGTCTTCTCCAGCTCGTGTTCCATCTATGGCGAGTCAAGCCGGGCACGATTGTCTGAGGATGAAGAGCCACGGCCGACAAACCCGTACGCCCGCTCTAAGTGGATGTGTGAGCAAGTCATACGTGACGCGTGTAAGCGCTGTCCGGAGATGTCAGCAATCTCGCTGCGTTACTTTAATCCGATTGGTGCGCACCCATCCGGGCTACTCGGCGAGGTTCCGGCGGGCCTCCCTAACAACATTGTTCCATACCTCATGCAGGTAGCCGTCGGCCGCTTGAAGCGACTCAGCGTGTTTGGCTCCGACTACGACACCCCAGACGGTACGGCAGTTCGTGACTACATCCACGTCCTCGACGTCGTCGCCGGTCACCGAGCGGCTCTCGAGCACCTTGACGGAGAGACCGGGACGCAGCTGTTCAACCTCGGCACCGGTGTAGGGACCTCGGTGTTGCAGCTAGTGGCCGCGCTCAGCGAAGCCTGTGGCCGACCGCTGCCATACGAACTCGCCGATCGACGACCGGGCGACGTGGCGACCCTGGTCGCCGACTCCGACCGGATCCACCGGGCATGGGGCTGGCGACCCGTCCATGGCCTGAAAGAGATGTGCCGAGATGCGTGGCGTTTTCAACGCATGAATCCGCGGGGTTATGCGGCATAATTGTCGACTGAGCTGATCTCAGCGACGCGAAAGTGTTGATTGAGTTAATCTCAGCGACTTTGCGGTAGGTACTTGTATTCGAAATGGGTCAGGTGCAGAGCGGCGGCCACGATGTCACCGATGCAGCGGGGGCTCACGGTGGCATGGCGTAATGTTTTCCAGCGTCCGATCAGGATGGCGAAGCCGCGTTCGCCCTGCCAGCGTAGGCCTCGCAGTAGCCGGTTGTAGGCGCGGTTGTCCGGTGCGAGCCGGCTGCCGTCGGCAGGCTGCTTGATCGGTGTCTTGATGCAGTGGCCTGCGCTGTCGTAGCCGGAGTCGGCCAAGGCAGGCAGCTCGAGTTCGGCGGCGGACCAGTTCAACGCGGCAGTGATGTCAAGGTCGCGGGCGGAGCTGATGTCGTGCAGGTGCCCGGGCAGCGCTTCGGAGGCCCAGATCGGCAGCCCGTCAGGAAGCATGATTGCTTGGATGTTCGCGCCGAAGTCGCGGTGCTTTCCGGAATACCAGGCGTCGATCGTTTCGCCCTTGACGCTCATGGTGGTCTCGGTGAGTCGGTCGCAGTCGAACAGCTTGCCGTCGAGGATCACGTGGGACCAGCCGTCGGCGGCGGCCCGGCGCAATGCGGTGTGCAAGCCGGTCGCTTGCGCGGCGAGCACCGCGATGCCCTCGTCGCGGTAGCGGTACGCCGTCGCCCGGGAGATCCCGAACCCGGCACCCAGCAGGGTCACGTCCTCGGCCTTACGGAACCAGACGAGCACCAGAAGAGCCTGGTAGAAGCAGGTCAACGCGCGGGTACCGCGCCGTGTCCCCTTGGCTCGTCGTTGCGTGGCGAGCAGCCGGCCCAGATACTGCACGAGTTATTCTACTGCGAGCCCAAGTTCCGGAACCAAATTTCAGCACCGACCGATAACAGTCTGTAGGACGCAGCTTCCCTGCGGTGATGGTCCACTTGGGCGGTCACCAGCGCGGACGGCGAGTGACTTGGGCCGACAGTCGCAGCCCTTGATCACTCGCTGTCGATGTTGCCGCATTGCGGCTCCCAGCGATCGTCTTGAGTGGATCTTAACTCGGGTTGAAGCGCGCCGAACGGCGGTGTACAAATTACAGGCAAACGCGAATGATCTCAATCAATGCCGAAAGGGTTATGTCGCGTCGTCCAATCTGGGTTCGCGAGGCCGGCCGATTGCGGCCGGAGGACTATGCCATGTACCTGATGCCGACGAATTCCGTCGGTGCAAGGTTTTCCGCGCCGCGTACGGAAAAGAAGTCTCATGGGGAGGGTATGACCGTGACTACCGAGGCGGACTGGTCATCAGGCGCCGGTAAGGCGCCGGCGGTGGAGCTGCCGCTGAACCAGCTGAGGCCCGGGGCCTACATCCGCGTCGCCGGGATCAACGAGGACCATGTGCGAGCACTCGCCGACTGGGATGGCGAGCTGCCTCCGATCGTGGTACAGCGCAGCACGATGCGCGTGATCGACGGCGTCCACCGGGTCAAGGCCGCGAAGCTGCGGGGCGACACCAGCATCCGCGCCCGGCTGGTGGACCTGAGCGACCAGGCCGCGTTCGTGGAGTCCGTGACGGCGAACATCGGCCACGGACTGCCCCTGTCGCTGTCCGACCGGAAGGCCGCCGCCGCCCGGATGATGACGCTCTTTCCGCAGTGGTCGGACCGGGCGCTGGGCCGGGCCTGCGGACTGTCCGGAGAGACGATCAGCGCGTTCCGCCTCCGGTCCGGTGCGGGCGAGCCGGAGCGGCGGATCGGGCTGGACGGCAAGAGCCGCCCGGTGGACAGCGGACCGGGCCGGCGCGTCGCCCGCGAGCTGCTCGATGCCCACCCAGACGCCACATTGCGAGAGATCGCGCGGGAAGCGGGTGTGTCGCCCGGCACCGTTCGCAAGGTCCGCGACAGCATGCGCGCTGACAACCAAGGTCGCGGGAATGCACCCGTCCGGTCGGCTGACGAGCCGATGCGCCGAAGCGTCAAGCCATCGGTTGCCCAGAGCAGACAACCGTGGCGGCCGCAGATCGAGATGGATTCCGAGCGGATCCTGGACAACCTGTCCCGAGATCCCTCGCTTAGGTACCAGGCCATGGGGCGCGACCTGTTAAGGCTGCTGCACCGTGGGCGCGTCCACCCGCCCGAAAGGGAGGTCGTCGACGTGCTTCCGGCACATTGCATCTCCGCGGTTGCCCGCCTGACCAGGCTCTACGCCCAGCAATGGCTGGCGCTGAGCACGCACCTGGAGGACCGGGCGCGCGACGTGGCGGCGTAGCAGCTTGTGGCAAGTGCAACTACGCAATATGCGCAGTTGCACGCTGATCGGCACGGTTCCTCCGGTGGGGTAAATCCCAGTGAAGCATCCGACGCTGTTCGGGCCGGGACCACATGCGGCCGCCATCGTGTCGACCGAAAGGTACCCCAGGCTGTTCGCGCGGACCAGTTCGGCGACCTCGCGAACGCTACGCCGGCAGGCGGCTGGTGACCGTCGGGTTCATGCGCCGCTACGACCCGGGCTGCCTCGACCTGACATGGGTCCCAGACTCCGGTGAGGTC
>Ga0307515_10011447_pt1 | contig 16838 bp, 10 predicted proteins | sample 17_EM_MG_FD_194513 | JGI IMG/M metagenome (GOLD analysis project Ga0307515, IMG submission 194513) | Populus trichocarpa ectomycorrhiza microbial communities from riparian zone in the Pacific Northwest, United States - 17_EM | ecosystem: Host-associated > Plants > Roots > Unclassified | place... | reverse complement strand
AACCCCCCCCCCCCCCCCCCCCCCCCCCCTCAAATGCCTACCCTGTTAACTACTACTAACTGTGAATGCTAACTGCTAGCTTTGGCCAAAATATGAAGTAGTCGAAAAGTTGACCGGTGGTCCTTAATTTGACTGAGGTTTTAAAAGCTGGTATCTGAGAGTGAAGACAAAGCAAGCAAAGCTTTCTGCTGTCCGAGAAGCAAGCACTGGCAAAGCACCTTCAACAAGTTAATGCATCAGTGGAATCATTAAAATCGAGGATTGCTCACAGTGAAGAGCAGGTAACTTTTGTTTGAAAACATTCTGCAGGACTTGTCTTTTTGGTGATTTCTCTATCAACCAGCTGTTGAATCTTGCAGATGAAACATTATGTGATTGAGGCAGTTAGATCCACTAAAGAAGACAGACATGTTGCAATCAATCTTGAAAGTGCACTGTTGGAATTAATGGATGCTGAGAAGGAGTTGAAGTGGCTTAAATATGCTGTTTCTTCTTCTCAGGAGTAGTGTGACCAGATCCAGAAGAAGATAGATGAAATCCAAACAGAACTGGTCAGTGAAAGGTGAGGCCTTTTTCTTTGTGGCAGTTAGATATGAAACTTCTATGCATTGCAGAGTCAGGTTGTGTTTTATACGTTTGATAGAGGACAGGAGATGAATATATCCAGCATTCCACAAAGTTTTTGCTCTAGATTTCCATTTCTTTTATTTGAACAACTTCACCTTATGCTGAGTTGACAAAGCTCGCATTGCATATGCATTATAGTGTTGGTTAAGCTGAATTTTTATTTTTTTTGGTCTAGTTGATGCTGTATTGGGCCTTTTTGTAATTCTTGTGTCAAATTATGTTATAGTTTACAATTGAAGTTTAATGTTCGGTGAAGGTGTGGTAGGTTCTGTTAATTGTGTGAGGAGAATAAATGTGCATTAATCATTTTGGCTTTTTCTGTGCCTTCTTCCTTTTGTATCTTGTAGAAAAACAACTTTCTGCAAACCTAATATTTATCTGGTGAGGGACTTTCCGTAAGCCAGGAGTGAAAGGAAAATGCTCGAGGAAGAGCTCATGGAGTTGAACAATAGAGTTGCTGAGTTGACTTCTGAAACTGGCGAGGCTGCAATACAGCGACTCCAAGATGAGATAAAAGATTGCAAAAGTATGCTCAAGTGTAGTGTGTGTTCGGACCGGCCTAAGGAGGTGAGTGAACTTTCTGCTGGTTTGTATCCCCATGATTACCCGTCATTGTTCTTGCAGTTTAACTTTAAAAGGTCGATTATTTTAGACTCTTTGCTTTATATTTGGCAGGTTGTGATTGTTAAATGCTATCATCTATTCTGCAATCCATGAATCCAAAGGAATTTAGAGATTCGCCATCGGAGATGCCCTGGATGTGGAACTGCATTTGGTCAGAATGATGTTCGGTTTGTTAAGATATGAACAAGCCTCATATTTTGTAGTCAGACGTAGGTTTAACTTGTATTAGTTATCATAGAAGCCTGATATCCAGAGTTGATTCCCTGATGTGGGAACTCATGATCCCATGTAACAGGATTGAAGATGATTTTTTTCTTCCCATGTAATCATTTACCAATCATGTATCTGTAAATATAGAACACGAAAACGAAAAGCCCTAGGTGGTATTGTTCCATAGTTCAACTGTGAATCCCAGATCCCATGCATCACCCAGCCCTAGGTGGTATTGTTCCATAGTTCATCTGTAAATCCCAGATCCCATGCATCACCCATCTCAATTATTGCCGTTGATGTCATGGTTTTGGAAGGAGTTATAGCTTGTAACTGGCAATAGGACACGTTGGGAAGCATAGAATTTGAGCCAAAGATTGATTTGCACTCTTTTGGCTCCTTGTAGAGATGCATATCCTTCGACTGTTGAAATATACTTATGCTATAGCCATGAGCTGATAGATAACAAAACAGGGGGACCTCTGAGCCCACCTTGAATCCTTGAGGTATCAACTGGGGTTGGATAGGATCCAACAGGATGAGCTCTCACCAGCAAATTTCAGTATCTGGTCCACACAAGTAGTCTGATGGATAGAAATGAGTCACCTTCTCATTCACCTTTAATATCTACATTGGGACCCGCACATTCATCCAAATTAAAATCTAGTATAAGCCTAGATCTTCATTAGCCCATTGTAACACCTAAAAGTTGTTTTTGTGCTTGGAAATTGGGATCAAGTCAATCAACAAATCTCCCTTCCTAGGGATAAGTGGCATATTTGTATCTCTACTCCCAATTTGGTTATAGTTTGGTCACCTATTGATTTTTTTTTCCTAAAATCATCCCTTAGCTCATTTTCTCAATGATTATTTGGTCCTTCCATTTTTCTTTCGCCCAAGAACCATGATTAAATAATTGAATTAGATGGAAAGATTATATATATGTATATATAATAACTATATAAAAAAAATCCATCATGATAATTATATATGAATCTTTATTCTTACGTGTATAAGAGAGCAATGCAATAAAAGTATTTAATATTTTTTTATTCAACTATCAGGGATATCTTCAAACTAATTAATGCTTGAAATCGAAATTAAATCATTTTTGTAAACAATTTTAAGAAGGTGTTTCTCATGAATTTAGTGTATTAAGAAAAAAAAATCCTCACACCAATAGTCTCTCTAAAGAAAATAAAGGGGTGATTATAAGAAAAAAAAAGTTGGTTTTCTTTAGCAAATAAAAATATGATCTATCACATTTAATTAACATTTGATAAAAAGATTGTAAATTATACAAAATAAAGATTGTAGGATGATATTAAGTTAAAAAAAATATAAAAGGACTAAAATGACATAAAGTTAAGAATAGAGGTACCTAAAACACCATGACGTCAACCACCCCATTACTATTATTACACAACATCATCATGTTCATCTTCTTTCTTGCTTAGGCTCCAATTCCATTTTATCAGTGAAACATTGTCCAACAAAAGAATGCTACTCTCACTTGTCCAAACAATTTACACATCACCTTTTCAATCCAAAACACTAACCCGCTTCAACAGTGTCATAAAGTCCACAACTTTGTTGCCAAAATCACTCTTTCCCACCTTTGACTGCCCATCAAAAACCTTCTCAAGACTGTTTTTTAATGGCAATACAAGAGATAGAAAGTTGACAGCTGGTGCTAGCTTTACTGTCCATGCTTCTTTGATTGAGGCTCCAGTTTTATGGGTTGGTAGGCTTTGTATCTTTTATGCACTGCTAAAGGCTGGTTTAGCTGGATCAGAGGCTAACCCACTTGTTTCTGGTACTTCTTTTTTTGTTTGGATTTTTAAATTTCTTGCTTCTTTTTTGGATGTATTTTAATGGGTTTTATGGATTGAGGTCTACATTTGTTTAGGTTTGGATGGTGGTGGTGTTGGTGGTGGTGCTGAATCTGGTGACCTGGGGTTTTCTAAGTGGATTGAGGCCATACAAGGCAAACCAGGTTTGTGGGTTCCTTAGTTGTGTATTGTACATTTATGTTTTGTTGGATTTTTCTTCTTCTGCCATTTCTAAATGTTACTGGATTTTAGATGTGCCAATTTAAAAGTTTTTCATTCAAGATTTAACTTTTGCTAAAGTTTTTTGAAATCAGGTTGTACATTTATGGCTAAATCTGGAGAGTTTCATGAATTGGATATTGTGAAGTTGATGGATAAGGATTAGGAGGCCTTAGTGGTTTTACATTGGTTCGTGCAATTAGAATGCTCTAGTGTTAATGTGATAGTAATGAGAAATGGCAATGACTGGAAATCAACAAGGAAATATAATAACCCCAAGAGGTTGGCCTGGTGGTTAAGGAGGTATGATCCATTCCTTGACTTCCTGGTTTACATTAGGGCGAGCGCTCAGTTCAGTACTCCATGGTCAATGTTGAGCATTTATCTAAAGTCTGGAAGCAACTTCTGGTCATTCTGATTGCTGGGATCTGTTTCAATAAGAGAGTCTTCATGCTAGTTATCTGATGTGGACAATAACACATTTCATCTCCCCCGTAAGATTTTCCATCTTAACATGGTAAAAGTTAAAACACTAAGTTCAACCATGCAAATTTGTCATTCAGGCTACTTAGCTTGTCCTCTGCCGCTTTTCTTTTTTGATCTTGTAGAAGAGAGAGCGAATATGACCATAACTGCTCACTTTGACCTATGCTGGATTCTTTGATGAATAATCTGGACGGAGTGCTAGCCTCTAAAACTTTTGGTCTCTGGAAACTTGAACTAACACACATGTCCTTGAAAACTCTCAACTCTTGGGATCATGTGCTTTATTTCTAGAGGATATATTTGTGCAAAAAATGTTCTGTTTAGAGGAGTTTGCCGACTGAGGAATCTTGTGGTGGTTTCTGCACATGTGTTCAACAGTTGTGTATGTATTTATTGGAATTGATCAATGGCTATGCTGATCTAAAGTTTCCTTTTATTTATTTATTTGTATTGCCTCCAAAATTTTGATTTGGATCGTTCGTTTTCTTTAGGAAGACAATTTCATTATTGTAATGTTTAAGCAGATAAAGAAGCAGCTGACAAAAGGAAATTGGTAAGCAAATGGCATCCCACAACTAAGGGTACACTCAGAAGGAACTATAGGGTGCCTTCCAAATCCGAAGGGCAGCGGCGCCTTAAAGCAATTGCAGCTTTGCTATCCGAAGATGATTACTTTGTAGATGCAACTTCTCACAAGGTAATTCAACCTATGAAACAATCTCTAGAGTTCCAATTCCTTCCTCTTCTAAGCATAATCAGTAACACAACAATATGAAACAACGTATGATGTGATATGTTATTAAAATTTCTCTAAACACTGTTCCTAGGGCTGTCAAATTAGGAGGGAGAGTGCTCATGGTGAGAGTGTGTGCTGCAACAATGTTAGGGCTCTCTTTGATGAACTCCCAACCCCACATTTGCTTGTGGAAATTACAGCTTTTCCTGCTGGGCCTCTTACAGAGAAGGATTACGTCAAGGCCGAGAAATTAGAGAGGGTTCTCAGATCTGGTCCTTCCATTTGAAGTGTTTTTAAAATATTCTGCTCACCTTTTGTTTGTATCCAAACTCTGACTTGTAAATAAGAGAATCATGAAAGAAAAATCTCTTCTTTTGGTTAACAAAATCTCTGACTTCGAGTATTTACCTAATCAGATTCGGCTGCATATTTTGCTTCCTCTAGAAGTTGCTCGAGGCTTGAAGCATAGCCAGTGTGAAACTCGCTATGAATTGCATGCTTAATTTCTAAACTTTCAGCTGCTTCATTTGGAAGAACCCAGAAAAAATTATTTTTTCATTTCCCTCATAAAGCTTCAGCTAAAATCATTCTGTGAAAGGATTAGGGCTGCAACTTGATATTTAGGCATGGCAATTACTATTGCTATATGCCCCAGAATTATGGAACAACTCAAGGATGATAGAGGGTTAACGCTATGAGATGTTAAAATTTTATTAACATGTATGTGGACACGCTAACCCGGCACCTGTTGATCTCACTAATTGGATAGGTCAAGCAACAAATCTTCCTCTGGATTTCTATGAATGGTCAACCTTGCAGATATGGTATATCTTCAGACTGAAACAATCTTATATTTTGGAACAGCAAACACAACACAGACGCGTAGAGGAGGGTCTCAATAAGCACCAAATCATTAGTTGAAGGCTAGTCATTCTTCTCTAATTAAACACAACATATGCAAATGATGTGTTCACCAGATAAACATGGCAGCATTCAAAAGCTACATAAGCACAGGCCACCAACTTTGTGTCATATATTCATATTTCAAAATAAGGGAATAGAATACAATCAGTAATCTCAGGTAAAATTCTGTAACATCTTATGATTCTCATATCCGACGATAAATTTTGAAGAGAAGCAAGTCACAGTAATTTCTAAGAAACCATTACAATTGTGTGTTAATCCAGCTCCTACAAACCGATTCATTGCAAGGAGAAAATCTTATTTTACTCCAACCGAGGCCATCAAATCTTCATACTCGGGATCGTTCTCTGGCTTCCTCCCCTTTCCTAGATTACCTACTTGCTGTTGAGACGCAGCTGAAACAGAAGTGGGAGAAAATGGATCATAAACCTGCTGCCCTCCCTGGAATGAAGCTGGTCTAGCAGATGCCGAGGAGATGAAAGGCTGCTGATTCAGAGCAATTGATTGTCCTCGAGGAGCTCTTGGAGCTGGATAATTTTGCTGAAGTTGCATGGGGTTTCCTGGTCTGGGAGGTAAAGGACCTGTTAAATTGGGTAGGTGGGGAGTTGAGCTAAAGTTCCGGGATCCCATCTGTATGACCGGTGGTCCCACTGGACTTGCATTTGAAAATGCTGGAAGTCTGGGGTGATGCGAGTGACCGGTAGGATTTCCAACAAAGGGAACTTGACCCAATTGGTTGCCAACCTGTGGTCTAGGAAACAGATGCCTGCCAGGTTGAGTGGTTGAGTTAGGGACATCCATGTGGAAAGGTGGTGCTTGAGGTGTTATTGTTTGCATCATGGGTCTATGAAGGGGGCCATTCTGAGTAGCGTGATGACTGCTAAAGCTGGGAACAATTTGAGGAGCTGGATTCTGCTGGTGATGAGGTCGGAAAGTAAAATCACCAGTACCTGAATGCTGCACCTTTGCATTTGTTATTGTGGGTGATCTTATGGGAGCAAAATTTGAGGTAGTTACAGGAAAAGCTCCTACAACTCCTGTCTGCAGAGTTGCCTGTGATGCAGGCATCATAGGTGATGAAATTGGTGCAGAACCAAATACCGGAGTTATTGATGAATTAGGCAATGGCGTACCAAGTGAAGATTGGATTGGGGTAGGAGCAGAGGAAGGTCCCACTTGAGGTCGTGGAACAGAAGTAAAAGTTGGGGCTGTGGTAGGACGGTTCATAGAAGCTGCATTTGGAGGTGCTGCAGGGGATGGAAAACCTAGCTGTGGTACAGCATGCCTAGGACCAGGTGGAGGAACCATAGGAGGAGTTGTTTGTCCCATGTTGCCTAAACCTAAAGATGCTGGAACACTTGAAGGAGCTCCAGGCCACCCAGAAGAGAACCCCGAAGGACCTAATGGCCTGTCAGGTGGTGGTCCTGTTGGACCGCTTGACAGGGGTTGAAGTAATAATGGCCTTGCAACAGAGGACGACCCTATTGGTTGGGGCAGGCTACCAGTAAATTGAGGCTGTGGAGCTGGCATGGGAAAGTTTCTAGGTAGATATGGATTTGAAAAGGCCTGCACTGGCCGAGGCCCAAATAAAGAAGGCATGGTTGGAGAATTGAAAGATGATGACTGTACATGTACAGGATTGTTTAAAATTGGTGCTGAAGAAGTCTGGGGGGAAATTAAGCCTGAAGGCTGGTGTACATGAGCTTGAGGTGTGGCAGCAGGGAACCATGAATTTTGATATTGGAACTGACCTTGTTGAGGAGTTACAGGTGGAAAAACTCCCTGGTTTACAAGGGTAGAGACCATGAAAGGAGTAGAGGCCTCCTGGTTTTGGCTAACATTTGCATTATCTGCTAAATTTCCCTACAAAGGAGATGATGGTTAGTCCAAGACCAAATCATAATGCTCAGGTGTAGAGCTTGGAAAAATCAGCAACACGTTCTCCCAGCACGTAGAATTTTTTATAAAAAAAACACCTACACCCTGATTCAGACCTAAGATGCAAATGGACAATAATAAATAAACAAACAGGAAGTTTTCTGTTCAGTTTAGTGGAACTCACTGATACTGAGGCGAGTAGCAATTCAATCAGGACAACAGCTGCATCAACTTTCTCAAATGTGTCCGCTGTTACAAGAACACTCAACTCTTCATACACAACCTGGGTTTCAGTGCCATCAGATGAAGAAATTTCAACCTGGAAAAAAGAGTTCAAGAACAAGGATTTGAATGCACAACATGTTTCTTGAAGAAGATATTTCAATATTAATGTTTCTTCGGTTGGACAAAAGTAAGAAAAAAATAAAAATATATATATATATTTACAACAAGGAGATAGTAATATGAATAGAACAATTAGAAGATGAGCAAGTTTATGACCAATTATCTTAGGAGAATAACTTTATACTTAAGAGGATAGGTTACCTTCTCTCCTGTATGTGCTGTGGTACCATGTACTAGTATTTTGGCTCCAGTTTCCTATTCACAAGATAGGAAATAGAATGAGGATAGCCAAAATGCACAAGTGATATCAAAGAAGCCACCCCCATCAAAAAAGAGAGAGAGGGAGAGAGGGAGAGAGAGCAAATGTTTTCTCAGAAGCAGATGGGTGCATCAGCCAAAGGATATTAGATCACCTTTTCTAATCGCTTCTGAGTCTCGCTTCCATGCCCAAATATTAGACCAATAAAATTATATCCAGGATATTCCTTGACCTGCAGAAGCAATATACCACACCCTTCCATTAGCAACTACTTGTCATGATGATGCAAGCAATATCAAAATAAGTTCAAAATAAGTGCACGCTTAATATATCACATTTATGAGTGGCATTCACTTAGCACACATACTGAGGATAAAAAAAAACCCACACACACCCAATTGAGCTAATTGTGTCCAGCATATCTAGTGCATACTTAATTTCTAATGACAGCACAGATTAAATCCCCATCTGGCTTCAGGTGTAACCATTCAAAATCTAAGAAATTTGCTCCTAGTATTCATGAGTTTATAGCCAAAGTAGCAGCTAGCTTTATATAGTAACGCAGACACAGCAGACAATAATAATAAAGAATAAAAAAATAACAATGAACTACTACTAAGCAATAGCTAATAAAGTCCTGTTAATAAAAAATCCTCGACCTTATCTTCATTCAATGATAAAATCTCTAGGAAAAAGCAAATGTTTGTAGTCATTTCTGGACAATTTACAACAAATAATAGTCACAAAAATGCCTTTAGTAAACTAACAAGAATCTTTTAATTCCGCAAGGAATTAAGAATCAGGAAAAGGAGACACGTGAAACCAAGCCATCCAAACATGACTTACAGGGATAGGAACTGTGGTCTCTTTTAGCAAAGGCTTATAGTCAGGTGGTACCTTGTAGGTTGGATTCAACTTAAGTATCTCACCTGGAAAATTGAGAAAGATACCATCAACCCACACATAACAAAATGGAAAAGGTAACATGATTCAGTGAGATGCATAAAACATACCTATAGCTTCCTGTTTTTCAAGTTCCAAAAGTTCAGAGTTCTACACACAGCATGTCCAATAATAATAAGTTCTCAATGTCAAAAGGAAGTGATTTAAAGTACTAATGATGTCAATAGAATATGAAAATCAAAGTAAAATCAACAGCCACTCTACCTTATTGTGGATTAGTGGACTTAAAGATTTGAGATCTTCAAGCTCATTGGGTTCATGTGAGTCTCTATCTCCCCCAGGTTCTGAAATTTCTGATTTCAGCTGTTGCACAATTTGATCCACTCGAGTCTGCCCAAAATTTCTATATCACTTAGTGGCACCTGGAATGGGAAGCTTCCATGTCATCCATTCACACAGAGAAGACATTTTAGCACCCAGTGGGAAAGGGGAAATTTTCTGTTGCCTCCAACTGAGCAACATATTCCTCCCACAAACTGAGGCTATAGATGCCTCCAACCCATTTTAAATTCAAAAAACTAAATCTTGATAAAAAAGAAAACCTGGCAACTAATTAAATTTGGAAATTAAAAGCACACATGAGAGGGTTATGCTCCTACAGAAAAAAAAATTGAAAAAAAAATGAAATGGCAGATTGCATGCAATGAATTCCCAATTTTACCTGGTAAGCCAAGGCTCTCCCCCTTCTAACATCAGCATCTTGTGTTAAATCAGGACCCCATTTCGTTTTCCTCTGGACCTGATTGGTACTTTCTCCATTCACAGCATCATTACTACCTGGTTTTTTACCTCCTTTGAAGATAGGAACCAATGAACCTGAAAGTTTGTTTTTTGGGATAACAAACCCTGACTTGGCAGCAAATAAAGAAACCTTTGGACCGCTAGTTGTCGATGCACTGGATGAAGCACTTGTTGCAGTCATCTTAATACTTTGAAGTTAAACTGAAAATGTCTCGTTTACCTTCACACCCATCCCATTACAGTCATCCCATTCTCAGAATACCTTTGCACCGCAAACTAAACATAGCTACCACAAATACACAAACTAATTATACTCAAATGATTCACACTCAGAGACATAAGCAAGACGTTTTCTATCAATTCTAAAGTAAAACAGTCCAAAAGCTAAAACATCAAATTCACAAGCAGGTCAATTCATTTCTTAATACATTATAACTCACAACCACTTATCAGATTCTAAACTAAATCCTTACCATATATTCACAATGTTAACAACTATACATACAATACTCAACCCCAAATTGTTAAATTGGAGAAAATTACACTAGCTTCGATCAATGCAACTACAAGAAAAAATGATTACCAGAAAAATCCCAATAAATTTCTTGGATTATTATTATTATTATTATTATTATACAATGCAACATCAAGAAATATCCATGTTTCCAAAAAAAACTCAAAACTTTCATAATCTGGGTTTGCTTTCTTAATGCAAAAATTGGATTGAAAATAAAAGAAAGAAAGAAAGAAAGAAAAAGACCTGAAAACATTAAAAAAAATTGAAATAAGTATCTCATAATAGATAAAATATAACCTTTTTTTAACACAAAGAAGGGGGAAAAAAAAGCAGCAATTTTGTTAGACTATTTACCTAAGAACAACATCAGATCTTTTCTTTGAAAATTTAGAGAAAAAAATTTTTAGTTAACTGTTTGATTACTGATTCAGGAGAAATTAAAAATAACTAACAGTGAAATTAAAAAGAAAAAAAAAACTTATTGTTCTAAAAAAAAAATATCTACCACTGAATAATATTTAGAAAGAGGAAAAGGGTACCTTAAAGTGGAAGACGTGATTCCAAAGAGCGATTGCTCGAGAGAGATAATACAGTAACAATCCCTCTTACAGTGTTCTAAGCAGAGCTCAGCAGACGCGTAAGGTTGTTCTTCTGTTTCTAGCTCAAGCTGCTTTGTTTTTCATTGGATACTTTGGGCTTGGTCTTGGGCTTTCCAAAGCATTCTTGAATGGGCCAAAATACGGGCCCATAATAACTTTTTTTCTTTGAATTTTGGCAACCATTGTAAACTTGTATCATTAAATCAATTCGTTGAACGAACAAAATCAATTAATTTTATTAAAATAACATTTTATTTTTTATTTAAGAAGGAATATTAGTGTTAATTCCATCCGGTTTGAACCAAATTTAATTATATTATCCAAGTTTTAGTAAGAAAATATTTTTTTTCTGATTTAATTTAAAATTCAATTATATTAAATTCTAAGTTAAGAATTTTTTTAAAATATTGAGAATTTTCAAGTTAACCCAGATCTTATTTAGAATTCATTTGAAGGTTGCACCAACTGTTTCTAAACTGTTTCTAATGTGATTTAGTTTAGCATTGCATTTTAATGAGATTTAGCCCTAGTTTGGTATTGCGTTTTAAATAGAAATTGGATAAACTTTGAAATTTTTTTTGTTTAAAATTATTTCTTATATTTTCAGATTATTTTGATATGCTAATATCAAAAATAATTTTTTAAAAAATAAAAACTATTATTTTAATACATTTCTAAATAAAATATATATTTTAAAAAACAACCACTAAAACTCTAAAATTACCCCTTAATGCTTTTCACAACTGAAACCAAGTATAACTAAACAAAAATGGCTAGTTCTAATGAAAATATTTACCAACATCATTTTTTGATGAATAAAAACCATTAAATTCTTTAAATGTACTACACTAATATAAGAGATATGCGTTTATAATAATTCAAGAAAGAACTTAATATCTTAGATGACCAGTAAATTAATCTAAATATATCTCTTATCATATAATCATTAAGGAAAAAAAGACACAAGTGAAGCTTATTTATTCATACACGGTTAAATACTATTGAGACCATGAAAATTTATTAATTAATCAAGACATTATTTCAACTTCAATTTTGAGTCGGGACCAAACAAAAACATTACGTAATCTAACATTACTAATTTATAGAGTATTAATTTATCAATGTTATATTGTATTTCGATGTTGATGACAGCATAGTTATGAAGAAAAGGAGAGAACACTTCCATCTATTATTCATGATTTCTTGTAATGCAAAAACTCAGGATTCCATGACAGTGGCATGGAAATACAATGATTTACAGTTCATCAACTAAACCAGAACTCGTGAAATTTCTGATCAAAACTTTTCTATAAGCAACTCTTCGAATCACGCTACAGTGCAAAAGGTTGCTCTCACCCACAAAATATGTTAAAAACTCATGCCAGAGCTCTGTTCAAAACCACTCGTGAATCATGTATCTCACTGCATGGTTTTACAAGAAAAGCGGAGAAAGAACCCCAGGAGCTTTGAAACTGGCATTTTCAACAACATGATTGATGATTACGAGCACTTCCATTCCACCGTGGTTTTGCATCCAGACAATCAAGTGGCCAAGTAAAATGGAAACAATCGACAAGTAGGAGAAGCTTGCATCTTGCTAAACAGGAAGAGTCCATTCAAGTTTCAAGTGAAAGGGTAGAAGTTTGAAAAGAGCAAACTGCCAAGAAGGATGTAGACTGTAGAATATGTCCAGATCATGTATCCCCATCTCTTACCAGTACCAGGAGATATCAGTAAGTGTGATGCAAACCAATAGAGAGGAGGACTGGCTGACAAGAAACGAGTGGACACCTGTTGATTATCGAGCAACAGAGAAAAAGATTCACAGTTACAGTGAAAAACCTGATCCATTATTTGGAAGCCACAAATTATGCTAAACATAGTGAGTAAGGATCAGACTAACCTGTACATGCATGACAAAAAATGCTGTGGCTGCCATGAACAACAGGTGCAGAGTGCATGGGACAATAAAGGTAGACAAGTATCTGGGCTTCTCTAATGAATCATATTCATCCAGGAGTACATAATTATCCCCTTTGATCCTCTGCTTCCTCTGCCTAACAGTGTATTTATCTGTTACAAGCATGATCTTTCAAGAAGTTGTTCATTCATGGCAACATATTCAAAAGAGATGACATTCTAACAATGACAATAAGGTAAAGGACAGAATAGAAATGATAATGTGTATATTAAAGCAGAGAGTTAAATTCTATATCAACAGCATAGATGCACATTTGTAATTATAAAGGAAATATCAGACATGCATAAATAGTGCACACATGATATCAATTAACTACCAGCTGTCAACCAAAAGCATCAACTACACATCATTCAATGAAGATATTGTTTTTGATTAAGGGTACTAATATTACCATCACAGCCAAAAAGATACACATGAACAGATAATTTATACGGTTCAGTTTCAGTTTGAAAGCTGTACCTTGCATTTTAGCAGAGGATTTCTCCTTCAAATGAGAGCTGTTTGATTCTGGAACTCTATCTAGAGACAACGGTGAAGCTGTAGGCCTTTTCTCTCCATTAGAAGCTCGAAAACCCAGTGAGAAAAATATCTCAGGTTGTGACCTCACGTAATGGAGAACGGAGCAAACTGCCAGAGATAATATTGGAGATGCAAGTAGAAAGTTTGGCAACTGCTTCAACTGAAAATATCTCAAGAAACCTACTCCCCTAGCATTAAAAGTGGCCACCAATATAAGAATAACAGATCAAGAATTTCACATTTGTGGAGCTAATTGCTAGTCACAGTACATACAAATTATAAAAAAAAATTATTCTAGTCAGTACCAAGGTCTAGTAAGGAAAGCAATTGATCAAACTCTAGGTGTCAATACTGCATTGAAAATATAAGGAGTTATTGGGGCAAGAGACCCATAATATCCATAGTCCAAGATGAACATACCAATAGTGACTTTGGATATAACTGTACAGCAAAGGTATTTTGGCTTTGCACCAAGGCCTCATTTCATCCAAGGAATGCCCATGACAGATATTGTAGTAGCCATATGCTTGATACGCAATAAAGGGAATGAAAATACATATGCAACGCAGTGCTCCAACAATGAGAACCTTCACTGCCAACTAGCACAGAAATAAAGAATATTAAAGATGCCACCTCGTCACAAGTAATTGAAACTTCACAAAACATGCACCATAGCAATGAAAATAAAGAACTGGAATGCACATGTAACGTCGTGTGTGATATGTATTCTATGCTGAAAATGACAAGTTAATCAATCAACAAGATTCCATATAAACAAATAGAAACAACAACCAAATTGTGAGCTTTATGCTGAAAATGAAGAGTTAGCCAACAGACACATTTTTGTATAAACAAGCAGAAACACCTGAACCAAAAAGAACATGCCTGTTAAGAATAAAAGATACTTACATGAGCACGTTTTTGTAGGAATACAGCATCATAAGCTTGATGCATGGTCTGAAAACAGAGATAGCCAGCATTAAGCACTCCATTTGACCTTGCACAGCCAGAGAGAGCAAACCAAAGAACAGCTACATTACTTGCACCAGATATTAAGTAGTACAACCCTCCCAGAGATAATAAGGCATATAAACTCTCAGTGTATCTGCAACAACAAGCACATGAAAAAAAAATTGCTCAGTCTAATTGAATTTTTTAAAACTTCAATTCAAGATAAAAGAGAATGAGAAGTTACATTGATGAATAAAATATGGAAGCTGGATTGAAGCAAAACAAAATTGAAGCTTGAAATGCTGCTTCAGGGTCCTTCAAAATAATAACTGAAACCCTGTTAGGACAACCAAATACAAGGGCAACAATCAGAAATTGTATACTAGGAGAACCATACATGCCGATTATCAAACACAGAGTATTCAAGCGATAAAATCCATTCCCAGATGCCATTGCAAAACCTCCAAATAAATGAAGCTAAAGTCAATAGTCTAAAAAAATTCAGAAGATAATCTCAACATTAAACACAGATAATAGCAGAACAAGCAAATCAGCCTTCTTTATAGCACAATAAAAAATTGTTTGGGTGTATATTATATCAAACAAAAGGCTCGCCAAATACGACCAATTAAAAATTTTACTTCAATAAATCATTTAGGACCTCTGACTCTAGAAACTCGAGTCTCATTCTCAATATAGCATGCCAATCAAATGACATTCATTACCAGCAATTTTTTGGACTTTGACGAGCTACAAACAGCCACATCAACTCTAATTACACTCGCAACATAAACCAACAACTCACCTGTAAAAATAAACTGCCGCGAGCACAAATGCAACATTATTAACCAAATAACCCGCCAATGCAAGCACAGCCCTGTGCCCAATAACTGAAACCAGCGGCACTAAAACTGAAATCAACAGTAAAATTCACCAAAAACAAAAAATAAGCAATCAGATATATAATCCAAAAGGCTCAAAATTCTCACTAATAAGCTAAATACAACCAAAAACAAAAACCACCCATTTCAATTTATCATCCAAAAACCTCAAAAATCATTCTAATAAGGCAAACTAACCAAAAATAAAAAAATCTCATTACAACTTATGATCCAAAAAGCTCGAAAATCTTACTCATATGGCAAAATAACCAAAGAAGAAAACCATTTCCACTTACGATTTAAAAAAGCTCAAAATCATACTAATAAGGCAAAATAGCCAAAAAACAAGAAGAACCCAATTCATATTAGGATCCAGAAACCTCAAAAATCTTACAAACAATGTAAAAAACACCAAACTTCACGCACCTGTACGTGACAAAAGGACAACGCAAGCAGGAAGCAAAGGTAAAAACGCATAAGTTTGCTCATATTCATATCCACATTGAGCAATTCTGACAAAGTAGACACTATCCCAAACAATACTGTCCTCTATTGCAGACCCAATTCGAGGAAATTGAATGACATGTCGTTCTTGTTGTTGATGGTCTGTGGAGAGGCAATTGGGGTCCAGAGGGGACGACGTGTCGTATGGATCAATGAGGGTGCGCCAGAGGAGGATTAGTGATAAAAGGAGAAGTCTTGAAGTGATTGCTGATTTGATGATTTTTAGGGTTTGGTGATTTCGTGGAGATTCTAAGGTTTTTGACATTTGGGGATTTAAGGTTTGTAATTGTAGATTGAGAGAGAGAACGAAGGAGATTTCAAGGTTTGATTTTTCTTGTTTTGGGGCAAAATTTGAAGATAACGGTTTTTTCCAATTGGGTAAACTATATTTCACCCCTGTAGATTTATCAATGTCTATATATATGATGAATATGTATAAAGTTTTTAAGTCATATATATGCTTCTCATGTGTAAATCACTTTAATGATTTTGATAGATTTTTTAAAATTTAACTTAAAAATCAGCATAGTTGCATATATCACGTGTATGAGAGTGTGATTGTGATTACTTTTTAAAGTGCTTTTGATTTAAAAATGTATCAAAATAATATTTTTTTATTTTTAAAAAATTATTTTTGACATCAGAACATTAAAACGATCTAAAAACATCAAAAAAAAATATTAATTTGAAATAAAGAAAAAAATAAAAAAAAAATAATTTTTTTCAAAAATACTTTTAAAACAAAAAAATCATAATAATATTGGAGAAATACCTATCTCATTCTATATAAAAATATATTGAGATATGATCCCACATTAATTTGGAGTATGGTCTTCCATAAACCCACATACACATAAACCTGTTGTTTGATGATGATTAATTTATCAATATTGATGGGCTAATCATTTGCTACATTACATGGAAAATTTCAGCCCAAAGTTATTTATACACTTTATTATGGTATTTTGTGGTCTATTTAAATTAATTGTAACAAATTAATTTTTAACACTACTTATCTTGATTAGGATAAAATTTATAATTT
>Ga0307515_10011446_pt1 | contig 16839 bp, 19 predicted proteins | sample 17_EM_MG_FD_194513 | JGI IMG/M metagenome (GOLD analysis project Ga0307515, IMG submission 194513) | Populus trichocarpa ectomycorrhiza microbial communities from riparian zone in the Pacific Northwest, United States - 17_EM | ecosystem: Host-associated > Plants > Roots > Unclassified | place... | reverse complement strand
ATTAGTTAATTTATAAGCTTTATATAGTACTAAAGGAGTTAAGAAATATATAGATTATAAATTTAATAAAGAAAAAAAAATAAAGAAAAAAAAATAGAGAAAGAAGTAAAAAAAGAAGCTCTATTACCTAACTAACGCGTAAAATATAAAATATAAGTTTTATATATATAGGTGGTATAGAAGAATAGGTTATAGCACGTAGAGATATTAAGGAAATTACTTTATTTACTATAGTTAAGTAAGAGATTTTATAGGTTTTTTATTTTTTAATATATAATTAGCTAACTAGATCTTAACTAAAGATCTAAATACCCTTAATATCTACTAAAAGCTTTAACTTACTACTAAAATTTACCGCTAAGATAGCGAGCTATTAGCTAGCTGCAGTCTTATAGCTAACTAACTGTTACAACTCTATAAGCTCGCTAACTGCTTACGTTATCAGCCTCTTGGCAGCGAAGCTAACAGCGTCGCTAACTCTTAGACATACTGGAAATAATTCTCTACTCTGTAGAAATATGACCGGACAATGAGAAGGACTTGTGTATTGATAGCTCAAGTTAGCATTTGTTCTACATTCTGTGATGATATTTGATGGAGGCTGGTTTGAGAGCTGTCAAGGCAGGTCTGTTGATATAGACTTCTAAATGTTAAGTTGAGCAAATCAGCTTCCCTCCCAAAGTTTGCGTCTTGTTATTAAGAGAACTGGTCCCGACTCATTGTGGCGATAGACCTAGATAATATAAAACTGCTCAGGTTTTCCTTCTTTTGTTCCGTTTTACCACTTTCTCCTGAACTTCTAAGACATGATGCTCGTCCTTCTCCCGAGCTCTCTTCACCCTCTTTTTAGTGACGGTTTTCGTACGTACTATGCTCTCCACTTCCTCAACACCGTCGGCTTCAGATTTGACAGACTGCTCTTCCTCCTTGACTTCAGCTTTCGCTACCAATCTTTCGGAGAAAGCTTTCAGGTCTGCAGTGAAAAGGACTGAATGAGCCCAACCAGCTTCTTTGCCCCACAGACTGCGAAAACGATTTGCCACAGCATCGTATGTAGCCCTGGTTAGGCTACTGTGCTTGCCTTTGCCGAATTTATAATCCCGTTGAGCAATCTGCCAAACTAAACGGAAATATCAGGTACTGTACAAAGAGTGTAAGGGACGTAGCTTCTCACCATGAGTATCAACCGGCACCGACTCGGACCATCCCAGGCCCATCAAACACACACAGTCTGCCACCTTCGGTCCTACACCATGTAAGGCTAAAAGCTGCTCATGTGCATTGCGATAACCCTCACGACCATCTTCGACGGGTACACCAGCGGGTTTGGGCTCCACGCCAGGCGGAGGGTTTTCCGGATTGTTCAGGCTCTCAAGCCAATCTAAGCCCTTCTCTTTTGCCACCATGACCGCTGTTTTGTAGATGTATCTGGCCCGGTATCCGAAACCTAGCTTCATCAAATGCTGCTCGACGGTCGGGCTAGTCAATGCTTCAGGTGAAGGGAAGTCATGATATGGTGTCGATCCGATGTGGCCAATGAGCGATCCGTAGTGCAAACAAAGGTTATGGACCATCTGGGAAATTCGCGGGATATTGTTATTACTGCTACAAATGAAGCTTAACAAGGCTTCCCACGCATCTTGCTGCAGTATCCGCACACCCGTGAATTTGGGAGCTCTCTTCTTGAAGTTCGCGTCTGCTGACGCCCATTGATTGTAGAGTTCTGCGAGGTTTGGCTTGAGATTGAAGTAATGCTTTACTAGAGCGAGAGTATCATCTTCGTCTTGAGCAACTGATTCTGTGGTAGAGGGCGCATTTGAAGGGGGTGGTATCGGAAGAGGACTGGATGCGGTTGGGAAGATGGCGCGGTAATATAGGTATTTAGAATCCTGGCGAAGAGATAGAATACGACCGTGGAGAGCGCAAGACCATTCGTCATCTTCAGACTTCCTCCATCTTCAAGACAATTGTAGGTTAGCCAAGAGCAATATCGGGATTCCACGCATTTCTTACCGAAAAGATTGACCGCAGCGCAATGTAGTGTTAATGCAGAGCTCAGTTAAGCTGACTGGAAGCTTCTGCCAATCTGTTTTCCGAATTGCAGCCATTGATAGTGTAATACACGGGATAGCACGTATTCTTGGGAGTTGGTATGAGGGTGGAACTTCGCGACTTCGCGTATTTGAGTTCACGCGGCGGAACAAGGGCACGTGATAAAAGGCTAGATAATTAATCTGATTGGATGTAGTAGATAGGTGTAGGTAGGTGAGAACCCTGATCCTGACATAACTATGATTTTAAAATGCACGCGATGTGATTTACTAAATTCTAGTCTTCACACCATGCTGTGGGACGCTCTTTGCACATGTGCTATGTACTTAATTATTGTTAGTATGGGTATATAAATATGTGCTTTACGATTTAAACGTGAAGTAAATATCAAGCTTTTCGCTGCCCAGTCCGATATAGCAAAATGCAGACAGGATATTATTTCCGATACCAACAATAACAACACTCTATGCGACAACATCGTCGAAACGTTTTAGCTGTTCGAGTATCAGGCAGCACAGGATATGCATATAAAAACCTAATCTAGTCCGGATATGTTAACGGCTTCTTACCAGGCGTATCCCGACAGAAACAGTCTCACTGTGGTAATGTTATCCGAGTTAGAAGGCCCTAAACCAATCACTGTCATTTATCCAATACCTGGGCTGAATACTTTTCCGCTCTGACTTAAACAAATGCCTCAGTCACGATATAATTACAAAACGAAGGAAAAGATAACACTTTCCACCCACAATGAAGATCCCTTATGAGAGTAACGGGTAGCACACGTGCCTAAAAATCAAACGCCTGATATTGTTGGGTGGAACAAATCATAAAGATGTAATCTTGGCTGGGCACGCAAGGGGGATCAGGAATAATACGAGAAGTAGACGACCGGGTAGGCATGACCGCGATTTACCAAGCGTTGACATCGAAATATTCCTGATAGACATGTTAAGTAAACCACTTCATAGATTGAGATCCTTGAGATCGAGGAAAAAGACTTACTTCTCCATAGAATGTAACGACAACGGTCCTGTCGGCAAATTTTCGGCCAGCCAGGGCTCGCAACGCTTTCTGCGCTGATTCCGGCTTATCGTACTTAACGTAGATCTTGCCCACGCCAGCACTCAGCCTAGGACCACTTGGTTTTGGTACTTTGAGTTCGAGAACTTGGCCGTATTTCTCGCATTCCTCTCTAACGTCCTCGCAGATTTCTATATAGGTTGCGTCAGCAGGCAAATGGATGGGTAGTAATAGGAAAATAGGAGCATACCTTCATATTCGTCCGGGTCCATCAGTTCTTCTGGTGTGACCATGTTTAAGAGCTGCAAGACACGGCCTTGCTCAAGATCCGTCGAAGTTGTCCCGGCAAGCATAGACATAGCGTTGACACCCATCTCTAACCCAGATGCTTGTTGCACACCAATGCTAGCGCGTTGTACTTTTAGATGGTCGTCACCCAGCTCCATACCATTCAAACCTTCCACAGCAATATCGGTAACATGTGGTTCAAGGTACTCACAGAATGCGATACCCTAGTTTAGTTAGATTTGTATGCTAAAGATCAGAGAATGGCACTTACTCTCGATTGCTCTGTTTCAGAGTCCTTGACCAGTACAAACGCCTTAAGATCTCCGAATGCAACAAGTAACTCTGTGACTTGGTCCTCGGTAAGGTATGCAGGGATGTGAGAGACACTGATTTTATTTGCTGTATCTTTGACCACGGTTGAGACAGTTCCTTCCTCATAGTCGGGATCCTCTCCTGCTGCTGGAACAATATAGTCTTTAGGCCTCCGGATCGACAAGCCAGCCTGGTCGCCGTTGTGGGTACCATTCGAAGTTTCCATATTATCATTATCTTCCATAGATATGCCATCCATAGCTAGTGCTACGGTAGCATCCTCTGCTGTCTTGAACTCAAGAAGAGCAAATGCTCTATCTTTAGCGATCTGCGCAGAGATACAAGGATCGATTCCTTGAACGACATTGAGGCCGTTCAATTGAAGGTTGAAGAAGTCAGTGAGGGATTCATCGGTTGCAGAGGGCAGCAGATTGTAGACAAGTAATCTCTTAGACTGTCGCGCATTCGAGGGTTTGAGGGCCGAGGCACTTGCTGAACCGGCAGGTTGGTTGATGAAGGCCTGGAGTCGACTTGGATCCATAGGTTGTTGGCGCGGAGCTCCAGGGAGTGGGAACATACCGGATAGTTTGGCCTGTTCCGCTGTGACGTTTTCGTAGCCGATGGGTTTGATGTCCCATTGGGTCATTCGTCTTTTTCGCTCTAGAATTGACACGGTATCGGTCAAATCTGGTGTTGGCTCTCTTTTCTTTGGCGGAGGACTCGCGCTCTTCTTTCTCTCTCTCCCTCCAAAACCATCGCGATCTCTCCTCCCTCTTCCACCCCGATCACCCCGATCACCCCGATCACCCCGTTCGTCAAAGAGGTCGCGGTCCCGTCGTGGTGGCCGCTCTTCTTCATCTCTCCTAGGTTCTCTCCTCGAAGATGCGCGATCTCGATCCCAGCCTCTGTCTTCACGCCTGTCTCGGCCAGCGTACCTGTCTTCTCGTTCCCGCTCTCTGTAGTCTCGACTGGAGGAATAACTGTCTACCTCGTACTCTCGACGAGAGCTCCGATGGCCAGGGGACCTCGAGCGGCGACGGCGATCGCGGTCTCCACGGTCTCGACGGTCCTCTCGGTCTCCGCGTGAAGACTGCAGGAAATCGCAATTAGCGTAAGAGTCGTACAGTATTGCAAAGAGGACTTACAAAGTGAGAACGCGAGGAACCGTGTCGGCCACCATCTACATTTATAGAGTTAGTACTGGAAGCTGGTTAGTAATGCTGAGAAGAAGTAGTTCACCTCTCGAGTAGGCGTCGCCGTTCATGTTAAGGGCAGGTCAGTCTGCGCGTTCAGACGAGCTTAGTCGGTTGGTGCGGCTGGGTGGTAGCAGTAAAACAGCTGAAAAGCGCGCATATACGTTCCAAGAGCAGAATGCTCGTTCGGCACAACAGTGCGATAGATGTGAAGATGTGGATTGGGGGTTGGTGGAGGTGTTGCAGTCGAGAGGCTCTGCAAAACGGCTGGGCGAGATTTCGGCTCGAGTTTGATGACCTAGCGCGAACTGGCCCCTGTTACGTCCACAGTTTAACACCACTTATTTTTCGTAATATTGGCTGCATAAATGTTGTGGGCTATTTTATTTTTTTGCCCTCTAGGAAATATTCACGGAATTGAATGAACAACCTCTTGGTGACATCTCACTTTCTATTAATTTAGACTCTTTGTCTTCTACTAGTCAGTTGTGAATTGATCGAAGGCCACAGTTTTGCTGCAAAGGCCACGAACTGTCTTTCATATATGCGAAGTTAATACAGCCTATTAGTTAGGAAGGACCCGGGTCCATTCAGGCCGGTGCTGTTACTCAAAAGAACATCGAGCCTTACAAAATGCTATCAGAGTGGAGGACGAATAATAAGGAAGGCCGCCCGGATTTTCCAGGGATAGATGGCGGAGTGGCGCGCGGAGCGGCGTATATCGTCATATTTCTATGCTTTCTAATAGAATGGTTCAACGTTTGTTAGTGGCATTAAAATAGACGCTTAAATGATGGTGAAACCCCTCCAGATTAATGGTGTTGGAGAAGGATAATATTATATGCGCCGTTGAGACCTGTACTCGCTCGAACCTGCGAGTCATAGCTTACCATCATCGGCAGCTTCAGACGACGTAGTATTACCTAAAGACTATTCCTTTGAAGCCTTTGAGAAACGCCTTGATTACCTAGAAAAGACAGGATCTATCCAATCCTGAAATCCCCTCAACGCTTATTTAGGATCCGCTCGTTACAGATATCGGGAGATCCTATGTAGCTGCGGGCGGAGTCCCTCTTTTAACTCAACGCCATTGCGGGGGGGGGGCCGAGTTCTGCGCCGAAAGGAGCTATAACGTGGGCTCGCAACATCTGGCGCCGTATTCGCACGCGAAAATTATAAAAGACCCTCCCGACTCCGAGTGAGATGTATTCAACAAGACATTTCCGCCTATCTCGCCTTAAACCTCCGCAATGCTCCGATCTCCTGTCGCGAACACCCCCGCCGTTGCAAGCCCCACCAGTCCGCCTGAAAACAATTACTCCAACCTCACACGTACGTTCTTAAAGATAATTCCAAAGTCAAGTCCGCTTGCTGACTACAGAGAGGAATTCTACCATGCTGAATCCAAGATCCTACATCACACCCGAGCTATGGACTCAAGCTCCCATCCTGAAGGGAACCACGAAATTCGAACCTCTGGCTGACGCAAGAAATATCATGGTCGCTGGCGGAGCAAGATTCACGTGCGTGTTACATTCTCGACCCTGTCAGCCACAGCTGCTCAACGGGCATAGTGAGCTCAAAATCGGGGTGATACAACTGGCAGGCCCAAAGACATGGCTAATGGCAGTTTCGCAGTGCTTGCTGGTTTGTCCGTCATCTGACGTTGACGTACCCAATTGACTACAATGCAGTGTCTTTCGACAAGCTAAATTATTGCGCAACACTTAACAATACGTGGATACTAGAGAAGTGTCCCAACTTCGCCTTCGAACATGGTGACATTACGTCTCCTAATGATGTTAAGAGGTGCTCACGGAAGCATAAAATTGACACAATTTTTCATTTCGCGGCAAAATCACATGTCGACCTTAGTTTTGGCAACTCCTACCAGTTTACCAACACTAACGTCTACGGTACTCATGTTCTCCTAGAAAGAGCCAGGGCTCACGGGATTAAGAGGTTCGTTTATATATCTACTGATGAAGTCTACGGAGACGTCCCGGCAGACGCGGATGACTTGAGTGAAACAAGCCTACTCACGCCGACCAATCCTTATTCTGCTAGCAAAGCCGCCGCTGAAATGATGGTGAATGCGTATCGAAACAGCTTTAAATTACCAGTCATAACGGTCCATAGCAACAATGTTTACGGGCCGCATCAATTCCAGGAGAGTATGCAGCATTCGCTCTCGATGCTTGTTGCTATGGTGCTGATGCAGCTAGAAATCATACCAAAATTTGCGTTGTTACTTCAACGCAGGAGCAGCTCCTGGTTCATGGAGATGGGACACCAACCTGACGGTATCTGTATGCAGGCGATATCGTGGATGCTCTTGACACAATTTTTCACAAAGGAATCATCGGCCAAATTTACAATATTGCATCTAAAGATGAAATCTCAAACGTCGACATATGTCATAAGCTACTTGAACTATTTGAACTACCTCACAGCACACCCAAGAAATTCAATAAACGGGTCGAGCATACTGAGGACAGACTGTCTAATGATCACCGTTATGCTACCGATGGCACGAGGCTTGCTGCCCTTGGCTGGTAGCTAAAGGTGAGCTTTGATGATGGAATCCGGATCACCGTTGATTGGTATCGTCGCTTTGGAGAAGTCTGGTGGGGCGATATCAGCAGGATCTTGACTCCCTTTCCGGTTGTCGAAGGCAATGAAATTTGGACTAGAGAAGAGCATGACGCATTGCCGTCGGACAATGAACTCGGGGCGCAAGAAAATAATATTATCTGGACTAAGAAGGCTTTAAATAACCTGTAAGCGTCTGGAGGGACTGTTTAAGATAGACCAGAAAATACTGGCACATCTTTTCCAGTCTGTGTCACTGGTGCCATTCCCCAAATAAGACATTGTCTTATCATGATTTGGTTGCAGAAATCCCCAGTTCGCAGATTTATTCTTGAAGATTTTGAACTCATTCAGACACTGCCATAAACGCTGGGATACCGTTGGAGTCCATAATCGCCAACTACAATACTTATAATTCTCCTGTGTCATATTTACTGGTGAGTTTTTAGAAAGCTTCCCTCACTATGCTCTCTTTCATGGTTAGCACTCGCGGGTGGGCTAAGCATAGTATTACTACTAGGCCGCACACCATGAGTAGTGACATCTACAGCAGATGTGGCACCTAATGCCGCGCTACCCCGCCTGCATTGGTACCTGTTTTCGAGATGCAGCGAAGTCGGGATAGCTTTTCAGGAGCTGTCATTTGGAGAGGAGTTCGCAACTGGTAGCTCGTCTAGATTTAAATAAAATAAAAGATTGAGCAGTATTTGTGGCCCGGTGCCTGTACTTTGTAAACATTGAGGCACCCAGTCCATACCTTCGAAACTTTTTGCGAGTTGGGGCGGTGGCGCGAGTCTGGAGGGAGGGCGCGAAATTTGAGTCGTTTAATCATTGCCAGACAAAGATCCTGTTTTTTCTGGTCAAGGCCCTCGTGAAGGGCCAGCTCCTATTCGCGTAGCAAAGATTGTAGACAGCTATAACAGAGTCTTAAAGTCAGAAAGGTTAGAAAAGTCTTCATCAAAAAGTCTGCGGAAGCTACTCCTAATAATATTTAGTTGTGGAGTGCCGTGCCTGTGCGCGTACTATGAGTTGTGGCTGTGCTTGCAAGCGGCACAGACGATACTCAGCCACTCTTCCGACGACGCTGACCCTCAGCTTTCAGCTGTCTGAAACGCCTTCAACCCTCCCCTTGACACTCCCGAATTGAACTGAATCACGCCTATTGTCCTTTACAATCTCTTCCACGACCCTAACCACCTCCTTCACTCACTTCACCCACCGTCCGCCTTGCTTCTTACCCCACTTATCTGCCTTGCTCTCGTTACCAAGAACATCTCCAGTCTCCTCCCGCCCCTACCTGCCTCACAATGAAGAAGTTTGGCTTTGGCAAGAAAGGCGACGTTGCTGACGACGATGCCAACCGCTCCGCTCTCTTCGGCTCTCGCACCAAATCCAAAGACAAAGTTGCTCCCTCCTCCAACCCTTATGCCCAACCCACCAACGGCCCTCAAAAATCAGACCCCTACGCCAAGCAAGACCCATACGGCTCAGCAGCACCACCAGCGTACAATGGATCCAACGACTCCTTCCGAAAAGATAAGAGCCCTGTTCCTGTGGGCGGCTACGGAGGGGGCTATGGAGGGGGATACAGTGGACAAGCCGGCGGAAACCAGGGCGGTTACGGTGCCAGCAGGTATGGTGGGGGTGCTACTGAACAGGCTCCTTCTTCCCGCTATGGTCCGGGCGGCTATGGTGGGCTAGGAAGAGCCGATAGCCAGGATACCGATGCTGGTCGTGATGCATTATTTGGCGGTGCCGCCCAGAGACACCAGCAGCAGCAGCAGCAACCGCAGGCCTCTCAGCCAGGCGGAGCATATAATGGTGCTCCGGGTGGTGCTGGAGGCTATGGTACAGGAGCTAGCCAAGGATACGGAGCGTATGGAGACCGGGAGCTCACCCAGGAGGAGCAAGAAGAGGAAGATATCTCTGCCACGAAGCAGGAAATTAAGTTCATTAAGCAACAGGATGTTTCGTCCACTCGCAACGCCTTGAGGTTGGCTCAACAGGCGGAAGAGACAGGCCGCGATACCCTTGCACGTCTGGGAGCTCAAGGCGAGCGAATTCACAACACAGAGCGAAACTTAGACCTTGGTAAGCTTTTTGAATTATCCCATCCTCGACCGTTAAACGCAGAGAAACTACAAGACAGATTGTTGTGTTGCATGATGCTCTACTGCTTTTTGATGCATTGACTTAGCATACGCACAAAGCTAATACATTCATGTAGCATCCTCCCAGAACCGCATTGCAGAAGAAAAGGCTCGCGAACTCAAGACACTCAATAAGAGCATGTTCGCCATGCATGTGGGAAATCCCTTCACATCAGAAGCCAGGTATACTTTCAAGAAGCCTCACGTCAAAGCCGAATCACAAGTGCTTAACGGAAATTTAGGCGCGAGGCACGGGATGCCGCCGTCATGGACACCCATCGCAAGGAACGTGAGCAACGTGATACTACCCGTCAAGCCGCGTACGAAAGTCAGGCACGAGCTCAGCAAGCTGGACGGGATTTGAACGGAAATCCGACGAGGCAACCGATGAATAAGGCCACCCTAGCGGAGCGTGCGAAATACCAGTTTGAGGCTGTAGGTTTCTCTTTACTGCTACTGAGAGATTTACCATGCTAAACGCACGGCAGGACTCCGAGGACGATGAAATGGAAAATGAGGCATGATTGAATACCCGGCCAACTGCAATTGCTACGTATGCTTACCCTCTCAACAGATTGACGCCAATCTCGATGCTCTCCACGGCGCTGCTAAGCGTTTGAACGGCCTTGGACGTGCAATGGGCCAGGAGGTTGATGAGCAGAACAAGCACATCGACCGCATCATTGGCAAGGTGAGTCAACACTCCATAAACATATTTATATGGTGGTTCTAACGAGTATATTACCAGACCGACAAGGTTGATGATCAAATCGCCATGAGTAAGTATTTTCTACAAGAACCATAACCATACAGAGGCTAACACAACTGGAATAGACCGCGCACGGCTGGACCGTATCCGTTAGACTGGCTTCTTACAGCCAAAAATCCGATATGTAGATAGGAGGATATGAGAGCTGGTCAAAACTGGAGCTCCTGGGACTTTTTTTTAGCATGAATTTTACGACACCTAATAATTGAATATAGCAAAGAGAAAAGGGTTACATTTTTCTGCGCTTGGGTTCATAGCCTATGTATGAGTGATTCCTATTTTGATAAAACGGCAGAAAGGGAGACGCAAAACCACAAATGTTACGATTCATTCCATCGGCCGTTCGTGCCATAGTATCCTTACAATTGCAGCCTAAAAGTTGCCACCTCAAACGCCCTGATCTCAATCTCGACTCCCTTCCCATCACTTGCGATTTGAACCTCATCTTCATCATCCTCGAGTACGTTACACTTCGTGACTTTCCTCACAGGCAGAACTCCCCACTCCAATACCCCCTTGCTCTTCCCACCCATCGCATCATACACTCTGCACACCACGCTCCGGCCTTTCCTCTTCGGCAGCTCACCACGGCTAACATCCTCGTCATCTTCGCCACGCTTGATGGTGTCGATAACAAGGTTCGGCGCGCCTGAGATACGGATAGAGGAGAGAAGAGGCGATACGGTGCTGGGAGAGGGGTGGGAGGCGACCTTGAGAGGGTTGTTGAAAGCGAATGCTGTGCGGACTGTTGTCAATGAGAGAGGACTAGCGTGCGGGAGGATGGCGTAGCGGATGTGGTGGCGGCCTAGATTCTCATATTAACAGAATTCTACAATCAAACTACGAAATCATATATAACGTACCCATATCAGCATGTGCATCCGGCGCCTTGGGCGCCCTCAGCAGGCTCAGCCGCATGAGATTTCCGCACGTCGCGAAGCCGTACTTGGAGTCGTTCAGGATCGAGACGCCGTACCCGGCCTCAGACAAGTCGGCCCATTTGTGGCAGCAGACTTCGAATTTGGCCATGTCCCAGGTGGTATTGTAATGTGTAGGCCGCTTGACAATGCCGAATTGGGTCTCGTATGACGCTTCTTGGTTCACGATATCCACCGGGAACTCGACCTTTAAAAACTTCATGGTTTCACGCCACTCAACTTCGCTAGCCATTTCAACATATGAGGGGTGGTTTCCGACCGCTGCCGATAGGCTGATGGTTGTCTTGACCCAACTCTCTGAGCCGATCTTCGTCTCAACCTCGACACTAACGCGGTGGGGGTCGTGCTCCGTGATCGAAGTCTTGCTGGAATGCAGCTCCTGGCGAGAATCAAGATGGTAGACCTCAACATCCCAGGCCTGCCAGTATAGTGGTTTGTCATCAAAGATGACAAGCTGGTTGGCCTTCTTGCCTTTGGGGATAATCTCGCGCTTGGCAGCTATATCGTAGAGAGAGGTGATGACGCCATCGGAGACTTCAACGCGATACTGGCTATTGGAAAGTTGATACACACCCTTTTTGACTTCTTTTATAGATGCGGTGGCGACAGAGTGGGTTGAATCCAGAGGCCTGACTTCTACGATGCCCATCTCCCCGTTTGCGAGGCCGTATTGAGGAGAGCTAGCCATTGCTGGTAGTTTTGTGACCTCGGTACGTGCCCATGGTAGGGTATTGACTGCAACCAATTTACTTTCCTTGGACGGCTTGTCGTCAAAACCAAGCGCGGACATTGCGTCCGATAACAGCTTTTCGCCGGTTTTGAAGACTTTGGCGTAAAGCTATGGAATTTTAGCACTGCCATTGCACGCAACCGGACCACATACCTTGTCAGAATCATCGTAGCACATTTCAATACAGCTGCCAGGTAAGCAGTCATGGAACTGACAAAGAAGGACAGCCTCCCACATATCGTCGATATCCTTTTTCGGATATCTGTACAAGGATTTGGTGCTTTTGACTGTATCCTTTACACTCGCAAGCGTCGCCAAATATTCGACATCACGTAACATGATTTCAGAGTTGCGATTGTTCCGTTTGTTGTTTGCCTGGGTAGTATAGGTGCCGCGATGAAACTCAAAGTATAGCTCACCATACCAAGTCACATATTCTGTGCCTTCTTCTGCCTTCTTCTCCAGTCTGTCAAAGAAGTCCTCAACGGATTCGCCCATTTTGACTCGAGGCAATAGACCAATCTTATCACTAATGCCACGGCATCGCCTAAGCTTCTCGATGTGCTGGAAGGTAGGCCCACCTCCTCCATCCCCTTTGCCAAAGACCAGAAGGGAGGTATGGTCTTGGTCTAGTGATTTATGTTGTGTGACACTACGCTTGATATCTCCGAAATGGGCTTCTGCAGTGTACGTTTCTGAAGGTGCCATGTGGCAAATCACCTGGCTACCATCAAGTGATACCCAGTTGAAAGTCGTATGAGGGAAGCTGTTGATATTGTTCCAACTTAACTTCTGAGTGAAAAACCTCTTCATCCCAGCAAGCTGGCAGATTTGTGGAAGCTGGGCGGAGTAACCAAAGGTATCAGGGAGCCAGAAGGTAGTGCAACGCTGTCCAAAATGACTCTCGAAATATCGCTGGCCGTACAGAAATTGTCGAACAAGGGATTCTCCACTCGGCATGTTCGTGTCATGCTCAACCCAGCTTCCTCCAATCGGCTGGAATGTACCCTTCTTCACCTTGTCCTTGACACTATCAAACACAGATGGATAGTACATTTCTAGCCATTTGTAATGTTGCGCCTGCGAAGCACAGAAACGTAGCTCGGGATATCGATCCATGAGATCGCATTGATTGGACCAAGACCGCGCCACCTTGCGCTTTGTCTCGGCCCACGGCCAAAGCCAGCAAGTATCAATATGGCAGTGTCCAATCCCACTGATGATCGCCTCCTTATCACTATCGTAGACTTTGGAAGAGTCTACGCTGTCACCCAGATATTGTCTAGCAATCTTTCGGCAATCCAAGATGGACTGCTTGCTTCCATTGCCCGCAATGAAACAGTCTACGATTGAATTGCAGATTTGCTGGGCTTCATGGGCTTCCCAAGAGTCTTGTGGGAATTCCCTTGATGCGTCTAAATGCTTGTAAGTCATGATCATGCCATCGGATTAGGGAAAGCATACCGCCAATGATCCAGAAATCAACATAAAGCGCCCTTGCCCCTAGGTTTATGGCAACGATATCCGCTGTATGGAGCTGAAAGTAGCGATTTTGGTTGGGGGGTTGGATTGAATCCCCACCAGGAGCATTTCCAAACATGCCGTTACAGGCCATCTCGACGTAAAAGACGTGCTCTTTCCCATCTGCGAACTTCTTAGGTAGTATCCACTCTGTCCTTTCTCCGCCGCCGGTAAGGCCATGAACGACTTCGCCAGATTCGGTCCATATCATGCCCTCATTGTTTGCATCCCAGTGGAATTCGAGGTGGTCCTTGTCTCGGAGCTGAGATGGCACTTTCAATTGGACACGGAACCAATGTGTCGACCAACTGGGACCAAAGGATTCGCCTACTTTTGTAGGAGAGAATTTGTGAGAGGTGGCCTCTTTGAAAGTGGGTCGGGAAAGGTCTGGAGGGGAGTATACGGAGAGCTTGACGTGGTCACCCCCAGAAGCTCTTCCCTCGTATATCTTTCTGAATGGATAGTTAGCTTTGACTTTCAAGGTATATTTACACGTCCTGCCAGATCCTCGCATAGCAAGCATGCTCTTAGATATGATGGGAGGAACACGTACGGGAGCAATCCTTGCTCTCTGTATTGGCCATCGCTCGTAAACTGTCGGAGGCGATCTGCGTAGATGGAATGGATCTGTTTGCCCACAGGACCGGCTACGAGCTTCGGGTATATGTTGGAGAGAACCATCTTAGAGTTTGTTTCTCCTCCCATCGTGGAGAGAGGATAGAGGTTGTTGGTGGTTATGCTGATGCAGGTACCTTGCATCAACAGCTCCGCTTCAACCCCGCTCGGCAACCACCCGGGGTGGCCCAAGCTCGAACGACTCAACACTCACCTACTTACACTGGCATATCCTACCGGATCACAAGTCATTCTATACCTCACTATGCCCTATTCTACGTTCAATCTATGGGATTCTTTTCATTTTACGCTACCGACCTTTCTATATATCAGATGAAGTGTAACGACAACCAGTGAGATCGGAATGGAAAAAGCCCAGAACACCCAGTGCTTTGCTTGTCCAGGAGCAAATGCCCCGTTCATGCTCATAATTGACGCTACGAGTGTAAAAGGCAAAAATACTGTTGCTGCGACCGTTAATGCTTCCAAACTCTTGCTCTTTGCGATACCAACCCGGCTTTCCTCCACCGAGATGAGGGCAGTAAGAAGATTTATGTTCCTTGCGACGCGCTCCGCATTTCTCTGGAAAAGATTAGCGACGAATTCGAAATCCATTTCGAGAGTGTCGACCGTATTTGCCACGGCCTCGGATTCATCAGCAGTAGACGACTTGTCCCAGAACTTCCGACCATGCACGCGACAAGCGCTTAACTGGTCCTGAACTAACGTCTCATACAACGTGATACGCCGACGTGAGATGAAAAGACTTTTCAAATATCTGTCAAGGTTCTCCAACCGAGGTTCTTCTCTCTCCAAACGCCATTCGATCGTGTTCAATTCCCGCTCCCAGCAAGTGTTTACAACGATCCATTCGGAAGCGATTATGCGATAAAGGTCTTTCAGAAGAACAAATGGACTTGGGATACCACCCTTGTTTAAGTTTTCATCTTGGCGCAAGCAGTTGATAAATGAAGCGCAGTAAGACGGATCGATGTCCTCGGAATTTCTTGGAGCAAACATCCGGTAAGAAGGATTCAAACACTGTCCTAAAGATTTCTCTGGTTGGAAGGCTGGGTCTAGAAGAATTACACCTAATCAATTTTAGCCACTATAGCATTTTAAATGGGCAGATATTGATCTATACCAGTTTTCCAGCCATCGCTATCTTTCGATGCATCAAACCAAACGGCGACGGATTGTCTCGTTAAAACAAGAGGAAAAAACCGTGCCCCGTCTCGTTCAGTAGGATTCAAAGCGCCACCCACTCGAGAAACTCTGGTACTTTCTGGATCTGGCTCGATTCGACCGCTAACTACTTGAATTGGTTCTTTCAGGATCAACTCTCGAGGACTGATGAATCGAAAACGAAGAAATTGTGACTCCACCTTAGCTGACTTTAGGGTTGGAAGGTGTTTCTCAATGTCTCCTAGACAGTACCATCGCGAATTATCTATATGATCCAAGAAGAACTGTGGGTCCACATCGAAACACCCTCCAAGGAGAGCAATGGTTTCAGGGTTAATATCTTCCACTATGAAGATATCACTTTCTGCAGAATTAGGCGCATGACGGGTTACATCTGCTAGAGAGCAGTTTTGCTCAATCTACGGTTTCAAACCATCGAGAAATCGAACCCGGGTGATAGTTGTTGAGCTGACATGCGGCCGTTGCGGCTGCTTCAAAAGTTCGTCGAGTCGCTTTAATGCCGGTATTCTCTGCGCCGTTAAAGCTATATCCTTACAATATTCGTCCGGAGTCCGGCTAGATTGTGGTTTAGAGCTACCCATTTCACTTGAGTATATACAACTCATTGCGGGCTGGTCAGAGTTATATAGTCAGCAATAAAAACCAGGCAAATGGAAGCCTTGTGCCTCTAATATTATCACGTGTTGTCCAGAGCGAGATGATATGGAGGAAATTTCTTTTTTGAGGTCTTCAGCCTGATGAACAAATTCTCGCAAACACGAGAGTTGGCTACCTCTCCATCACACCGGTCTCCATGTCAAGGCTTGACACTTAGCATAGAAAATACGAGAACGCCCTTACCGTTTTCAGAAAATGCGCGATTGATGTGATCCAAAGAAAGGAATATGCATGAACTATTCTCACCGAATTCTAACTGAGAGGTTCTCCACTGCGAAAACCACTGGCCGCCAGTGATCTTATTGGACTGGACTGGAGTGGATTTGACCCCCAAATCCACTCCATACGCTGGAGGCGGTGGAGCTCCAGGACTCCAATATGGCTCCAGATCAAATATATACTATAAATAGTAAGTCTTGGCAGAAGGTAAGGAAAAAGGTAAGGAAGGAAGAACGTACCAGATTAACCCTAAATCACAAGGCCTCTATATAAGAAGCTTCGTAATCTTCTACCTCAATCGCCTCCTCAAGGACGGCATGTGCGCCCTCATCGTGGCTCTCACTCTCGTCATCATCTGACTCTATAACCACAGGCTCACCGGCCCACCTGGCTCCCCCGGAGGTAACTCTACTACCGCATTTACTACTGCATTTTAAATATAATAGTACTGATATGTAATCGAGTCGTCGCCTTCCTTTAGCTATAGATCCTCACTCTAAAGTTATATAGGTAACGTGCGTTGCTTTATATGCTTCGGTTTCTTCGTTAAGGCGTTATATCGAATATAGTTCTT
>Ga0307515_10011445_pt1 | contig 16839 bp, 14 predicted proteins | sample 17_EM_MG_FD_194513 | JGI IMG/M metagenome (GOLD analysis project Ga0307515, IMG submission 194513) | Populus trichocarpa ectomycorrhiza microbial communities from riparian zone in the Pacific Northwest, United States - 17_EM | ecosystem: Host-associated > Plants > Roots > Unclassified | place... | reverse complement strand
ATTTCGTAATGAACATGGGTAGCTGTTCCCTATGTTCCTGTATCTTCATTCCAACTTTAGCAATATGCGTAATATCCCCGGATTCAATAGGTCTTCCGTCGATGACCTCCACTTGTTTCTTTTCCTTCAGTTCTTGAAGTGGTATTTTATGATGGCGAGCAAAATCTTGATCCATAAATGCAATGCCAGTAGCTCCGCAATCAATCAGCGCATGTGTAGGTATCTCTTGGTTATTCACGGTCAATGAGCAGGTTATAACTAAATGTTTGCCTTCCATTGAACCTTCCAATACCTCCACCTTACTAACTGATAATCGCGAAATTCCAAAACATTTCAAAGCATTTAAAACAAAACTTTTTTCGTCAACCAAAGCGCCATCCTGCTTGGGTTGACCTAATCTTTTCCCGATTCCTCGGAACCATCCTTGGTTCCTACTTCCTTAACTTCTGCTCCAGCCGCCTTAAACGTCCGAGCCTTCTTTCTTGCCGCACACTCTGCTGCCCTGTGGTTAAACCCACCACAGTATAAACACCTTCCATCCGCAAATCTCTTCGCTCTCTCCTCATCCGATATCCGCCTCCTCCCGGCACTGAGATCCATTGGTGCTGGTCCGGTATATCCGGCCACAGTCCCTGCTGGTGCTACCTCCGGTGCTTTCGGAGGTCCTGGTATTCTTGGTGCGCTTGGGGATCCTGCTGAAGTGGTCCATTTATGTTGCGCCGCCTTCTCCGCCTTTCTTTGTCGAATTTGGTTGTCCCGTTTCTGGCACAACGTTACAAACGCGGGAAGCTCCTCCGGCATATCAGTATGTATAAAGGAATCCTTCATCTCCTCAGATAATCCTGACCTCAAAGCGTTTCGAAGTGCGGAAGGATTCCAATCCAGATCGGCCGCTATCACCTGGAACTCGGCATAGTACAGAGAGAACTCGCGGTTCTTCTGTTTAATTTCCTTCATATTCCGTTCCGCGGTGGCTACTCGGTCGGGGTCCCCAAAAGCTGCTTCCAGGAGTTGTATAAAAGGTGGTAGGCTTTCCAGCCCGATCTCTCCGTTGTCGCAGACGTGTGGCAATATCTGTTTTAGGGCGATCCCGCTCAGGCGGTTGAAGGCGTACCTCATCTTCGCCTGTTCGTCGGGGAACCTGCTGAGTGTGTGGCGGATGACCATTCGGAGTTGCGCAATCCAGCCTCTCAACTGAGTTCGATCCGATCCTGAAAAGTCCGGGGAGTCGGGAAATTTCTGTCCTCTGTCTTCGGGTTGGTGGGGGGTTGGAGGTGCTACTCGTGCGGCTAACGATAGCGCATTCGCTAACTGCGTCCTCAAATTCCGGCCCTCCTCGCTGGCTTCGCGGGCGTCCCTGGTCATATCGTCCAACTCCCTCCTCAGATCTTCGTCTGTTCCCGCTGTCCGGGGGGTTTGTCGGGCTACCTCCAGTTCGTTCCGGAGGGTCGTTAATCGTGTCTCGTATTCGGTATGATCGCATACCAGCGGGGGAGGTTGGGTCTGTGCTTGGACGATGGTTATTTGATTCCGCAGGTCTGCGATCTCCGCGGGGTGACTGCACACTTGTTGTATTTCCTGTACCGGTTGTGAATATTGTGCCACCCTGCTCAGGACCTGCTGTGTTACCATCAATAGCTCGATGCATTCTGTGTCTGTGGTTTCTCCGAGGTTCGTGTCGAGAATCCGATTGATGGTTACCTGGTCTTGTACTGACACCAGGGCCGCTCGGGGTTCCTGTGATGCGGACATTACAGCGGATCAAGCACATCTACCAGTGCCAATTGAACTGGTCAATTTCAGAAGGAGTAGGTGTCGGTGGTTCGACAACAATCAGAGGAATCTCAAAGAGCTTTGCTGTTTCTGCTGCTGCTGGTGCGTGTCCTTCATTCTCGTGGGTTTCGCAACAGCCGTATCCTTCGCACCAACAAGGGATATCTGCTTCGCAGTTAAACCAGGAGTGGGCTCCCCAATACCTGGTCCAGCTATTTCCGAATACCGGATCGTCAAGTTCTAAGCCTCCTCCGTATGCGGCAGCCTCTGTCCAATAGAGGTTCCAAGGGGATAAAGTATCTGATTGTTCACAAAAGTAAGCGGGAAGGCAGAGATCGTCTACCTCAGTATTTAACAATCCTTCGATGCTTTCGAAGGCGTTCAAGGGTTCAGGTTCGGACAGTGTACAATGTGTGCCCGCAAGGTCAAACCAGTTTGTTCGGGAGGTACAATTACTGTCGTATTTTTGCATTCGAGTATGGGGATCGATGAGGGTAATCTCGGATATCAAATCCGGTAAGCTATCTGCGGATATCAACGCAATCGTCGCAAATATGAATCCAACGACGTTCGGCTCCTAAATATACCCAACAGGAGGGGGAACAAGGTTCGTAACAATACCTACAACCGTTCGAGGGATGCAGGCACATTCAAATGGTTCAATTCGTAACTGCAACAACCGCAGATCGAAATATAACTATCAGTTTCTTCGAAAAGATACCAACACAAATCAAAACAAGGAGTCAGGCAATGTTGACAAAACATCCGCTATCAGGTGCGTATATAGAGGACTCGTTCTAGTGTAACGGGCGGGGTCGTGCGCAGGTGATATGGATGTTGCAGGACTCAACTCGAAGTGCGTATCGACGGACAAGAGTCGGAATGTTTTTTCAGAATCGTACTATTGCTTGCTATACAAGAGAACGAGTAAAGAGAGAAGAAAAGGAAATCCTCCAACACCATCAACACTCTCTTTATATACAATTCTTCTGCCACCCTCGAACCATTCCTCATGCTCCGATGTACCATCCGAATCTTATCCCATGATCTTACACACCACTCCTCTATTCCTTATCATAACAACCACGCCATCTCTCCTGACGTCGCAACACCTAAAACCACTTCCTTATCTAACTAAATTATACCGCCACCATCTCGCCGCTTCCTCCGCGTCTTTCAACGTCTCCGCCTTTCCGTAACACAATTCCTTCCACACCTTCTGTATCTTTCTACTATTATTTCCAAATATCTCCGTACCTTCCTGCGCCGTGACAAGATGCAAGACCAAAAATCATTGACACTCTGTTGACCCTCATTTCCAGGATGGGGCAGGGAGTGTGGCTCAACATTTTTTGATTGTAAAGGCAGCCTATATATCCAAAAAAGAAAATGATACACAATCATTAATATTTTGCCATTGACCGTAGGAAATCTGAATGCAACCATGGATAGAGCAACCCGAATAGCAGAACCGGAGATTGGAACTGGTGGGTCTAGCCATACCCAGCAAAATCTGCAGATTGACAGGTATAGATCTGGGTTTCGCCTGCCAAGAAGCATTGCATTGAGTTTTTGGCCAGATCAGAAACCAAACCGACCCATTGTGGCTTTCCCAATCTGGACCGCTGCATGGTTACCCGGACCTGCTGCCAACACCTGGCTTAATGTGATATCCTGTGTCACCGCCCACAACCTAGCAACCGATCATGCAAAAAAGCATTCAAGTACTGGAAGCAGCGATAATTACTTCCGCCACACTCATATTCAATCTTCACTCTCTCCCTGCAACAATGCAACCATGGGTAGAGTGAAGTGCAGAGATGCAGCCACAGAAAGAGAGAATCAGATTTGTGAAGCGCTCCATATAGTGTTACCAACAGGTCCAAGTAACCCGGCAGCACTCCAGGTTCGGACCGTACAAATGCATCCATTCAGTTCTAGACCTGTTCCAAATCCCAGCCCACTTCCGCTTGGCGGGGCAAACCCGGACCCGTACCCATCAACCCAGGGGTTTTGCTGGGTTTAGGTAGACCCGTGGGTTCCAATCTGCGATTCTGCTTTGCAGATTTTTCTATTTATGATCACACTCCGATATTCTACTGTTAATTGCACAATATTGACTATGGTACTGCATTGTCATCTTCTGGTGTATTGACAGCCTTTATATACCAAACAAGTAGAGCGACGCTCCCTACCCCATGCTGAAAATGAGCATCAATGAAGCGTCAACATATGATGATCTTGGATCTTGGGTGATCTAAGTGGCGCTTAATCGCACGTATCTATAAACAAGTGATTGGCAGCCTTGTTGCGCATATAAGCAAGTGTTATTCCCAAGATAACCTCCTGAACAGTTACAACTTATTTGGTTTGCAAAAGTGCAACTAAGTGTTCCCAAGTATTTTAGACGACAAAAACCGCCAAAACTGAGTTTATCAACTTCAACAGCCACAGCGTGCTTCGATAACCCACGATCGAAGGCCCAGGATCGTTGACACTCCGTTCCCGCAGATTTTCATGATGGGGCAGGAACCGTGTCTCTTTCTTTTTTGCCTATACATAATGGCAACACATCCATTATGCGTAATCACTACCAAATCATGTTTGTATTACCTGACTTACAGGACCAAAAATTATTGACGCTCCGTTGACGGTCATTTTCAAGATGGGGCAGGGAGTGTCTCACTCTTTTTTTTGCGTTTAAAGGTTGTCAATGCTGTTGTTATGTATAAACACTACAAAATTACTTCGTAATTACCAGACTAACAAGACCTAAAATTGTTGACGCTCTGTTGACGCTCATTTTCAACATGGGGCAGGGAGCGTGTTGCTTTCTTTTGTGCCTATAAAGGGTCGCAACACTTCCAATATGTTTATGCCGTGCCAAAGTGAGTTTTTATTACCCGACTTACAGGACCCAAAATCGTTGACGCCCTGTTGACGCTCATTTTCAATATAGGGCAGGAAGCGTCTCGCTTTGTTTTTTGCGTATAAAGGTTGTCAATGCTGTTGTTATGTATAACCGCTACAAAATTACTTCGTAATTACCAAACTGACAAGACTTAAAATCATTGACGCTCTGTTGATGCTCATTTTCAAGATGGGGCAGGGAGCGTGTTGCTTTCTCTTTTACCTATAAAAGGTGCCAACACTTCAATTATGTTTATTCACTGCCAAATCATGTGTTTATCACCTGACTTACAGGACCAAAAATTGTTGGCTCTCCGTTGACGCTCATTTTGCCTTGGGCATATCCGCACTATGGAACCATTCACTTTCATATAGTATATCAATAATAGTCTTATGGCAGCCATTCTGTTCTGTTCATTTACATTCTCCTTTATTACTACATTGTTCTTTAATGATGCATATAAATAAAATCTTTAAAATATAGTTCAAATTGTCCACTAATTGTAGATATTGATAATATACAAAGATTCCGTTCCCTTCTGTCAACTCTCATCTTTGCTGTTATGTTCACTCAAAAGGCTGCTGTCTTCTACAAAATGGCAGTCGGCTGCATTACCATGCAGCTGATAGTGTAGTAACCTGTGGATGGACCTTGAACACTCAGCAAATCTGGAATGAAATCTTCATTGTGCGTGCGAACATTGGAATATGGATCAAGATTGAGCAATTGAGCGCTGGGAAGCCGAGTATGTATATATACATATCCGGGTGGCACACCATCTGTTTTGGAGCGTTGAGTCCTCTCACTGACTTCGGGTGGTACAGGTGGCATTCTGGCCCGCAGTGGCGCCGGTCGTAGTGGAGGTGCAGCTGTGCCTGTACCCCTCCAGCGAGTCACTAGATTCAATGCTTTGCCATTTTGGCAAGGAAGAAAGCCATCCATATGATTTTCACGAACCATTGCAGTGTGTCTTTCTATCACAGCCTTCACCTTGGTATGCCCGGGAGACACAACACCCCGCTTCTGTTCTTCTCGGACTTCAGCGCGAGGTTTCTTGATTGGTTGTTTCGTTTCCTCCACTGTGCCACACAAAAACCCTTCTTTACCCAGTTTGGCCATATTCAAAGCAAGAAGCATGTCGGACTGTTCAAGCTGTACCCGACCTCCTTGTCTTGCCATTGTAGCTGACATGTTGAAAACCTACAAGAGATTAGTCACTGCTTCTATGGTGAGATTCGGCTGTTACCTCTACTATATACAACTCCATATGTTCCTCTAAGGTCTTTAAAGGCTGTTTCGTCCATTCCCCGGGATGTTTACCGCCAGATTCCTCTGCGAAAATCCCCGAAGTCACAACATCGTAGTGCTCAAATTTATGGACTGTGCAGACCAATGCATTGGCCAACCATGGAGGTTCCCGCTTGCAGGCGGTGATACATGTGTCACGAAGCTCTCTGCGTACCCCAGCTGTGCGTTACATTGTTTATTGACCGTCGTCTACATCAATATGGATTGTCTCACATCCGATCGCATGCTGCTTCTTATTCCTGCTGCTTCCGGTTGTACGTACTATTTTTAAATAAGTGTCCTGGGTCATATTTTAAGTGGCTACAGTTGGAGCTTCGCGGTGCACTAACTGGTGTCTGCGTTGCTGCTGGGTCACACCGGGTGGCGCATTGGTTGAAGTGCCTGATGTTCAGCTCAATTAGGCTCCAATCGCACCTGTTTGAAGAGTTTCTGGATCCATGACTTGTGGTCGTGGAATGGTGAGGAACATGATCACGAAAAGAAGTGGAATGTCCTGAGGAATATACTGTTAGCTACAAGTTGAAATGGAATGAGTGTCAGCCAACCTGCACCTGGAATTCAAGCTGAATTCGGCTGCGTATAGCTGCACTGCATATAGCTGAAGGGGATCCCAACAGTCCAACAATTGTCAGTAAGTCAGTCCAATGTTGTTTGTGTGTTTACAGGGATACATCGTGATGAACGACAGCTGATATCTCATGTTTGATAGATATGAAAAGAACATTCTTTGATGGAGAGGACGTCTGGCGATATTTACTTCAAGACATCGCCTGGATGTTAAGTGAATCACACGCTAACCATCAGGTCATAATGGACAGTTTGCATGACCATTCCCACTGAAGTGATGGTCAAAATGCTGATTTTGCTTTGTTCAAATTGATCAAACCCACCAACCTTGACATAAAAGATGCAGCTTGCCTCCATGTGGTCCATATCTTGCAACATCCAGCATCTCACCAAACAACAAGATCAACACAAGATAAAATGGTCAATGCTCCGAAAAGACCCTTCCACCACTCCCAGTGGCCAAATAGAGCCCATTGACAAAGAAATCCCCACAACGACGTCATCAAGTGAATAAAGGCTAGAGTACATTGGAGGCAGAAAGGGTCTGAGGATTGGGAACATTGTGCTGTTTACGATCAAAAAAGAAGCGTTCTGTGGAGAATTGACCGAAAACACTCTTCTTAAGCCACCAAGCGAATGAGAAATACATCGACGATGATGTCGATAGAGGGACCGCAGTGGCAAGAAAGCGAGTTCAAGACGCAGAGACAGCGATTATACAACAGCAGGAACACAGGAGGAATGTTGAACTGGCATGATTCACAACCACACAGCCTGAATCAACATTTCGGGAGATGTTCACTGCAATCTGAGACAGTCTGAGTGATCTTGCAAGTTCCGAAAATGAGGAGGATGGGGAAGACAAAGATGATGATGAAGCAGATACAGAGCTTGGCAAGCTGAGTGAAGATGATGAATCTGGCTGGGTGATGGGCACAATCTCCAAAACGTTACAGCACCGCATGGAGAGAGTTCGGCAGATGCAGATGAAGCTGGACGAACTAAGCCAACCGGTATGGGGGGACGTAGCTGACTACTTCCGTGAGAGAGGAATCATGTATGGGACAACTGAATTGTAGTTTCCGGCAGTTGTGAAGCCCCAAACAGTCACAACAGGAGCCACACCATCACTGACAAGATTGGGAGAGCTTATGCTGGTTCTTGATATTGTCACAGTACAATGACAGATGCCACAAGTGACGTCTCGACAGGGAAGTAGTCAAATGAGGCTGGGTTCAGAAAAACCTCAGGCAGACAATCACACAGTATCTCGGATGCCCATCACCGTGCCCGATTCCTCACAGATGCAGACGGTGAAGCCAGCATCAGCCAAATGCAATTTCGTCCGGAAGCCATACGCAAACCTCCCACACACTCCCGTAGCCCTCGCGAGTGCTTCTAAGTACTTCCAGATGCTCCCAGCCTCCCTCTGGAGGTTTGCAAAGTGCTCCCAGAGTGTGCAAGAGCATTCTCAGGTGCTCCTGAAAGCACCTGCAGTGATGAAGGTGCATTCAGGATGCTATGAGATATGACTCCTATTGGGATAGTCAAATGATGGAGCTACTGAGACCTCTGCAGAAGCTCTGTGGGAGACTTGGTGCTGTATTCTCACACCAGTGGACCTTTAGGTTCCATGCCGATAAGGCATTTCATCAATCATATTGGTCTTTGTTACAGTCACAAGATTTGCTACATCATAATAGGGCAAGTATGATCTAAGTCTCTCTATATTTATACATACGAAGATACAGGGATAACGGAAGTGGACTCAGCGACAGGCAGTATATATTTGCGAGGCCCCTGGGTAGATAGACATCTCATTGAACGAAATACACACTCTATCATGCCCAGCTCTTGATCTCATGCGCTGTTGCTCAGGGTTCATAGATCCATGCAATTTGTGTAGTTCATCATGGCCAGATAGCCCTTCATATCATCTCACCCTCTTCCTACGCTCCACGAGCGAGAACCTCTCTTTCCTATGAATTCCCTTCGGATACCATGTGAGGAGCGGGGGAGTGTTGATGATGGGCTATCTGCCTACTAGGCGCACCATTTCCCCACACGGTGATCGACTGAACTTAGAGATGCACTCCAACCCCGTAATCGCGACAGTTTGAAGATTCACTTCGAGGCTGTAATCGACCAAGTGTGGAGATGCACTAGGAAGCCAAGCTCGTGTGACTTTAGAGATACACTTGAAGGCTGCAATTGAGGGAGTTTGAAGATGCACTTGGAGGCCTTAAGCAAGCGAGTTCGAAGATCCACTTGGAAGCCGTGATTGAGCGAGTTCGGAGATGCACCTGGATGCCTTGATCAGGCAAGTTTGGAGATGCACTTGGGGGCCGTGATCAAGCGAGTTCGGAGATGCAATTGGAGGCCGTGGTGGTGCGAACTTGTAGGCCGTGATGGTGCGAGTTTAGAGATACACTTGGAGGCCGTGGTCGAGCGAGTTTGGAGATGCATTTAGCTGCCGTGATCGAACGGGTTCGGAGATACACTTGAAGGCCTTGATCGAGCGACTTGGGAAATGCACTTGGAGGCCTCGATTGTGCGAGTTTGCAGATGAACTTGGAGGCCTTGAGCGAGCGAGATTGGGGATGCACTTGGACTCCGTGAGCTAGCAAGTTCGGAGATGCACTTGGTGGCCGTGATGGTGCTCACTTAGCGGCCGTAATCTTGCGAGTTTAATGATACACTTGGAGGCCGTGATCAAACAAGTTTACACATACACTTGATGACCATGATCGAGTGATATTGAAGGAGTACTATACGAGGCGGTCAATCTGGAGGCGGTAGTTCGGGAGAGAGGCGTGACGGGAGTTGAGACTCTATTCATTGGTTAACTCGTGATTGTGCGAATGTAGAGAATTGAGCACAACATGGTCTGCCGAGAGATTGGAGAGTGGCTGGGAGCGGGTGACAGTCAATCTTGGGATGGTGCTGTATGCGGCGTATACAGTACGTGGTGTATGCAGTACCCGGTGTATGCAGTACTGAGTGTATGCTGTACTTGGTGTATGCTGTGCTTGGTGTATGCTGTGCTTGGTGTATGCTGTACTCGGTGTTGACTCTTGATCATGGCATGGAGAGATTGTAAGGGATGACTTAACTTTGTGTTCTTAGGTGATGGTAGAATTGAGGACAAGAAAGAGAGAGATGAGAGGGTACGGGGAAAACATCATGAGAAACTGGGACTTGGAGAATCTCATGTGCGACTCGATTTACCATCCCCGATACAGCAGGTGCGAGTCCGGATCCGGCGTGCAATAACACCGATACAAGGTCTTCCCAAGCCTATTAGGCATGTCATACCCCTGATTTCTCATGTCCGCTCATAATCACATTGTTCTCATTGTCATCCCTCATCTCCCTCTTTCTCGTCCACGACTCTACTCTCATCGCAGAACACACAATCGAGTAATCCCTCTCTATCTCTCCATGTCATGATCATGAGTTGACACTGAGTGCAGCATAAACTGAGTACAGCATACACCGAGTTCAGCATACACCGAGTACAGCATACACCGAGTAAAGCATACACCGAGTACAGCATACACCGAGTACAGCATACACCGAGTAGAGCATACACCGAGTAGAGCATACACCGAGTACAGCATCCACCCAAGATTGTTTGTCGTACCTGCATTCACATGATTACGACTTGACCCCTGAATGTAGCGTCAGCTACTGGCGTGCCTCCCTACACAATCGACCGCCCTCAGCCAGCTCTCCAAGACAGCTCAAAGGTAAAGTGACCTTGTCACATTCCCATGGTTGCGAGTTAACCAACTGATGAAAAGAGTGTCAGCACCTTGCGCGCCGTCAATTGACTGCCTCACAGTACTCATCCAGACTCGCTCAATCCCGGCCTCCAACGGTATCTGCGAACTCGCTCGATTACAGCCTCCAAGTTTGCAAGATCGTGGCCTCCAAGTGCATCTACACACTCACTTGATCGCACCCTCCAAGTACATCCTCAAACTCACTCCATCACAGCCTCCAAGTGCATCTCCAAACTTGCTCGATCACTGCCTCCAAGTGCATCTCCAAACTCGCTCGATCACAGCATTCAAGTATATCTCTACACTCACCCGATTGCTGCCTCCAAGTTCGCACTATCACGGCCATCAAGTCCATCTCCTAACTTGCTCGGTCACGGCCTCAGAGTGTATCTCTGAGTTCACTCGATCGTCATTATCAGGTGCACCTCAAATTGATCTACATCACCACCTGCAGCCAGTCCAGATATACTGTGTGTAGATGGGTAGCTATTTAGATACATAGATACATAGATGAGAATAAAAACTTAATACATGAGTTTTAAAAATCATTGAACGATAAGTAGTAGCTATGATTTCCAGGTGCACCAGCAGCGTTCCCAAAGCAGGTGTTGTTTTCCCAGACTGCTCTACTGTGATTCGAGGTGCTCCCAGACTTGTTGCTGGCACTCCCAGGTTTGTCACCGGCGCTCACCGGTGCTTCATGGCTTGTCATCCGTGCTCCCAGTTACTCTGAACGCCGGCAGGAATTCCCTCCCAGGGTCTGATACTCTCCTGAAATTGACACATCTAAGTTTACACTCCACATCCTCTCAGACACTCCTGGAGGCTTCCAGTGACAAAAATACATTTTGCTGATGAGTTCAACCCGTAAGCTTTTACCCCTGCATATTGCGTCACTAGCTAATTACCATATAGAAATTGGATTCGGACGAAGACATGGTGAAGGCTCCTCTGTCACCGGAGGAGTAGATACCCAAATAGGTAATTTTGATGACTTATCTCAAGTATAAGCAATTTGTAATTACTTTGTTAGGTGTTAGCTTTTTCTCGATTTCAGTGACCAAATTGTGAAACAGAATTATTCGTCAGTGTGTGTGCAAGGGTCGCACAGGCCATGCGCATGTTCTAGACTCCAAATCTTGTTGATTCACAAACAATACACTGAATATGATGTTCCCTCTTACGGTTAAATGATAAAGCAAACCAAAATTTGAGACGAAATTTAGTAACAAAGTTTAACTCAGCGATGTGATACGACTCATCGAAGGAGTGGTCAAAGCACATCTGAAACCCGCATAAGTGACAGCCGTCAGTCTGCATCAATTCATGCAGCCAACTACATCACGCTCCGCTCAGACCTCCTGTACATGGTCGAGAAATTGAAAATTGATCATGGTACGTCATGGAAACCGAGGAGAATGAGCAGGATAATGAATGGTGAGGACGTCGGGCTATACATATCTAAAACTACTGCATAGATTTTCATGCGGTGAATTGCTGGCGGTAAGCACTGAAACGTGATGGACCTATGTCATTCATCATGCAACTGACGTCTATTGTGGTGACTCAGAAACTGAGATGTCTCCAAGATTTTGGATTCAAATGATAATACATGGAAACGATATACTGGTTGCCAAAAAAGACTGTATGGATTTTCTGTACAATTGTTGAGCACCCAATGACTGTTACTGTGTCTCTAAGGTGAGCTCAAAGGTGAGCGTCAACAGAGCGTCAATGATTTTTGGCATTGCATCCTGGAAAATCCAGATGGTTTCACTGCAATATTCACTCACAATTGAACTATAGCCCGCCTTTCTAGTCACAAATGATTGGGATAGCATTGCTACTATGTCCTAAAAATGAGCGTCAACTGAGCATCAATCACTTTTGGCCTTGCATCATGGAAAATGCAGGTGCTTTACGCCGACATTAAGCCATAGTCAAACTATCGGCCGCCTTTCTAGGCTAACATGGTTGTGACAACATCGCTACTATGTCCTTAAAATAACCCTCAAGGGAGTGTCAACGACTTCTGGCCTTGCATCGTGGCAAATGGAAGGGCTGTGCGGCAACATGAATCCATAATCGAACTATCGGCCACCTTTCTAGGCAATACTGCTTTTGACAACTTCATCACTATGCCCTAATAATTACTGTCAAAGGAGCATCAACGGTTTTAGGCCATGCATCTTGGAAAATTATGAGGCTGCACGACTACGTTGATCCATAATCAAACAATCAGCTGGCTTTCTACGGGAAAATGTTTATGACAAAACCGTTACATTGTCCCTGAATGAGCTTCAATGGAGAGTCAATGATTTTTGATATTGCATCTTGGATAATGTAACGGCGATGGAACGCAGATACCCCACGCTGAACCCATCAGCAGCCTGTGTCGGTAAAAATGCTAGTGACTATGTCGCCTCCGCCTCCTACAATTGAGCGCCCACAGAGCGTCAATGGATGTTGAAGAGGCTCAGAATGCTACTCAGCAATGAACAGGATTGTGCTGTTCCTAAATCGAAATTTATGCGGTCAGTCTCTGCAATCTGACCGTGTATACAACTTCACAAATATGCATTCAATGTCTTACAAATCTGATTTTATACTTGTAGCAGTAGAGTCAATATTTAAGAACCCGCAGTTTCCATTACAGTATTGTTTCTTTCAGCAGTCTTTCGAGTCAGATTACCCAGCTTTTCGATTCCGACTGCCATGTCGGATTCAAAATCTTTGAACTCCTCGTTGCTCAAGGTCATGATCTCTTCCCAAAATGAACACCTCTTTATTCTTGAATTGAGTGACCTGATCATTTTGGATGATTGGTGGGCTTCACTGAATGTCGACTCGAAGCAGCCTATTGCTTGGAATAATTCTAGACAGGCGCCTTCGTGGCGATCCTATTTACACTGCGGAATTGAGTAGACCGGCAGTTCTGGCATCATATAGATTGTTTGTCATCAAGTTCTTCGCCATCCATCAGAACATGGGACCAGCTCAATTGGGAAACACTTGCTGGCAAAAGGTCACATGGCAAAGTTAAACAAATTAACAGAGTCAGAGGTTACTGAATTGAATAGTTCGACAGTCGATGAAACAGCTTTCGCCATCCTGAAGAGGCAAGGAAATCGAGGAATCACAATAGTAAGTTGGCCGAGGAAGATCAGGTTTAACTTCGACGTTGAACCATATTGAATGAAATGACGCACAAAACATTCTAAACTAGGAGCTAAGGACTTTGAAACTTCCGAATTTCACCAAGGCACATGCAATCGCTAACTCGTGTTAGGATGTGTTTCGCCTCATCCTCCACGGAACGCGATATCGAATCCAGAGCTACGACGGTCATATGAGGCATTACGCGATGACCTAGTGCTGCCATCCGCTACAACCCTCAGCATCATTTGCCCCAGGCAATATGCACTGACTGTGTATGCAGTTAAGAAGGAATTGCCGTCACCAGATCAAGTAAGTTTTGACTTGGACGGATGGACATCACTGAACACACTCGCCATAACGTCAGTCATTGCATACTATATCAGTCGAATTTAGGCATTGCTTGAAGTTCAACTCACTTTTGATGAGGTTGATCTCCTGTTCTTTTCATATTTCGAAACATAATTCAGGATGATAGGTCAAGGGCCAACATACTGGAGCAAGGGTAGCCGTACATTTGAAGGATGTGCTTGATCATGTTGGGGTTACCGACGGCCGTGTTCTTGGAATTACGACTGATAATGCCTCCTCATATTACTCCATGTCACGCTAGCGGCAATCAACACATTACGCCTCTGGAATCGAGTGGCCTGCATTGAGGTACCACATACCATGCATGGCGCACATCATACAGCTGGCTTGAGGTGCATTCATGAGCAGTCTCGGTGTAAATGGCCGCACCAGGTCTTGGGAAGCCAATGAGCATGATCAGCAAATTGGAGAGAATCAAAGCATAGATATCGGGAGGAGTCAAAGGCTTTGAAAAGAGGGCAACGCTAGAATCAATAAGGTGTCGGCCATGAAACCAGGTTTAGCAAAGATAATTGAGAAAGTTCATATTTCAAGATGTTTTGAAATTGCTGAAACTGACCTTTAGGTAGCAGAGAATGCTTGATGTATTAATTATGCTAACGCCCGGTCGCCAAAACGGGTTCATCGACCGTCAAAACGCCAATGTCCGCATCACGGTACTTCCAATTATTGATGTGAAACACATTGTAACTCAAGACTGGAGTTGCTCAAGTGTGCCTTCCGATTACGTGAATCCACATGCGAGTGGCTTAAACACCCAAGATACAGCGATTACCGGCCTCTCTTCACAACACAAGATGAGTGTACGATTGGGAAGTATGTTGTGGAAGTTTTGAAGCAATTCCGCAATTGGACCCTGTGGATGTCGAAGAGGCATACAGTCAAATTGCATCACATTATCACAGTGTACAATACCACATTCGATCACATGGATGGCGTGATGTGAGCTTTGTTTAAGAAAAAGACTCAATCGAAGGAAGACTTGTTCTTCTCCATGAAGTTAGCTCGACAGAAGCGGTCCAAATATTACTCTGAAGTCACTCGAATGATGGGTATGGATCCCATTTCTGCACATACTCTCGATCCTTTCCGGAAGTTGCGATCATTTAGAAAGTGGGACACAGGAAGGGATATCAATCCTGAGGACGAGACATCCTATACAATTCAATACCATGAGGCCTTTCTGAAATATTTGGACAATCAATACTTTGCCAAACATCGACGTGTGCCGGTCAATAAACACGAAAGCTTACCGATGAGCAATATCATCCCTTCTGCAACGGCTTCAGCATCCTGGCAATCATCCTTTGATCCCTATGATTTGTCCAGCGATGATGAAGAATACTCAATGCCTAACTATGTGGCTGAGACTACACCAGGACGAAGCGATTGCGCGGCACTAGTATTAGCAACAGGTCCAAATTCCCGGTTCGGTTCCCGGTCCGGTTCCAACCCGGAACCGAACCGTTGCAATGTGTTTCCACACACAACCTGGCATTTCAACATCACAACTTTGCCTCCAATTAAGTATTTGAATTCTGATCGTATGATGATATGATCAGTATGTAGATTGTGCAGTTCAAGCCGCTCTTTCACCTCACGATCTCAGATGTGTGATCTGACCAATATTCGTTGAGTCGCTATCGAAAACCCGCTCATTTCTCTTAAATATGCCCTTTTTTCACAGCCACTCAACAAATATCAGTCGGATCGCGAATCGGAGTGCGCGAGGTGAAAGAGCAGCCAGAACTGCACAATTTACGTACTGATCACGTCACGATATGATGAGAACTCAAATACTTCATTGGAGCGAAAGATGTAGGAACCGTAAAACGGAACCGCGGTCTGGTTTGAACCCATGCCCGAACCCTGTGGGTACCCCCATATTCTGGGTAACAACCTGGACTGGAGAGTCCGGTCGGGTTCCAAACCCGGAACGCAGCCGGGTAACCCGCAACCATTGCTAACACTACGCGGCACGCATATTAACCACCGCCAGGCTCTATTTGAATTTGCCTCTTGAAGCACCAACGAACTGGGGGCAAATTATTCCAAATCTCAATGATTACCATTCCGACCCAATGGAGATTAGCAGAGCATTGTGGTTGCCGGACATAACCGACAGGTGGCATCAACAGGAGCAAACACACTCAAAGTATGACGATCTCTCTAATGTGGCGCGCGACATGATCTCTATCATACCGCATCAGCAAAAAATATTTCCGTCCTGGCGGAATAGCTCCGTCAGAGTGGACGCGTTCCGTCAGAGCGGTCAGAGACACCCCGGTGGCGGAATACTCCGCGCGAGGCCATAATACCAGGCGTTGCATTGCATATCGCATTCCGATCGCTGTTTCACCGTTTCTTCTCGCTCTGTCGTTCTCCAATTTTAAACGAACACTCTGGCGGTGAAGGCCAACTGTGACCATATGTAGGAATGGGTTCATTGGGCACACGTTTGCATCGGGATTGCAATGCGATGGGTGACGCTGTGAAAACCACTCCTTGCGTTCCTTCTACCTGCGCGCAAAATGCAATTCTCTCTTTACTCATTATACACATCATTCCAAGTCGCCAGATCTATGTGGCTATTGACAATGCATCGCTCGTTCCGTCCGTCTCCTGTCTTACAACTAGTAGCTGTCTCTGGAATTACGTGCGCGCAGCCGACGATGTTTCCCACACTGATAACTTACAAAGCAACGGCTGCCGGTGCATTTCTCACTTGTACAAATTTCGAGACGGGATCCAAGTTACCCGAGTTTTCAGGTATTGTGGTGAGCGCCAGGGCTAACCAATACTCAACGAAAGCTCCATCCTCGTTTTGGAGCTTGATCTTGAATAGTCGTTGCAGTTGCCACGGCAGACGCCCATTCAGCGCGTCATAACACCTCCCTGGGCGTTGCTTTACCCACACCCGGTCATTCCGTCGATCCCCTCCGCGCCACCTCTGGCTTCCTGTGCTTC
>Ga0307515_10011444_pt1 | contig 16839 bp, 5 predicted proteins | sample 17_EM_MG_FD_194513 | JGI IMG/M metagenome (GOLD analysis project Ga0307515, IMG submission 194513) | Populus trichocarpa ectomycorrhiza microbial communities from riparian zone in the Pacific Northwest, United States - 17_EM | ecosystem: Host-associated > Plants > Roots > Unclassified | place... | reverse complement strand
TACTCGTTTTTTTTAATGTCTCTTGATAGGTGATAGAATGCCAAAGCAGTCATCTTCATTATCGTCTCCAAGGGAAATGGTAGGAGAGGTCGAGTCAGATGAGTTGGATTGGAACAAGACTGTTTTTGGGTCTTGGCTTTGTATAATGTCTTGTACTATTTGGAGGTATTCTTTCTCAGTTCTAGCGGAGGCAAGGAGAGCTGTCGTTTCAGCCTTCCGGGCTAGAAATTTTGATTGAGGATGATAATCAATGATGGGAGATGTTTGATGCTTTTATAGCCATTCCGTAACAGCTAATTTAGAACTTTTGGATTCGGCTACAAAGGAATCCCACCATTTGATTTTGAATTTGTGGACAAGTACTGGATGTCCGTTTTGGAGATTGTAATCATAGAACCATGAACATACCCATAGAACAAAAAACTTTGTCCAGCAAATGAGAAAGGAAGGAAATTTCCTTTCAGAAGGGGTTGGTTGAAAATTATTTTTGAAATGGAGGTAACCATTTTCAACCAGAGGATGTTCCTTTTAGAAGGGGTTGGTTGAAAATTATTTTTGAAATGGAGGTAACCATTTTCAACCAAAGGATGTTCTTTGAGGTAGTCAACATGACATCCAAAATAGTCCCACCATTGGAGGAACCAGAGGGCAAGGTTTGTAGTATTCATGACACTATGAAAGTAGAAAAGCTAAGAATGGTTATGGTTTTGATTTTGTAGGAAGAAGGCATTGAACCATGCCTGTTGGTAATCCCAATACGTGTAGGTGGTATTGAAATCTTGGTAACTTGTACGGAGGTGTATGGGAAAAAAGAGAGGTTGATGTAAGGGTTGTCCCCAATCTTTAGTATGGAGAACTTTGTGAATGATCACCCTGAACCGACATATTCTACATGCATCATTCACAAAGTTCTCCCGATGACCCAAAAAGATGCCGACCAGGGACCCTCCACCTGCACAGCTTTCCACGTGTTAGGGTTAGGGGAGGAGAGGAGTCCCTAGGGTGGTAAAGGGGAGGCTGAACAGTGGCCGCCCCGTCCACCCTACACCCCTGTGCCATTGACTGGGCAGGGGTGTAGATCTCCTTTTCTCCCTTATAAATACAGGGGAGAAAGGAGACACAAAAAAAAAGGGAGCGGGAGAGAAACAGAAGGTTAGAAAAAAAGAAGAAAAACAGAGTAAGAGAGAGAGAGAGCAAGAAAAAAACAGAGAAAAAGAAAAAAAGAGAGAGACGAGAGAACACAAGAGAGGAGAGAAACGAGAGAGGAAAAAGGAGCAAAAAGGAAAGAAAAAGAAAAAATAGAGGAAGGAGAGGAAGAGGAAGAGGAAGGAGAAGCTCTGCCGGCCACCGCAGTCCCTCCATCGCAACAACACCACTGCCGCCACCAGCAGCACCGCCTCGATGCCACCCCAGGTAACCTCCTGTTGCCCCGGTTTGTTTCTTCTTGCTCAGCCCCTGCCTGCATTTACACGCAGAACGTGAATAATTCACATTCTGCAGCAAATGGTGAGGAGGCTGGTTACTGTGCGTGCACAGTAACCAGCTTTTTTGGTTTTGGGCCGGGTCAGGCCCAGCCCACTGATCTGGGCTGGGTCCGGCCCATTTCAAAAAAAATTAAAAGAACAAATATTTTTTAATATTTGTGATTTCCCCATTTTTTTATTATGCTTTGTTTAATCTCAATCTATTTTTTTTGTCATTTCAACAATACGAATCCGGTATTAAAATACCCGGTTTTCGTCAAAACTTTCAAAAATACAAAAAACATTTAGAAAAAAGAAAAAAAATATTTTTGTGCATACGGCTAAGTGTCTCAAAGCTAAAAAAATACTATTGTGTTTTTCATACACCAAAAAACAATGTTTTGACATGCATTTTGTCTTTAATAACTAGTTTATTAAAGTCAAGAGAACACTGACCAAAATTTCAAAAACAACAAAATTTTTATTTTTGTCTTTTAGTATCCGGGGTACGACATTACACGTAATACGTATTTTGAATATTAAATTCTGTTTTTTTAGACGTAGAATGGTTAGGTTTTACTCTTAAGATAAGAACCTCCTTATTGAGGAGAGCTTTTCTTGAACCGTAGACAGACCGACAATGAGAAAACATAAAAAAGACCTTAAAGTATTCGGGGTACGACATTACACGTAATACGTATTCTAAATATTAAATTCTGTTTTTTTTAGACGTAGAATGGTTAGGTTTTACTCTTAAGATAAGAACCTTCTTATTGAAGAGAGCTTTTCTTGAACCGTAGACAGACCGACAATGAGAAAACATAAAAAAGACCTTAAATTTTATCAGACAACAAAATAATGCAGCTTACCTTAGGTAGGGCGTAGTTGGGGTGCTAATACCTTCCCTTTACGCAACTAGTCTCCGTACCCGATCTCTGAGACCAGTCAAGGTTCCTAGTGACCAGAATACTAGGTGGCGACTCCCAGTCCATATTTTACTGATAAGAGACAAGAATTCCTTGTCTCTCCATATTTGCCAGATAGACCACATTCCATTTTACCTGAGATTGGTGGACGATCGCCGCGACGCCGCACACGTGCGACATCAGCAATGACTACATATGCCAAATTTTTCCAAAGCACACTCAAAATGATTCCTTATATCATAATTCAATTTACAACATCCCTTACTATGATTTCCCATTCCAACACAACCAAAGTATTAATCAATCACTATTCTTTATAGAATTTAACTATACCATCACTTATTAACACATCAAACATGACTCAAACACAACACAAACAATTCTCAAACACTTCCATCATCATTAAACCCACTGCAATTATCCTTAGTCCCAAAACATACTTTTTACACAAAACATCAAATTCTCATTCAATATTTCTCAAACCAAACTTAAAACATTATTCTGTAAATTTAGAATTCAATAAATCCAAATGTCGGCATTATACATCATCATCATTAGAATAACATATCCAAGATTGGCATACCTTCAACGATTAAATCTCCCTATATCATAACAATATCGAACTGACCTAAAAATTGAAGACCTATTATTCAGGATGTACAATTTTCTGGTAGGAGTGTTTGTTTCCGATCTTAACCGTTCATAATTTATATAACATATGGATGAATAACATATCCAAGATCCATACCAATCCAACGGTGCAAAGATGATATAACCGTCGACGAACGAGGCTGTCTTGAAGGGTGATTTTCCAAAAATGTTTCTCCAGTGACAACTCTCAAATGAAGTCTGATATTGACAATCTGTCCTGTCAAAATGTAGGTGACATTAACCATAATAACATATCCAAAAAGCAACCTAATCCAACGGTGGAAAGTCAAGATATGGCTGCCGAAGTTCCTTCCATGTTGCCATCCCAAAACCTATAGTTTCAAATCAATTTATTCATTCTATTTTTCTGCTAATCAAGCCATTATCATACAATTAACCTTAAAGTTCACAAGAACAATTATTCCCCCAAAATATTTACATGAACCCTAGAATTTTAAACTTAGAGGTTTTCTTCTCCTATTGCAAGAACAAGAGAGGGAAACGAAATTACTTGAGGGTATGTTCCTTACCTTTGCTGCTTTAACTTATTTAAGTGAATTCTTGAAAAAATCTACAAAAATCATGTCCCCCTCTTCCAATGTCCAACTTCTTCTCTTTGTTTCTTTCAAGCTCTGTAACTCTCCAAGTTTAGTCACTTAATTTGTTTTCTTGGATATAATCCTCCTAAGAACACTCCCTTTTGATTTAGCGTGAAGAAATGGAGAGAAGATGCAGAAAATGGGACAACAAAATGGCCTCCCTCCTGCTTTCCTTTTACAAAGGACGTGGGTTGTCTTTAAAGGAGGAGAGGAGAATATTTGTTTTGATAAAATTACAAAAATACCCTTTTAATGGCTTGTGTGTGATCTTCTTTAATTTACCCGATTTCCAGTACTTTTGTAAAGTTTTTCCAAACTCTGATTGCTATGAAATTTCAACATAAGATAAAGCAATACGTCTGAAGATTGCTTATAAAATTTCAGCCTGATCCAACTGTCAGATTGAGATATATCATTGATACTGTAAAACTAGATAAATAGTGACTTTTACGCTAAAATATGAATGTCATACATTAATTTATTTGCTTAGATTATCATGAAATTTCCCCATAACTTATACTTAATAAATTCAATATACCCCATTTATCACTAATTTTTCAAAATAAGTTTTTTGACTAGGGTTTACATATCTTCTCATTTTTCTTATTCTTTTATCCATTGAAACTCGTCACTGGTTTCGCCAACGTTACAAGTTTTAAACTAAAATTCATAACCCTCCTTTCGACCTCAACAATACCTTTAAATTTATTTATGGAGATCATTATCTCTCTTACACGACACATTTATTATCATTCTCACTATTTATTCATTTCTTTCATACCGAATCTCCATTACTCATCGAGACCTCATTACTTCGATCCTATGTTTTATTTATTTATTTATTTTTATGGGGGTTTACAGACAAAATCATTATTACACTGTTCCAATGAAAAATTATTTTAAGTGTGGAGCTACAATGTTTTTCCAAAGGGTTTTAGCTTCTTTTAATGGTTTTGTAACGAAATAATATTTTGTATAAATAAAAAAATTAATCATAACTTTTTTAAACACAATTAAAATAGATTTAATTGTTGTTAATATGTTTGTGAATGTTGTAACTTGTAAGGATTCTTTTCATAATAATGCTCCATGTAACTAAACTTGTTTAATGAATAGATAATGTATTAGATGTGGGCTCGCCCTACGTAGTGATGCCATATTATTATTATTATTATTATTTTTCTTGTAAAAAATGTTATTTAGATGTCGCAAACATGTTTTAAAGAAAGAAAAAAAATTCACAAATCGAGTTATAGATTTAATTGGGTCAGACAAGCTAGTTTTATTTTAAGTACATGATAAAAAAAGGGCAATGAAAGTAAATATACATTTTAAAAAAAAAAAGCTATCGCGATAACTTTGGAATAAAACGTTTTTTCAAAAGTAGAAAAACAATGTAGTTTAATTTTAAGCCAATTAAAAATGGAAGGACAAAAGTGGGTAAAAAACGGATAAACAAACAACCCGAGTTAGCATGATAGACATGTAACTTGGATAATAAGGGATGAGCCACGAGCCAACCTGGGTTAACCAATCAAACCTGCAACCCAGGTCATGATATCGACATAACTCGATAGAAAATAAATCGAAGAAAACCACAAAGCCCATTTTTTTTAAAAAAGAACAGCGTTGAATGATGAAATAAGAAAAGAAATAAGTAAGAAAATAAAAAGGATATCAACTCATGCTAACTTTTCAAACGCGTGACCAGAGTCATTAAACCGGAAACACCATACATGAAAAAACAACGGAGCCCAATCCCCAACAAATCAAATGTTGAAGGATGAAATCGGGAAAAACAATTAGTTATACAAAAGGAACACAATATAGCAATTAAAAGAATGATGATCAAGATTAAAATAAAAAATGAGTTAGAGGACAACTATGAATTTTTTATCGAAAAGTGAAATTGAAAAGAAAATCACTTTAACAAAAGGACAAAAGAATCAAAAGAATGAGGACCAAATTAGAAAATATATATATATATATATATATCATAAATTTGGATTGAAAGATGAAATTCAAAACACATAGAAATTGTACTAAAGGGTCAAGGGAAAAATTATAAATAAAAACAAATTAGGACCAAATTGAAAAACAAATATATCACAAATTAAGATTAAAAGATGAAACTGAAAACAAATAAAACTTTTACAAAAGAGCCAAGATAAAAAATTAGAAATCAAAAGAATAAGAATTGAAGTAGAAATATCAATAATTATGAGGAAAACTTTGAAATTTTAAATGTTGAGGGCAATTTTTCATCCCGTTGGAAGAGAATTCACCCCGTTGGAAAGTTTTCCTCATATTGAGGGGGAGAGAGAGAAAAGATGGAAAAAAGCCTCAATGGCGACAATTCATCCCGTTGTTGCAGCCATGCGCCATCCCACCAAGAAAAAGACACCACAATGATTTCAATAACATTACGAAAGGGTATTTTTGACCACTAGAAGGCGTAACACGTGCCATCAAAAAGCCGTGGATGCCTCTTACATGTTGTCTGCACGTGCTGACCATTTTTCCTATTTTAATAATATTTTACGTTTATTAAAAGATAAAATTATCATCGACAAGCTTAATAAAAACAACAAAAAAAACAGGTTGAAAGGACAAAAAAGTCCCTAGTCGCAAGCTTTAAAATTTTTGCTTTTAAAAGTAATTGAGTTATTTTTTTGTAAAAAGCTAAAAAAGTCCCTCATTGCTAGTTTTAAAAATTTTGCTTATAAAGGCAAATTAATAATTTTACTATGCTTTTAAAAATAGAAAAGATAGTTATATCTCCAATCAATTTGATAATAACTAATAGACCTTGTGAAAAGATAAATATACCGTCGACGCCAAGTTCATAAATTTTTCTTTAAAAACAACAAAACATTTGTTACACTACTATCGTGAATAGTAAAATGTGTATAGATGTACTTTCCCTTCAGTTTTGGCTTTTTTATTTATTTAAATTACATAACGATAGTACTGGAAATTCAATATAATTTTTTTATTTATGTTTCTATTCGTTATCTATTTGCGAGTTTTATTTCAAAGCATTACTCCTTTTAGGCCCCGTTTGTTTGCTGGAAAGTAGTTTTCTTTTAGAAAGTGAATTCCGGAAAAGTGAATTATTTTTCGATGTTTGGTAGTGTAATGAAAAATAAATTGGAAAACACTTTCCAGTGTTTGGTTATGTTATGGAAAATGACTGGAAAATAACTTATTAATGTTTTATTTTTTTCAAGTTTATTAAAATAACGAGGAACAAATCTTACAAATTAAAAAGTTGAATGAGAATGAAATTGAAAACAAATATAATTTCATAAATTATCTAAAATAAAGTAAATAATAATCAAAATAATAGAGATCAAATCTAAAAAATAAAAAAAATTGAAAGATGAAGAAATTAAAATAATAATAATTAACCTTTCATAAATTATTTCAAATAAAATAAGTAACAATCAAAAGAATAAGGACCAAATTTGATAGATAAAAAATTTCAATTAAAAAATGATAAGGAAAAAGCAAATAACAATTATAAAAATAAGGACCAAAATTAATATAAAAATTAAATTCTAAGGGATGAAATTGAAATTTGATAAAAATAAGGACCAAAATATATATATAGCAATCAAAAGTTTGAGGACTAAATTTGATATAATTATCAAATAATATGACATTTCTAAAATTTTCACAACTTCCGGAAAGTGTTTTCCGTCCAAAATAATAGGAAAACAGTTTCTTGGAAACCAAGTCAAATTTTTCTTTGACGGGAAAGTGTTTTCCATTGACCAACTTTTCTAATGATAAACAAACACAGGAAAGTTTAGAAAGTGGTTTCTCCAAAACCAGTTTCTGGAAAACAAACGCAGCATTAATTTTAAGTTTTTTGTCGATGGTGCTGCGAAATCAATGGACGAGTGACTTGTCATTTTAAGTTTTAGGCTTGGTAATCGGTATTGCTTCTCGGCTTGGGTTTGCTTTCGAAGATATGGTCTTTTAAAGGATTTGGGTTTGTTTCTATACTTCATTCTATAATTCAATATTATTGTTTATCTATTTAGTTTTAAATCTATCAATTTTATAAATTAGATCTCAAACGTTTTAAAACAATTCTAAATTAAGTCTTTATGTTTATGTTCTTCAATATTATTGTTTATGTTTTTTTTAAAAAAAATTTGAGTCGTTTCAAGTTCATAAATGATAAATTAGACTTGAACTATTAAAATAAATTAACAAAAAAACACAATTGAGAAATGAGGAAACTTTTAGGAGCTAATTGATAAAATTAATAAGTTTGGGATATACAGGGAATTAATATATAGGTTTGGGACTAAACTGAGGTTTCTCCAAGAAAAAGAAAGAAAGAAAAGTCAATTATATTGCACCCGATAATGCAAATAAAAACAAAGAAATGATGAATTCCAACTCCGAGTAAAAACAAATGCCATGTTTAGCAAAAAAAAAAAATTCTTTTCCATTTTTCAGTTTAGTTCTTCTTTTCTAGTATTTCTTTTTCAATGAAAAATTAAGAAACCATGTTCATTTTTTTAAATTTCAGAATATTTTTCTAACTCGGAAAACTAAAATATATATTCATAATATATATTGTTTATCATTTGAAGAAAAATGATAAAATAGAAATTGTATTATAGACATTTTTCATATTTTGACATAAACAAATATTTTTTCCTCATATTAAAGATATTACTATTTTTTTAATATTTTTTATTATTATTTTGAGAGAAAATTTTCACCTAATTAAATAATGAGATGCAAGAGCAAACATGAAAAAAATAAAATATTTTCACTTGTTTTTTACTTGTGGATTTCCTATGAATTTTGTTATTTTTTTACTTATGGGTTTCTATTTAACAATAATTATTTCCCTACAATTTAGATGTGAAGGTTTTGATAAGATTTTTGAGTTTAACTGTAGATTAATTTAATGAGATGTTGTTTAATTTATAGTATAAGACATAATTAAGAGAATAAAAACCAAATTTAGAGAAAAAAAAATCAGTGTGGTCTATCTAGAATTCAAGTGGAAAAGTTATAACTATATTTAGTGTTGGCTTTGTTTTAAATCCCTTTAGTTTTTTAAATTTTAGTTTTAGTCCAACGATTCATTGTACTCATTTTCTAGTCTCCTAATTTTATGGAGGAGAGAGAACTTTGTGAAATACTGTGAAGAAGAGAAAAAATTATTAGTTGGTCATATTTCAACAACAACAAAAAAATGTTCTTGGTGTCAACTTTTATCTGGTTTGATTTTGTGTTTTTGGATCAATTTAAAGTTGTTTTGAGTTGAGAGATTGGTTTATTAAGATTATAAGTGTGTTTATTAGATAGAAATAGGTTGAAAATAGTTTTTTAAGTCAAAAAACCCTAGCCCTAATTTTCAACCACCTCTTTGGCAATCGAGAACTGGACAATCAAACGATGCATCGTTTGATTTTTTTTTTTGAGAAAAGAGACGAATGACTTGTATTAATACTTGAGAAAAAAAAAAGATCAGGTGCATGGACATGACCTTGTAGATCCGCGTGAATGGTTTTTTTTAATGGGTCAAGTAGCACCCACCCAGGTCTTGTCGTTTGATCTCTTTTTATTATTCAATTTAAATTCAAACACATTAAAATAAATTTATTAAAAATTATTTCAAATAAGACTAGCATTTGTTTTATAATATTAACAAACACTCTTTTTATAGCCCTTAATTATTTTTTTCTTGTTTTTTCTTAAATTTTATTTGGTCGCTTTCTTGTTAATGAATTTTTTATCGTATAATTCAATGAAAAATATATTTTAAAATAATTATTAAACCCAACAAAGTCCATGATTTAAGTCACAACTTTCATGTGTTAATTAGGTTGACTTGTTTTTTATAGAAAAAAAACGTGGTCATCTCAATATTTTTAAAAAATAAGGTACAAGGATCTTGTCTCAAAATATTTTCTTTTTTTAAGACCAACCAGATTTTGTGCGAGTTGATCGAGTTGCGTTTGAACCTGCTAAGACAATCAATTCACATAAGGTCAACTCCAACCTAGTTTAATTTTAAAATGAAGTCTGACATGGCCTCAACCTGGTGGGTCTTTAATTTTAATAGAAGAATAATTAAAATAATGAGCTAACATTGTATTTTAGAAATTATTTAATAAAATATTATTCAATCTTTAATTTTTTTAATAAGATTATAACATATTTTTTAATATTAGCAAGCGCTCTTTTTGTATTGCCTTTCATGATATATTTTTAGTATCTTCTTCTTAAATTTTATTTGATTGCTTTCCTATGAACGTCTATTTTTATTATTATATAATTAAACAAAAAAATATTTCAAAATAAAAAGTTATTAAACCTAACTGAGTCTATGACTTGGGTGATGAGTTAGCATAGGTTGATCCAAAATATTGTTATCTCAAAATATTTTTTAGAAAAATTGAAACGATTGTTTCTTGAAAAAAAAATTGAGTTAAATTAAGTTTTAACGAGGTTGATTAGGTCACGATTGGATTCAATAGGTCAAATGGATCACATTAGGTTAACTTCAACATGGTTTAATTTGAAGCCCAAGCCAGACATGGTGCAAATCCATGACCTATTTGGCGAGTGTGGTAGTTTAGCTCGATTTGATTCAGGTTGATCCAAAACATCATCATTCCAATCTTTTTTTTAAAAAAAATTTAAAAGGATGATGACTTGAACTTTTTTAATCAAATTGAGTTTCAACTAAATTGACTAGATCATGATTGGACCTGCTATGTCGAATGAGTCACATCAAGCCTGCTCCAACACAGTTTGATTTAAAGCTCAGATCAAGCAATGAGGCACATCGGAGAGCCGAGTCAAATTAATATGAGGACAAATTATAGTAGAAAATTATTTTGTTTGAATTGAATTTGAATCATTACTATACATATATAGCTACATGGGCTTTGCATTTATTTCAGGCATTCGCACCAATCGTGAATTATTTTCAAATAACTCGTTTACCACTACCAGAAATTCGCTTAATACCAACGGAATTACCGACGGAATAATTCTGTCGGTAATTTGCGGTCATAATTACCGAAGAAATCTTTTCCGTATATAATTCAGTCGGATATACCGACAGAATACTTCGGTCGGTATATATCGATGAAATTACAGATGGAATATTCAAAATTAAAAAAAAAGCTGGTTCGCTGACGTGGAAGTTTTTGCGGGAGATTTTACCGACGGAATTACCGAGAGATTCAAATTAGGATCTCCGTACAGTGACGTGACCGATTCACCATCAGAATGGCAAACAAAATCACCAACAGAATGAGTCCGTCGGTGATTCCATCGGTAAAAGTTAATATATCACCACTCTGCCGACCATCTCCTCCTCTATTTCTCCTTCTTCCCCATCCCATCTCACCCCTCCCAAACTGCAAATAATCAGCCCCTCCCCAAAAAAAAAATCTCCCTCTTCTCAACACAAGTCATATTTCTTTAAGTTTTGTGGTCACAACATCCGTGTTCTGATTTATTGTGGATTTTATCATTTTTTGTAAGTAATTCTATCTTTTTTAATTTTAACATTTAAATGTCAAATTTATTGTTTTTTTAGTATATGTATTTTGTTAGTATATGTACATGTTTTATTGTTATTTCTCAAACAAACTTGTAGTATATGAATGTATAACTTTGTACTTGTTATGGTTTGTTTTAGAATTTGTAAAATTATATTTGTTTGTAAATTTTTGAAACTTTATCGAATTACTGAATTACATGTGTTGTGGTGAAATAATTAATAACTTGTTTAACGGGTCCGTTTTAATTTTTATCAATGTTATTGCGGAGTTGTAATTTCCATAAATTTATATGTATAAATTTGTATAGACATTGATAATTGATAATGAATATTTAATATTTATGAGAAGTTGTAATTAGTTTGTTGGATAATCTCGAGGTAAACCAATATTTTTGTAAATTTATTTACCTAACATAGTTAATTAATACATGTTGTCATCATAATTTTATAGAGGTTTGATAGAAGTCATGGATGATCATTCATGGATGTATGAGATTCACCCCAAGAATTGCGGAGGATGAATTATTGTAATGGGGTTTAGGGTTTTATTAATTTCACAACATCTATTCCCAGAAATTTTACTGGAGGCGGTATTAGGTGTCCATGTAGGAAGTGTCAAAATAAAAAGTATCTGCATCCAGATGTTGTAATGATGCATCTTCTACATAAAGGGTTTATGGAGAATTACCGGTGTTGGTATGCACACAGAGAAGTATTTGTTCGTAATAAGAGCACGGGAGAAAGGGTGGTTGGGTCAACTTCTAGTGTTATCAACGTGCATGAAGTTGCAAATGACAATATTAATCCTTACAGGAATATGGTATGGATGCAATAAGAATGAATCAAGGTAATGTCAGTTAATGTCCAATCGTAGAAGAAGAACCTAATGCAGATGCAACTAAGTTTTTTGATTTGTTGAAAGATTTTGACGAACCATTATGAGATGACTGCACGAACCACAGTAAATTATCGGCCGTAGCACAGATGTTCACCATCAAGTCAGATCACAGGTTGAGTGAGGCCAGGTATGATAAAATTATTGAATGGGCGAGAAGCATTTTACTTGAAGGGAACAGGCTGAAAGAGAACTTCTATGTTGCGAAGTCCATGATGAAACCCCTCAGTTTAGGATACCAGAAAATTGACATGTGCCCTAACTTCTGCATGTTATACTACCTTGAAAATGCTGAGCTGACCAAGTGCATGACATGTGGGCATTCCCGTTACAAACCCAGAACTGGCTAGATACTTCCCAATCACACATAGACTGCGAAGATTATTCATGTCACCAAGGACTGCTGAGCACATGACATGATGCAGTTGATGGAGTGATGGTGCATCCTTCTGACGACGAAGCGTGGAAACACTTTAACAGTGTGCATCCTCACTTTTCAGCTGAATCAAGGAACGTGCGTCTTGGGTTGTGTACAGACGGATTCAACCCATTCGGGTCATTTGCTGCTTTTTATTCCTATTGGCCGGTCATACTCACGATTTATAACTTGCCACCGGGAATGTGTATGAGGCCGAAGTTCATGTTTTTATCTACTGTCATACCCGGTCTAAGCCAGCCCGGGCCAGAATATAGATATTTATCTTTGACTATTGATTGATGAGTTGACGCAGTTGTGGTCCTCCAGAGCTTTGACTTATGATATATCGAGGAAACTGAATTTTGTTATGAGGGCGGTTTTGATGTGGACTATCAATGATTTTCTAGCTTATGGAATGTTTTATGGTTGGAGCACGCATGGAAAACTAGCATGTTCATACTGCATGGAAAACAACAAGGCATTCACGCTAACAAACAGAGGTAAAGCTTCTTTTTTTTACTATCACCGTCATTTCTTGCCACCGAATCACAGGTACAGAAAGAACAGAAAGGATTTCTTTGTTGGCAGAGTTGAAAAGGATGTTGCATCCCCGCGTCTTTCTAGTGAAGAATTGCATGATGTTGTATCAGAGTACGGTGACATTGTGTTTGGTCTTCAATCAGGTAAGCAGAAGTTTTCTAGTTTTGGTTTGACCCACAATTGGGTAAAGCGAAGTATCTTCTGGGAGCTTCCTTATTGGAAGACCAATCTCCTCCACCATAACCTTGACGTCATGCACATAGAAAAGAACGTGTTTGAGAACATTTTTAACACCGTCATGGATGTGAAGGGGAAGACAAAGGACAACATCAAGGCTAGATTGGATATAACTTTGTTCTGTAACCGTCAAAATATGGAGTTGGTTTGTGATGGGTCACGGGTCGCAAAACCAAGAGCAAACTTCGTGTTAGAGAAAAACACACAACTACTAGTCTACAAATGGCTTAAGAGTCTGTGTTTCCCTGATGGACATGCCTCGAACATATCAAGGTTGGTTAGTACAGAGGAATGCAGATTGTATAGAATTAAGAGTTATGACTGTCATGTGCTTATGCAAACACTCATTCCATTAGCTTATAGTGATGTGTTGCCAAAAGAGATATGGGATGCACTCACAGAGATAAGTTATTTCTTTAGAGATATATGCTCCACCAAGTTGAATGTTGATCACATTGAGAGGCTTGAAACAAATATCGTCGAGACACTATGCAAACTTGAGATGATATTCCCTCCATTATTTTTTGACCCAATGGAGCATCTCCTCATACATCTACCGTTCGAGGCAAAAGTTGGAGGACCGGTCCAGTATAGATGGATGTACCCATTTGAACGGTTAGATATTACAGTTGCAATGTAATTCATATATAAAAGTATTTTCTTTGTTTTTTTTAATTGAAAATATTTGATTAATTCAATGCAAGTACTTGTTCAATCTCAAGAAAAAGGCGCATGTTGAGGCTTCGATATGTGAGGCCTATATTATTGAGGAGATCTCAACATTTATCTTGTACTATTTAGAACCTCATCTGAGAACAAGAATGAATTGCGTTCCACGGCATGATGATGGCGGTGAAGTGCCTTCCAGTGGGAACTTGTCAATATTCTCCAATCCTGGACGACCCACACCTAAAAATACCGTAAGGGGAAGATATTTGTCGGAAATAAAGTTCAGACAAGCACACAATTATATTCTATTTAACTGTGATGAGCTGAGACCTTTTATTCAGTAAGTATATATATGTACTACTAATTAAACTTTGTTAATAATATACTATTTATATATTGCAATATCATAAACTCATTATCACTTACAGGCAACATCGACAATATTTGTATCCAATAACTCACAGCTGACCGAATCCCAAATCTTTCAATTACAAGATGAACAATTTGCCACGTGGTTCAGAACACATGTAAGTACTATCACAAACTCATTATCACTTGCAAAATTACTGTATGCATGTCATTATAAAATTCTCGTTTACTGTTCATTACTGTACATTACATACAAGGTTTATCAAATGGGAATGAGTGCTGCTAAGTCATTGTCTTCACTAAGCCTGGGCCCTGAAAGAAAAGTTAAGTGCTACAACGGGTATTTTTTCAATGGATATGTGCTCCCTACTGAAGAATACGGGCATGGAAGAAAGACATACAACATCGGTGTTTTTGTTAAAGGATCGACTAGTAGTGAGTTAGAAGTTGACTACTATAGTAGATTAGAAGAGGTCGTCGAACTGCAATATCATAGCGAGCAGAATTGAGTGTTTTTATTCAAATGTTATTGGTATGACACGACTGACAGAGGAATCAGAGTTGATCCTCACTATGGTCTGGTCGAAATCAACTCAAAAGCTAGACTCCACAACGTAAACGATGTCTTTGTTTTCACAAAGCAATATCAACAAGTTTATTACACATACACCCCTTCCTTTAGAAAGGATTGATCAAGAGTTGATTGGTCATCCGTTATAAAAACAAAACCTAGGGGTCGTGTCAAGGTTGTTTAGGATGAGAACGAAGGCACAAGTGTGCGAGATGAAGTCTTTCAAGTTAGTGAGTTGGTTGAACCATATCGAGTTGCTCCTTCGATTGACTTGAAAGAATGTTCAAATTTTCGTGTTTTCGATGATAGTCTTGTTGATGTTGACCCAGAGGAGTTGAATGTTGTTTTGAGCTCTAGCTGACAAGCAAATATCGATGAAGATGATGATGATATCCATCTTGAAGATTGCGATGAAGGTGATGATTGTTCAATTGACGATGAAGAAGAAGAAAATTCTGACTAACTATCAGAATGAAGCAACGTGTAAAACATTTTTTTCATGTAATATATATTATGGATGATATATTTTGTAACACGAAATATTTATTTTATAAGTTTGTATTGTTTAAGCATTGTTGTTATTGTTTTATGCGATGGACAGTTTGCAATTTAAGTATTTGCAGGAAGGTAAATAGGCAATACAAACATAATCTTTCTTGCACACTGCACTATCACCAACGTCCATACCGACGGATTACAGTCCGTCGGCCTTTCATAGTAACTTCACTCGAAATGCCACAATCATCACCGACGACTTTGCGCATGGATTTAGTCTGTTGGCATTTTACAGTAGCCTCACTAGAAATGCCACAATTATCACCAACGACTTTGTGCAATGATTAAGTCTGTCGGCATTTTACAGAGGGTGGTGGAAATGACACAATCACCAACGACTTGGCAGACGGAATCCCGTCTGTCGGCATTTGTTGGCAGTTTATAATCACCGACAAGTTCACTGACGGACAGTGTGAATTCTAAAAGGTGGGGCATTAAATGCATCTCTGACCGCGTGCAGTTTCTGACAGAATTACCGACGAACCGCGAAAAATATGGAAGGTAATTAAAAATTCTGGTGCGAAATTCAAAATTTACCGACGAATTTTTGAAACATCACCGACAGAATAATTAAAATTAGTATTATTTAAATGTTCGTCGGTAAAACAGCGCTATAAATCCCAGCGACCTCTCTTTCAGTTCATTTTTTTGTCTGCTTCATTTCAAAGTTTTGCTTTGTCCTTTCATTTCCTTCAAAAATTTTATGTTTTTGGCTTGTAATCTTTAGTTCAATCTTCAGCAAATTAAAAGGTATGTACTTCCTCTTCTTCATTTGCTTTAAGATTTTATTTTTTTATTTGTTCTTTGTTTTATCTATTGTTATTTTTGTTATATATTTCCATTAATTTTAATTGTTATTGTTGAATTTACCTTGTAATTAGTAATTGAATATATAGGAATAAATTTAATTATTTTATCTCAATTTTATTATTGATGCAACCATATTATTCGATAGTTTCACCCATATTTAACTAGTGTTTTGCTTATGTTTTATATATAAAATGCCTTGATATTCTTTGTTTTATGTTTTGAAGGCACTTTTGGATGAAAGATGCAAAAAGAAGTAAATTGGAGATAATTGGCACATTTGATCTTCAGTCGATGTTTTGTGCAGAGCGTGAGCTCTAGAGTTGAAATGAAGTGATTCCAGTGACATTAAAAAGCTAACATCCATACCTTTCTGGACATCTAAGGCAAGAAAATAAAATAAGGAAGAGCATGGAAATCGCAACCTTCAAAGTAAAATATCGCAATATGTCAGTGTTGACCTTCATCCATTCCAACTTGAATATATGGAGTTACAGAAGTCCAATTCATGCAAACTCAATTGTTTTGGATTCATGACTCAAAGTTATATAAACGCTCCAACTTTCAGCCAAAAACGATGTCATATGAGG
>Ga0307515_10011443_pt1 | contig 16839 bp, 10 predicted proteins | sample 17_EM_MG_FD_194513 | JGI IMG/M metagenome (GOLD analysis project Ga0307515, IMG submission 194513) | Populus trichocarpa ectomycorrhiza microbial communities from riparian zone in the Pacific Northwest, United States - 17_EM | ecosystem: Host-associated > Plants > Roots > Unclassified | place... | reverse complement strand
AGCCGTTTGGTTAAAGAAAAAGGAGGCATACTGTTCATTGGGTCCCACCTCTTTTCTGCATTGGAAACGCAGTATTTGAAAAGCAAGAATTCCTTGCTTTTTTTGCACTGTTCACGTTAATTGCACTGTTCAATGAACAGTGCAAATTAACATGAACAGTGCATAGTGATGCACTGTTCATGTGAACAGTGCAAGAGAATTACACTGTTCACTTGCACTGCGTGGACACTTTTTTTTTTTAGTGTGTTAAATTTTTTTTCTTTTTTTTTAGTGTGTTAATTTTTTTAACATTTTTTTTTTAAAAAAAAAAACTAGTTTAGAGTGAATTTTATACATGATAATATTTTATTTAAATTTTATTACACGCTAAGAAATTATGGAAACTGTAGTTCTTATCGGATGTAATTCGTACGTAGTGGAATTATAGATGGTTTCATGGAATAATAAAAAATATTTTATATAAAGTATGATTTATTTTATGATATAATAGCAATAGTTAAATCCATAATATTTAAATTAAAAATCATCAATATTAATATATATATTTTTAAATTATTTTATAACCTCAATTTCAAAAGCATTCTTAACCAAACACATTAAACTATTTTTTCTTCAACCTCAATTTCAACCACAGTTTTAACCAAACACCTATTTTTTCAAACCAACCTCAACTAAAAGTACTTTTTATAAAACAACTTTTTTCAAACCACAACCGCAATACCAAATACACTCTTCTTTTCGACGAGAGACCCGCGGAAAGTCGTCACGACCTCATAAGGTTTAGCGAGGGATTGGAGGGTCGATCTAGCTATTCTATTAAGAAGTAGGAATCCGCTTCTCCATGCCCTTACATTTTCAAGGGGTAGGCCCTTCGCGGCACACAAACAAGATTTTTTTTTGTCACGAACATATCTTCCACAAAGATGCATTTAAAGCAACAATTATATTGCATAAATTATTTTTACAATAGGAGAACACTACACCAAAGTTTCTTAAACCATTAAAAAAGGTTAGAGATGAAGTTTAAGAAGATATCAATTACAAGAAAAAATAAGTAACATTCGAGTAATATTTTACAAATAGGTGATATATGAATGTAATTGTGATGTATAAGAAGATTATTAACTTATATATCATGTGGGACCTATGTATTTTTTCTTAAATGTATTATCTTATAAATTTAATAAAGGATTAATTTACTATATTGGTTCCAAGTCAAGATCGACAAAAAATATTATTTAATTAAAATTATTAATTTATCAAGATTGTTCTGTAAATAACTTTATTTCTAAAAAAACAAAATCAATAAGTAAATACCTTTTTTCATGTATATATGCACAAGTACAAGCGTGTGCACATTCCCTTTTTTTTTAGGGATTGAAACAAATATTAACGTAATTAACTATATGAAATATTGTCTTCTAAAAGAAAACAGTGTAAAATTATAGAAAATACTAAAAAGTATGTTGTGTTTACTATACACCATTGACTCTACCATGACTTATTATGGACTTATGCAATGAATGTTTTTCTCATTTTGATTTTTTTTTTAGTGATTTGATCCATGTGGCTAAATTGATGGCTAATTGGTTATAATTCCTTAGTAAAGAACACCATTAAAAGATTGATAACCTAAGTAAAAAAAAACTGGGAAAATCGGTGGTGACTTCAACATTTACATGTAAAGTTTGATTTAGTCTTTATACTTTATAATTTTTAATTTTTTCAACCCTTTTAATTTTCTAAAATTTAATTTCTCTCTAGAACTTTATTTTTTTTATTTTTAAATTCTTAGTTTGAGAGAGAAAAAAATATAATTTTTAGTTTCAAGTTGAAAAGAGAAATTCTCGATGAAAATCGATTTTGACAAAAAAAAAATAGATCTAAATATCAATAAGTTCTATTTTTTCCCTGAAATTCCATGACATAATTTTTTATAGAATCAACTAATGTTATTTTTTTTACAGCCCTCCACAATGATTTTGAATCACGATTGGGGTTGAGAGAAGTTTTCTTTTTATTTTTTTTGTTTGATTTTGTATTTCTAAATAAATTTAAGAGTATTTTTATAAAATAAAAAAAAGTCAGCCAAATGACTTATATATTTTTTAAAAGGTTCTAGTGTCCTGACCCACCTAAGACCAGATGTCTTGTCTATTTTTTTAATTTAAGTTTTTTTAAAAAACTTATTTTAGATTAACTAAAAGATATTAATTAAATACATGATGGTCTTCAATTTTATTTAAGATTAATTATTTTTTTAATAAAACATCATTTAATTTTTAGTTGGTTTAAATAATGACAAATTAAAACTTTGAATTTTATGTGAGATTAATTAAAATAAATGAATAAAATGTATACATCAATCTTTAATTAACAATTATTTTTTTAATATAAACAATACATTAGAAATACCTTCACATTTTGTTTTTCTGCATTAAAAAATTTGTAGTTCAATCCCACCGCAGAGCGCGGAACGACAGAGTATCTGGTCTCAAAATAAATGTGTGAAGTGACTGAAGAAGAAGACCTGAAGCACGCAGACCACCGCTGCGGACTTTTTTTTTTCTTTTTTTTTTTTTTATTTAATTTCCGAAGTATGAAGTCAATTACACCAAGAGAAAATAACTCTATTATTGAGTCGATTTATTAAGACGTGCTATTAATTATTTGTTTGTATAAGCTATACGGCCATGATTGGAATTATTCAAATGGGCGTGGTTGCTTGGGCAAGTATGACTCTCATATTGTACAAGAAACCAAAGGGCAAGATATTATGGATCATAGCTCTTTCATTTACTATCTCAACATATTGTATAATGTATTTCTGAGATTAATTATGAGTTTTAAATACGTGATGATTTACAATTAAATTACCTGTAAAAGATTATTTTAATGTAAAGAGTATTGACTTTCTTAATGATTATATGAAAAATAAACATATCTGATCAACTAGGCTAGGTGTCTTCTTTTCTTTTTTTTATATGTTGAGATAAAATATCCACATATGTAAATATAAAGCTGGTTAGACGGTATAGTAGTAATTATTTTTTAAAATATTTTTAAATTGAAATAAATTATTTTATTTTGAAAATTTATTTTTAACATTAATACATCAAAATGATATGAAAATATTAAAAAATATTAATTTAAAAAAATATTAAAATTGCTTTTGACAAATGAGTGACGAAACTAAAGTCACGATCCAAGAAACAAATAAGAATTATATTAAAAAGTCTCTGTCAACCATTGCATGTCGAGAAACAACCTGAAGAAGTAGGTGAATGGGTTTGATTATTATTTTTCATTTGGAGAAGAAATAATCCAAAATTTGATGTTTTAACTTTTTGCGTGTGGTCAACTAGCTGAGGATCAAATTAATACGGTGGTGGTAATTGCAGTACATTTTTCCCATCTCTATGAGAAGAAGGCGCTTTCAGGGAGGTATAACCCAGCCTACAAAGCTCCAAAATTGAAATCTTATCCTCCAAGACAAGAGTACTCCATTTATTGACACGATGCCCGTGGCAGATGTCACCTCCTTTCATTTATTATGCGCGTGGGGTTGATTTTTTTTTTTTTATGTAAATAAAATATTTGGTTTTGCTAATGTTGTGCTTGAAGAAAAAAAAAAAACTTTTGAAGCATTGATCGGAAGTGATTTGTTATCTCAACGGGTTTAAAGATAATTTAAATAATTTATAAAAATATAGTTTGATTTAAGATAAATATTTAAAATAAAGTTTCTTAACAAACATTGAAATGATAATATAATGGATTGATTTGAGTCAATCTGGGTTAACTTATTAATCAGCATATCATGTCATGAGATTATGACATTCCTATAAAAGCAAATCAAAACAACTTACAGAGCTCAATTTCTAATAAACCTAATATTAAATGATGAAACTAAAAAAATATTATTTAAAAAAAATGACCCGAGTCAACTCGGGTTAACTTGTCAAACCCGCGACTCATGTTATGAGACCAGAATAATTTAATAAAAGCAAATTAAAACAAATTATGAAACTTAATTATCAATCAATCCAACATTGAAAGATAAAATAAAAAAATCAATTAAAAAAAAGTATAAAAAACAATTGGGGTCGATCAAGGTTCACCTACCAAACCCTTGATCACTCCAGTTATGATGAGGATAATCTTATAGAAAACAAATCAAAATAAATCAAGAAGTCTAATTCCCTGTATTAACCCAATATTAAAGGATAAAATTGAAAAAAAAAAGTCAATCAAGAAAAGAAAAGAAAAACTCGAGTTAACCCATTAAATTAACGATCCGGATCACTAGTGGGATAATCTCATAAAAAATAAATTGAAAAAATTATGTTGTTCAATCTATAATAAATCTAATGTTGAAAGATGAATTTAAAATTATAAAAAAATAAAAAATAAAAAAATAAACACTATTCAGGTGAATAGTGTTATGTAAAGAGAGGTATTTTGTTTTTTTGTTAATTCAATTGCCCAATCAAATCATTTTAAAAGAAAAAAAAACGAATTATCTAACTGGTGTATCTTAAAAATATATTTTACATGATCCAGTAACTGTTTAGTCAAAATTTAAGTAATCCATTGATTTAGAAAATCAAATTCAAAACACTGCTGGCACACTTTAATCTGGTAATTAACTCAAGTTGAAACCCTAACTTCCAAGTTTCAAAATGAAAACAAGGAATTTTTCATGCTTTCTTTGTTTTTTCGAACGTAGAAATGAATACAAGAAGGCTAATTGTTTGTTAAACAGTAATAAAGATTATATTATGTAATTTAATTATATCTTATTTAACGATTTACTTTTTTAGGTTAGTAGATAATTTAATAAAATATCAAAGTGGAAAATTTGAATCTTATCATCGAATCTTTGATTAAATTAAAGATTTGAGGTAGGGTTTTATATTTTTTTAAATTCAAAGAACTTCTAATTAAAAGAGCATTTTATATTTTAAAAACTTATACGATAATTTAAATTATTTTGTCAAAAAACTAGATGTTTCAGGATATGATTTATATTATTTTTTAATACACCTCCTCAAGAGAAAACCCTTTGAGCTTGAAACTTGTACAGACCCACAATACATTATACTTAATTTTTATCAAATAAATAGGGATGATGAGATTCGAACTCATGACCGTTTGGTCATCAAGGCTTTGATATCATGTCAAAGAATCATCTCAACCCAATAACTTAAGTTATTAGATGAGATTTCAGGATATGATTTGTATTATTCTCTAACATATTTTATGAAACGATAAAAACTATTTCTTGTGAACTTTATTTCAAGTTCATGTAAACCCCTCATTCTAAAAAAGAAAAAGAAATAAAAAGAAAAAGAAAAGCTCATCTCAAGTTCATCATACCTTATTGTGTTAAAAATATGAAGTGAATTAATCGAATATAATGTCTTTATATTATATGTTTTTAGGATTGGTTTTACCTAGCAATAAAAACATTATAATTAAGTTAATTAAAAAAAAAATCTGAAGGGAGGGGGGGGGGGTTCAATTAAGTAAAATACTAAATTCATGTCCCTAAACCCTACAAGTTCATTTATTTCTTAAAAATTGAGGAGGGTTAATTGACCCCCTAAATTACACATGGCTTCTACTCACACACAAGTATTTTTAAAAATGTTACATAGCAAAAAATAAGTCATTTCGTATTCGGTATATCACCATGGTTTATGAAAGTCTTCATCATATTTTATTGCATTAATTAATACATAAACCAACACAAATTAGTAAGATTACTAATTAATTCTAAACAATGATCCTTAATTAACTAGTATTTTGTTGCATAATTACTCTTTTTAAGAAGAAGAGAAAAACGATGATGATTTTAATTTTAATTTTTAAATGGCCATGCCGGTGCTCTTTGACCTTCAAAACACCCTAAAGCTTAAACCTAGCTAGACAGGCACGACAAATGGCAAGACATTTCAGATTTGGAGTTTATATTTGCCTTTATACTTTGTTTATTGCAAGGGGTTGAATACCTTTTAAGGGAATCCAAAGGCTAGGAGGTAACCTAGCTAGCCGAGCTCCTCTCTCTTTGGAGACAGCCATACATGATATCCAAGTTGCTTCAATTATTTACATAGAATAATAGAAAATAATTGGGACGCTTATGATTTCTTTTTTCTTGATGGAAAAAAAGGGAGAAAATTCGGCTGCCCAGGCGCGATGACTTCTGTTAATATTGCTGAGGGCCAAGCCAGAAATTAAAGTCAATCTCCCAAATAAATAATTCATCAACAGGTCTTTCCCCTTCCATGTTCTACCGGTCCTGTTACATGCTGCTGATCATGGCCAACAACTTAGATAGAAACCATTTCAATAATCAAAACCCTAGAAAAAATAATTAAAAAAAAAAGAAACACTAGAGGACCAGCTGATAAAAGAAGGTGATAAATTAGAGACCAAATTAATCTTGCTGGTATTAACTTTCCTTTTCCCTTGCTTTAGCAGAAAGAGTATATAATTTTAGGGAAAATTAACCTCCACTAATTAGACCCTAAGGTATTATCTACTGACATTATACAATATCACCCCTTTATCCATCTATCGTTAGTGATAGTTAAGAAAAATAATATTCTGGCTCGGCCTTTTTAGCTTTGCTGTAATAATATATACACACACACATAACACCCCTTTTAATTGATTATAAAAAAGTTAGGTTTTACCTTGTTTTATATATAATCTGCTTGCTTTTCTAAGAACTGTTTTTTTTTTAAAAAAAAATCAAACCAAAAGATGCTTCACTCGTAAGTACAATATGGCAAATTAACGAATCTTATTTTACCAAAGAAAATTAATGCATGCAGAACTGTTAAATTTATTGGAGAATAATATAAATTATATTGATCTTACCTAACAGTTTTAGTTTTTGAGTTGAGATAATTATTTGACATGGTATTAGAGCTTTAATGACCAAGCGGTCACGAGAATAATATAAATAATTTATTTGAAAAAAATTAAGTACAAGGTAATGTGAGTCTGTGCAAATTTCAAGTCTAAAAAGCTTTCACTTGAGGGGGTGTGTTAGAGAATAACATAAATAATATTCTGAGACCTCACCTAAGAGTTTAAGTTATTAGACTGAGATGATTTTTTAACAAAATTTAATTTGTGATTTTTTTTTTCCTTTCTCTTTTATTAATGTAGCCTTTATTTATAAGACGAAGTACATGTATGTGTTAAGATACTTATATGGCACAAATAAGTTTAAAACCTTCAATAATATTATTATTTTTTTAAAAATATTTCTCCCTTCAATGTAACAAAACAATAGTATGAAATTAAAATAAATTTTATTGACTAATAAATCAACAAATTACTCATTTTAAATAAGGAATGTAAATGGGTAACTTTACGTCATTATTAAGATTAAATTCTCTCCATTAAATTTGATTAGTGTTAAACTTAGAAATTTCAACTACTCCAGAAATCTGAATCTTAAATCCTTAAACATGTAAGCAATATTGTTTTATCAAAATAATTTAATTGTTTTTTTTTAAAAACAAAAATTTTAATGTTTTAATAAAAAAACTAGGACATACATGCCAATTTTGGGAGAATCTGACAAGTTTTGTGTAAGAAAATGATGATGTTTAGCTATATATAAAATAAAATGATTAATGGTTTATAGTAAGCTTTATTTCAGAGAATGAAAATCAAATTAATATTCCTAAATTTATTCAATATAATTAATGCTCAAAACGTTTACGTCTTAGGTAACCGAGCAAATGGCTTTCCGATCATATTACGGCCTCCAGGAAAGGGAAGGTTTTGGAATTCCAAGACATCATCCACAGCATCATTAACCGACAAGACACTGGTCAGAAGAGAGAGAATTTAATTTTAAAGCTATTATTACAGTACTTTACTACATATAGTGAAAGTACGTCGAGCCCACCTGAGGAGTGGTTAAACGGCGGGTTCGTACAGTGAACGGCGAAGGGCAAAGATTAATTATTTTTATTCGTTTTCTTTTATTATTTTCTAATTTTTATGGGGAAAGAGAGAGAGTTTATGTAAAAGCCAGATAAATTTTACGGTTATGAAGGGATTATCAGCGATGTTTTATTAATTATTTTCTGGATTTATTTTTAAAAAATAAATATAATTAGGAAAAACAAATCTGGATAGGAATATTTTTATTATTTTTTTGAATAATGAATTTTATTTTAAAAAATAGATATAATTAGAAAAAACATAAATGGAAATATTTTTTTTATTTGAGTAATGGCTTTTTATTTATTTATTCTCTTTATATCTGTCCTGGTTTTTGTAGAGGTAGATTCAAATAGTACTGATAGGGTACCAATAATTAACATAAAATTTTCTATAAAAAAAAAAAAACATGTACATAGACGCATATAAAAGGAGATAGGTATAGAGCACTTGAAGGAAGCCTCAATCTAATTATCACCGCAGTCTCTCTCTCTCTCTCTGTTTCTTAATCTCTGGCCCTTTTCTTGGGATGTACAAAGTCTCATTGAATGGCCTTTAACTCCATTTCTCTTCTTCTTCCTTATTGAGTTCACATATAATCTTGTTACCAAAAAACCAAAAGAGAGATTCTTTTTTGTTTTGTTTTTGTATTGCTCTGTGTTCGTGGTTTCTCGGCTAGAGTTAAAAGATGGAGAAGGCCACTAGTCTTGAGGAGATCAAGAATGAGACTGTTGATCTGGTATAAGTTGTTTTTGCTTATTCAGCACTTCAATATTTCTCTTTTATGTTTCTTAAATCTTACTGCTTCTGTTACTGCTCTGGCTCAAGAAAACTTGAATGGATTTGCGTGCATGTGATTGTTGAGATCTATGATCATATATAGCTTAATAGAATTTTAGTTTGAGCCCATTTCCAGATATGTTCAGATCAGTTGGAAACGGGAGATGGGTAGTTTTGCTTCTTACACTTTTGTTTTCATCGATTTGTTGCAGGACTAATCCTCCTGTTTATAATCTTGAGCTCTTTTCATACAGTATTTTCTTTTAAATCCTTCTTTTGATTGTTGTAAGAACAGAAAAGTTGAAACCAGTCTTTTCTTACAAGGAATAGTTGTCCACTGGGGTCTGAGAATGATTTAACTGTTTCTATGGTGTCTTGTTAAGTTTCAAGTCTTATGAGATGAAAACGACCATTAAAATTCTGAACTTTTCTTTTTGCAAAAGCTATCGTATTTTAAGGCATTTTCTCACAAAAATGGATCTGAACACGTGAAAACAAGTCAAGAAAGACAGATAGAAGGAGCTGGCTATGTTTTATTTATGTCATCAATTATTAATGCCTACCCCAAGTTATTTCCTACTTCAAAAAAACTCTCTCTCAGTGTTCAGTGCCTTTTGCTAGCTTCTTTTGGAATTTCTGGTACATTTCCGTGGTACTTTAGCCTTTTCGCAGTTTTTTCACTTTAATTTTCTTTTGTATTCGTTTTTTTTTAACTTTTAGTTTTCTCTCTCTCACTTTCAAACAGTACTGATTATTTCTTGGATTCATAAAATATTTAATGATTCTGATGATTTGACAAGTTTGGCCCTTGATTTTCTTGGAATTTGCACCGTAGACCTCAGATCTTATGCTCTAGGGAGTCGTGCCGAGCGTGAGTAACACTTACCAATTAGATTTGCATAAAGTGGGGGCTGTCCCATGTGAGATAGCACATCTTGTCATGTGTGTGAGTCAACGCTTTTATGATTCGGCAATACCTTGTAACCGCCCGAGTTTAGCAGAGTCACTTGTCGACTCTCCTTTACTCGGTCTCTAATGGTTATTTAAAACAAGGGAATTAAATGATCCAAACATTATTTTTTTTGTGTGTCCAGAGCAGACAATTTCATGTTCAGACCATCGGTCCGATCATATGGGTTTATGGAGCGTTCCTCACTTGAAAAGAATCAATCTTTTGAGAGCATGTGAATTGTAACTACTGTAGCAAATCTGATTGTGCTATAATAAGACGTGCATAATTTTATGATGGCACCTTCTGCATACAAATGCTAATAATTGCAACGTTTTCTGAGTTTAATTTTTGTTAATAGGAACGGATTCCGGTTGAGGAAGTGTTTGAGCAATTGAAATGCACCAAAGAAGGTTTGTCCTCAGAGGAAGGAGCCAGCAGGATTCAAATCTTTGGCCCCAACAAATTGGAAGAGAAAAAGGTCCCTATTGAGACATTGACCAATACTTGAAAGTGAATATTTCATGTTGTATGCTGATTTATGGACTAATGATAAGCATTTCAATGAACAGGAAAGCAAGTTTCTCAAGTTTTTGGGGTTCATGTGGAACCCTCTATCATGGGTTATGGAAGCTGCAGCTATCATGGCTATTGCATTGGCAAATGGAAGTGGGAAGCCCCCGGATTGGCAAGACTTTGTCGGTATTATTTGCTTGCTTGTGATCAACTCTACCATTAGTTTCATTGAAGAAAACAATGCTGGCAATGCTGCGGCTGCACTCATGGCTGGCCTTGCTCCTAAAACCAAGGTAATGTTTTTTTGCAAGGAACTGTGTATCACATTTAGTTGGCTATGTGCAAATTGGCTAAAGTACTCTGTTCATACATATGTATTATAAACCGTAAGATATCTTCATTGGCTGCATGTTTTACGGTATGTGAAATCTGATGGCTTGGACAAGCCTCTAAATTGTCATTTATTTTGGTTGATAGTGGGCTAGTTATCAAGCTTTTTGTTTTTTGGTCAGTGACCATGCGTCAAGCATTGCCTATACTTTATGAAAAGTGAAAAGAAAAGAACATGATCTACTGATTAATGCTAGATGCTGGAATGCTGCCATAATAATGACAAAGAAGAAAAGAAAAGCAGCCAACACTTGCTTAAATATTAATTTTGATTAATTAATTTTATACTTAACAACATTTCATGCAATGTTGGTGTAGGTGCTTAGGGATGGAAAGTGGACCGAGGAGGATGCTGCAATTCTGGTTCCAGGAGACATCATTAGTGTTAAATTGGGAGATATTATTCCTGCCGATGCCCGTCTTCTTGAGGGTGATCCTTTGAAGATTGATCAATCTGCCCTCACTGGGGAGTCACTTCCAGTAACTAAGCACCCTGGTGATGAAGTTTTCTCAGGTTCCACTTGCAAACAGGGAGAGATTGAGGCTGTTGTTATTGCTACTGGTGTCCACACCTTCTTTGGAAAGGCTGCGCATCTTGTGGACAGCACCAACCAAGTTGGTCACTTCCAAAAGGTTCTCACTGCTATTGGGAACTTCTGTATTTGTTCCATAGCAGTTGGAATGGTTATCGAGCTCGTAGTCATGTACCCAATTCAGCACCGCAGGTACAGAGATGGAATTGACAATCTTTTGGTTCTATTGATTGGAGGAATCCCCATTGCTATGCCTACAGTCTTGTCTGTGACGATGGCTATTGGATCTCACAAGTTATCCCAACAAGGTGCTATCACTAAGCGTATGACTGCCATTGAAGAGATGGCAGGTATGGACGTACTCTGCAGTGACAAAACTGGGACTTTAACCCTCAACAAACTGAGCGTTGACAAAAACTTGATTGAGGTTTTTGCGAAGGGTGTGGACAAAGATCATGTCGTCCTGCTTGCCGCCAGGGCCTCTAGAGTTGAAAATCAAGATGCCATTGATGCTGCCATGGTTGGAATGCTTGCTGATCCAAAGGAGGTAAAACTCTCTGCCTTACATAATCTGACACAAAGTAATGAACGTGAGCGCTTATCTCATGTGCATGTATGCAGGCAAGAGCTGGTATAAGAGAGGTGCACTTCCTTCCATTCAATCCTGTGGACAAAAGGACTGCTTTGACTTACATTGATGCTGATGGAAACTGGCATCGAGCAAGTAAAGGTGCTCCTGAGCAGGTGCCTTGTTGCTCATATTCTTACTTCAGATTTCAAACCAACTTTTTGTGTAACGCTAAGAAAGATTAGTGAATTCTCATGTCCTAACTAATTTGTCCTGTGAATAGATCCTCGACCTATGCAATGCCAGGGAAGATGTTAAGAAGAAGACTCATTCTTGTATGGATAAGTTTGCCGAACGAGGGCTCCGATCATTGGCTGTTGCTAGACAGGTTTGAATGACTTACATTGATATGCCGCGGCATTCCTTTTCTTTCTTTTATTATTTATGGCAACAATATCCTCTTATTATTGATATTGTGGTTCGGATGCAGCAAGTGCCAGAGAAAAGTAAGGAAAGTCCAGGTGGTCCATGGGAGTTTGTTGGCTTGTTGAACCTCTTTGATCCTCCAAGACATGACAGTGCTGAAACCATCCGTAGAGCTCTCAATCTCGGTGTGAACGTCAAGATGATTACTGGTAACTAATTATATTCTTTGATAATCTATTTAGAGAATGCCACGGTGATTGTTTTTTTTTTATTTTATGTTGTGGCTTATTTTATGGTGGTTCTAATTTCCAGGTGATCAGCTTGCTATTGCAAAGGAGACAGGAAGAAGGCTTGGAATGGGAACAAACATGTACCCTTCCGCTTCTTTACTTGGTCAGCATAAAGATGCAAGCATTGCTTCTCTTCCTGTAGAAGAGTTGATCGAGAAAGCAGATGGGTTTGCTGGCGTGTTTCCAGGTGGGTGCTTTCGTTATGCCACCTATGAGAAAAAATTGAGCACTTTTGGATCTTGATTTGGATACATTACTTATTCTGACTAAATCCATTTCCTTTATAGAGCACAAATATGAAATCGTGAAGAAGTTGCAAGAGAGCAAGCACATTGTCGGAATGACTGGTGATGGTGTTAATGATGCTCCTGCATTGAAGAAGGCAGATATTGGAATTGCTGTTGCTGATGCTACAGATGCTGCAAGAGGTGCATCTGACATTGTTCTAACGGAGCCTGGATTGAGTGTCATTATAAGTGCCGTTCTGACCAGTAGAGCTATTTTCCAAAGGATGAAGAACTACACTGTTAGTTGCATTCTTCTAATTTTCTTGACCAAGCTCACAAGTTTTTTCCCCTTCAGTTTCTTTTTTCTTTATAACAATCGGTGACTTCGATGCCTTCCCTCTTGCAGATCTATGCAGTCTCTATCACAATCCGTATTGTGGTAAGTAGCTACTGACAGTTCCGTTAGAACGTAATATTGAGACTTTGTCATATAAATGCAACATAATTCATTTTTGATGTTAAATTCGAATCTGGCAGTTTGGTTTCATGCTTATTGCTCTGATATGGAAGTACGACTTCTCTCCTTTCATGGTTTTGATTATTGCTATCCTAAATGACGGTGAGTGGGATGAACACTGTTTTGAAATTCTTACATTGCTTTTTAGCCTAATGTGATGGTTTTAGAGCATTGAGTATTAACTTATCATGGTTTTCAGGTACAATTATGACAATCTCAAAGGATAGAGTGAAGCCATCACCCTTGCCTGATAGCTGGAAACTAAAAGAGATATTTGCCACTGGAATCGTACTCGGTGGTTACCTGGCTCTGATGACCGTGATATTCTTCTGGGCAGTGCATGATACTGATTTCTTTTCGGTAATAGACACCATCAAACTTATAGGGAGTAGTAGAAAATTGCTCTTTGACTGATCGTTGTGTATTTTCATTTTCCACATATGCAGAATAAATTTGGTGTCAGATCTTTGAGGCACCATGATGAAGAAATGATGGGGGCTTTGTACCTTCAAGTCAGTATTGTGAGCCAAGCTCTCATTTTCGTGACTCGTTCTCGCAGCTGGTCCTTTATTGAACGACCTGGTCTGCTACTACTGTCTGCTTTCATGCTTGCACAACTGGTAATTTTTTTCTCCTTATCATGTATATCCACTACCTCCTTGATGTGATTTGGAGGTGAAGAATTCCTTAGGAAATAATCTAATGCATTCCGATTTTCAGGTGGCGACTCTGATTGCTGTTTATGCCAACTGGGGGTTTGCAAGGATCAAGGGAATTGGATGGGGTTGGGCTGGTGTCATCTGGATTTACAGTATCGTTTTTTATTTCCCACTTGATATTATGAAGTTTGCTATCCGCTACATCCTAAGTGGAAAGGCTTGGCTCAATTTGCTGGATAACAAGGTACGTTAATTTTTCAAAACACTGATCCTTTTCAGGGAGTTGAATTTGTATTTGGCAGCTGCAACTGAAACTTTCCATACATTTTTCCTTCTGTGACAGACTGCCTTTACCACCAAGAAAGATTACGGTAAAGAAGAAAGAGAAGCTCAATGGGCTCATGCACAAAGGACCTTGCATGGGCTCCAACCACCTGAGACAGCTGGTATCTTCAATGAAAAGAGCAGCTACAGGGAGTTGTCTGAAATCGCAGAGCAGGCTAAGAGACGAGCAGAGGTTGCAAGGTATGCATCAATCAACTTACCAAGAGCATTCTTTATCGAGCCTTTCCTTGCTTGATATTCAATCTAAACCGATTTAGTCAAGATTGGATTTTATTTTCCTGTCATCAATCAACTTACTAAGAGCATTCTTTTTTCCATGTTAAGGCTTCGGGAGCTTCACACACTCAAAGGGCATGTGGAGTCAGTTGTTAAACTCAAGGGCTTGGATATTGATACCATCCAGCAGCATTATACCGTGTAAAAATCCTGGAATAAATTTACCTGAGATGGAAAGGCCTAAAGTTCAATGACAAACCCTCAAGAACATCAGATAAGGCCTCAACAGCTGAAAACTTTTCTAGATAGGGGAGAAAATGGTATTAGTATGAATCTCCTGATCTGTTTACATTTCTTGTCTTTGTGTGCTTTAAACTGCTGGAAGAGAAAGGGCTGTGCTTCCCTACTTCTTGCTCTATCAAGGGCCATGTAATGCCACCTGGTTACACAGTATTTCCAAGTTTTTTAATCTTAATTTTCTTCTGCTTAACTTCTTATAATCCTGGCGTTTCCATTTCTTCGCTATATGCATTTTCTTCATTGTAAGTGTACTATAACAAGACATGCTGTGACGACTAGCAAAAAGATTCGGATTCCCCAGTGCTCAGCACATCAGCAACGTGAAGGGTATTCACAAAACAACAGCTAATAGTAGCCTTCAAGTGTTTGATTTTGCCAAGGGCAGCAACTTAAGAGAAAAACATTGTATTAAGTGTAGAAAAACATTCGGTGGCTTCATGCCTCGAGGGGCTGATATTCGTCTACAGAATGTTTGAAAATTGAAAACAACACAGCATTTAAAGCTGGCGTCAAATTTGACGAAAAAATGAGCAAAACCCTCTTCTGGGAGGAGGGGCAGTGACTTCCTGCATGCTGAAAGTATGAGGACTAGGTATTGGCCGATTATGGAGATAGTGCCTTGCAATTGTATATATAGCCAAATACTACCTTTTTTCATAACACAAAGCACCAAATCAACCAAAATCATAATATTAAACCCAATTAAAAAAAAAAGTAACAATGCAAGATTATTCATTGTTTGACAATAACTATTTCGAATTCACAATAATTGTGTCAAATTCAAAATAATGGCCTCGGATTTGTTATGTAGTGGATGCTTAGAAGTTACTTTTGACTTGCCTCCAATCGGTTGCGATTTGATTTTGATTGAAAACTTAATTTTTTATTTCTATAAAGATAAATCTTTATTTATATTTTTAAATAAAAAAAAATATAAGAAGTGAAATATATATATATATAACAATATAAAAACTATATATAGAAAAAGACAAGAAAGAGTGTGCGTTGGGTCTGATTAAAAAAAATTAATATTGTAAAATGTAAATGCACTTTCGCATATGAGAGGTACTTTTTCTAGCCATTCCCTCTTTCCTCGTCAATTCTTTCTATTTATTAAAATGAAAAAAAGGACAGTGAATTGAAAAGGTACATGAAATTGACAAAGAAACTAAATTATAAATAGATTTAAAAATAGGAATTAAATATAATTTTTAAGACTTCAATTAATAATTAATTTTTTTTTTTAGTTAAGGGATTATATTACAATTAAGAATTTACATTTTAAACTGAAGGACTCGATTCAAAATATTTGATAGGAAAAACTCTATTGATAAAGAGAATATATAGAGCATGTGAATGTAATTGGAATTTGGAATAGACTAGATCTATGTCCTGCATGACGTTATGGGCCAATTAATTACATTTTTTTTAACGTATAATAAGGATGCTTAATCAATAATAACATTTTTAAAGAAGTAAAAAAAATTTGTTACTCGAGTCATTAACTTGACTAAATCCAATAAAATCGAGTAATGTAATAATCTAATTTAGATGGTAGGCAACGATAGCAGACGAACAATATAAAAAACATTTAGTAACAATTAACTCAAACAAATGAGCCGCTAATATCATACTCGAAAGGAGAAGAAAGAAGACACCGCTGAAGACTCACAATCATTCTATTGTGGACATCGCCCACCACCAGAAGAGCCTGCTGAGATGGTTTAAATTCCACAACAAAAAGTTGCATGATGACATTGAAAGAACCGTATGGGTCGCTAGAGCAACGCCCTGAAAAAAAAAAAAGGAAGTAATTATCCACCTATATCCAATCAATCAATTCTAATTAATTCAAGAATAAAATATATTTTAAAAAATAAATTTAATAAATAATAATAAATAAAAAGACTCGAGATAACCCAATTAAATAAATAAAAGAAAAGATATAACAAAGGATGCAGAAAGTTGAAAAAAAATATAGAGCCCAATCTCTAATTAAATAAATACTGAAAGATAAAACTGAAAAAATTAAGCTTTAAAAAATGATAAATAAAACAAATCAATCCTGAGCAAATCCCTTAAAGCTAAGTTAATTTTCAAAACTTGCAACCCATGAAATCCTGGAAACGGGCTTAACCAAGATCAAATCCAA
>Ga0307515_10011442_pt1 | contig 16840 bp, 3 predicted proteins | sample 17_EM_MG_FD_194513 | JGI IMG/M metagenome (GOLD analysis project Ga0307515, IMG submission 194513) | Populus trichocarpa ectomycorrhiza microbial communities from riparian zone in the Pacific Northwest, United States - 17_EM | ecosystem: Host-associated > Plants > Roots > Unclassified | place... | reverse complement strand
CTTAGCCAAAAATAATACCTATATCTTATGTATTAAACGAGCAAACCAACTTAATCAAACGAGACGATATAGGGCTTGATTGACTGCTAAAATCGGGTCTCTGGGTTTGATTAGTTGTTTGATTACAAAGCAAACAAACAAACAAACTAGCAAACGGGGTTTGTTTATCAGCAAGTCTGGGCCAAAGTGACTTTCACCCAGTTCACCAACGATGGCGGGTGGAACTCGATGGGTCTGAGTCTTATGATTGGCCAGATATCGGCCATTTATGGTTGTATCTGTATGTGTCAGTTGCGAATTGCTGCATCAATGCATGCTAACCTTATCAACAGGCTTTGATGCGGCGGCACACATGTCTGAATAGATTAAAGATGCTGGCATCACTGTCCCCCGTGCTATGGCTTGGAGCTGTATCCTGAACGGAGCTTTGGGACTTGTTTTCCTCATTTCGTATATGTTCATGATGACAGATGTCGACGCAGTACTTAATGACCCTACATATTATCCTCATATGTGGGTAAGCAAAGCCCCATGAGCCTGACTCCTGACAGTATGAAGGCCTCCCGACAAGCCGTCTCTCCAGGTGGAGTGGTCGCCCTCAACGTCATCCCGACCATCTTAATCTTCGCTAGTACCGTATCCTTCAACCTCTCTACCTCCCGCCAAACATGGGCCTTCGCGCGCGACAGAGGCCTACCCTTCAGCAACTGGATTGGCCACGTCGACCGCAAGCTTGAAGTGCCTTCCAATGCTGTTACCATCACCTGCCTCACCACCATCGCGCTCTCCCTCATCAACATCGGCTCCGACGTTGCGTTCAATGCAAGTAAGCAGCTCCCAGCCCACTTCTTCCCCGAACAATACTGACATCAAGCCATTTAAGTTATCTCTCTCAACATCGTCTCGCTCATGATAACCTACACCTTCTCAATCGGATGTGTGCTCTGGCGGCGATGGCGACACCCAGAGCTTCTTCCACGCTCGCGCTGGAGCCTCGGGCGCTGGGGCATTCCCGTCAACTTATGTGGCTTCCTTTACTCCATCCACGTGTTCTTCTGGTGCTTTTGGCCTAACGCTGCTCCGGTTGATAAGACGAGCTTTAACTGGGCCGTCGTCATGTTTGTCGGCGTAGCGATCATCTCTATGGCGTATTATTTTGTGAGGGGAAGGCATGTTTATAGAGGTCCTGTCGTGCTAGTTGAGGGGTGGAAGGGTCAGTAGGGACGGAGTAAGCAGGGGGGCTTTTGGGGGGTGTTTTAGGGAGCATGTAGTGTGCATGTCAACTCGCGGTGTTGGGTTAAAAATAATTGTATGAGTATCAAAACAACTCTATCTTCTACCCTCAAACATCTCTTATATTCTTAAAGGTCGAAATAAGAGGTCTGGGGTGATTTCCAAAGCCTTCGATTTTTGCCGACCGTTTGAACCAAGGATGGCGCCCCTCTAATTCATGGATAGACAGCTTTAAGAACTCAAACATACCGTCTCTTTGCATCTCCTTGTAAGCGCTTGTTAATTAACAAGGTCAAGTGGTATAAACACACACCTTTTCGAGTAATAAGCCCCGCTACTTCGGCATACTCTACCTTTAGGTATAGTCCTGGATAGAAAGAGTATAAATCCGCACCGTTTAATCAGCACTATCAACGCGCACTTACCACGAGATGAAAAGAGGCAGTGTAAAGTCACCGCATATGATGCGGATGCGGATTCGGTTGTAAAACGATTGGTGAACTCCGCTCTCAAATTGAATCGTCCTATCTAGAAAGCAAAGCCTAAACAAGAAGGACTAAAAGGTCGTTCGGTTGCAAGTTCAGATCAGAATAAGGGCTTCGGAATAGAGTTAATCTGGAGCTCTAATCTGATTCTGATTGTTTGGTTAAATTCTAGTTTAATTTAATGCCCCTCTAACTGCCTAAAAAACGCACTGAAAATTACTAAAAAGTTAATAACTTTACCGTGTAAGGCTTCTAAGCTAAAGCTCTTAGCATCAGTTCAACATCCCTTGCACCGATGGGTGCCTCTATGATGGCCCGTGCGAGCCCCACAAAATTGTTGCTGTCGTCGTCAAATGAGGTTGTAAATATATAGAACAGAGAGTACACAAGGTCAATTCTTAGTGTTAATTCGTGCTATATAAGTCCTCTAGCAGTCTCCTTCCTTGTACAGCAGAATTCGGAACAGTCGGCAGCCAAACGTATTTCTTGGCGCTCTGTTTCTAAATCTCATGTTCCTAGCAGAATACCGACCGCCTGTAAAATACGCTCTCTAATTGGCTAAGCTCGGGCCACCACATTGAGGCACAGAACAGTGGTGCAAGGGATTGAGCTTAAAATTCTAGATTTAGAATTTAACTTAATTTAAAGCCTCTAGATTGTACACGCCTCTGCTTTATAAAGCCACAAACGCGCACTAAATTAGGAAGTGTCGACCTGAATCGAAGTTCCTTACTACTATCGTAATACTGTCTGACGACCTAGATCGTCTATACGAACTATGTCTTAGTTGTCTCGTATCTTGAGCTCATATGTCTCATTGAACGTCTCATTACCTGTTTCTCTTAACTATGACCTACTATATGACGACGTCGTCGTTATTGTATTTGGGACCTACCTGATGTATATAAGAGAGCTTCTAGAGCCCTCTTTAATAAAAACAGAGTTCTTATTCCTGATCGTCCGTTTAATAGTTATGAGCCCGGGCTGTCTACTGCATTATCTTTAATTCCAAAGCCTTTATTCCCATTGATTTTAATTATTATCTTAATTATAGATAACTACCTATAATGACTTCTTAATAAGAAACCCCTCCCGTTATTATATTATCCGTTATCCTTATAAGCCTAAATAATTAAGACGAATGGATTAAGGTTATTAAGTTAAAAGCAAATAATAATCGTCTCTGGAAGTATGTTAACCCATTAATACCTAAAACTGATCTGCCATAGCTTAAAGAACCTATTTGTGCCTTACCCAAGGATACTAATAGCTGGGGGAAGACGAAGCTCGCGGACCTAGATGAGGAGGAGAAGGAGGAGCTCCGTACGCTTAAAGCCGACTATAGGGACAATATAAAGCTATACAGAAAACAGCTGTTAGCTCTTAATACGTTACGCAGCCACATCCTAAGCTCCATCTTATATACCTACCTTATCTATACGTTTAAATGCACTACTACCTATAACGTCTTGGTATCTCTTAAGAAGAGAATTGCTTTAACTAACTACGCCTAAAAGCTTTAAATAGCCACTTAATATATAAGGCTTAAGAAGGCACCTTAGAACCAGAACTTTAAGGTCTAGTTATAAGAGTAGGAGAAGGTATATACTAAGTATAAGGAGCAAGCTCTACCTAAGGTAAATAGTAATCGTTTAGTAAAAGACTTTATATATATAGTTAAATTAATTACACTAAGCTAGTTAAAATATTAGAAGAATGAGCTTAATAAGCGTAAGTAGGAGAAGAAGACGCTTTCTACCTTCTTCGAACTAGTTAAAATATACTAAAACCACCGTCATACGGACCTCGCCTAGAAGGGCAAAACCCTATAAAGAGGATCCTTTAAAGTCACCTTCAAAGACAAGTCACTAAATTTAAAGCCTAAATTAAAACCTTAATCGTCAGCAGATAAGCAGAAGAAGAAAAGGCGACCGCCGCTAGAGTGCCTATACGGAAAACGTTACTACTTTAACAAGTGCTAGTATATTGTAGAGTCGATTCCTTACCTATTGTGGTTTAAACTAAGTAACGAAATTTAGAAGAAGGTGGATAAGAAGATTGCTAATACAACGCCCGAAATTAAGGCTTGTATTAAGCAAATTAAAAAGGATAATTAAGCTAATAAGAAGCTAAAGGATAGTAATAAGCAGAGCTCTTAAGAGCCTAGTAGAGGAGCCTTTACTATTTATTAAGCAGGAGCCTATAACATAACCTCTAATTATAAGCTTTGTAACAGCTTTATCCTTAACTTAGGAACCACTATATACGTCGTCAACGATTAAGCTAGATTTATTAGCGATATTAAGCCTATATTAGATCGGCTCTACGTAAAATCGAATATAGAAGAGATCGTGGGCTATGGCATAGCTATAGTTATAATTAACCGCCTAATGGGTAAGATATAGATGCAGCTCTTATAAGCAGCCTATATATTAAGCTTTTATACTAACCTGGTATGCCTCTAAAAGCTTAATAATAAGGGAGTCTATTAAAATAATAAAGAGAACACTGTCTTCTCTAGTAACAATAAGACGTACTTCCGCTATAGCTACCACTATAGTTAAAAAACGGTTAAATACAATAAGCCAAAGGACTTATAAGAGGCTTTATTTATGACTTAATTAAAGCCAATAAAGCATTTATTAAAGCCTCTACTAAATTAGGCAGAAGGCTATATATAGTACTAGTGTAAGGGATATTATTACGGACACCTTGGGTTACCCTCAGGACAACCCCCGGACGCCCCTTAGATGGTCGCCGGTTACATACTAGAGGCACGTGCTTATAGTATATAGTCTCCACGATCCCAGAGGCCTTACCTCCTTAAGGATTTGTCTCTCTTACCAATCTATCCTATTCCAATCGTGTCCTTATAGCCCCCTATCTACAAAATCCCCTTACATTTAAATCCTTCCTACTCCTTTTTAGAAGGGTAGTCGGCTTAAGGACCAGATTATTTGTTTATATCTTTTATTTACAACCACTATTCTCCCTTAAAATCTCACGATAACCTAAACGGAAACTCTATGGATACCTTATGGAAAGCCGTCGCGTAAAGGCAGGAAGGTCCCTCTAATAGTAAGAGATTGCGACAATACAACCCTCTAGGTAAGATAGCTGAACAAGCCCCAATACCTAGATACTCTAGGAGCTTAAAGACTCTCGTACACCTACGGTTACTAGCAACGCTAAGGAAAACGCAGATACCCTCTATAATGGTTATAACGCTACTAGAAAGTAACCGGAACCCCTCCAGCCCTACCTAGGCCAATTAAAAGATTAAGCGCTAGAGGCGACTTTAAGATCTTCCCCTAAGCTAAAAATACTAGAGGAATATACTAATGCGTTTAACTAGGGAACTAACCGGAACCCTCTTGGAAGACCACCGGCCTATAATTAGCATAGTAATGGTATATAGACTGCTCACGAGCTAAGCGGGCCTACCCCTTTAGGTAATCTAAGCTAACCACTAACTTAAGACCTAAGCCTTATTGGGAAGCCTATACTAGCTACTAGTACTAATACTACCTCTATAGCAGGAGCCTCCCTAAGCCCGAGTTTGGAAGGTTAAGAGCCCTATACTAATCTCCTTTAAGATGGATATTGGGAAGCTGTTATAAGACTCTCGGAAGCTATACAGGAGGAAGCTATTAATAAATATATTAGAACCCTTTAAGGGTAAATCTAGATTTAATAGGGTCTAATCTAAGCTAGGTAAATTCTTTTACAACCTAGTTAAGGCTAAGGGCTTTTTAGGAGCTACTTAGTGCCTACTTAAGGAGGTATGGAAGACTTAGAGAGTTATCTATATAATAAATAAAAAAAGGATATAGACTAACTAGCTAAGGCCTCTGGTAGTCTAGAACTCTACTATAGACCTAACGCCTAGCAGTTAGACGATTAGGTTTATAAGGTAGATAACTTCTTTAAGATGCTAATAATATAAGATAATACTAAAGAGCGTATATATTAGATTATTAGTAAGATTAAAGACTAATTACTAAACCAGATCGCACTTAATTAGCTTAATAAAGAGCAAATTACTATATAGCCACACCTATAAACCTTCCTAAAGAAATAGACTTAAGATCCGTATATTATATAATATAATAATATAGAGCTATTCTAAAATGGGATATAGCTAGACCGCCACAACTTCTACCAGTTTATAAACTTTATAGAAACTTATACTTAGTAGATAGATCCAGAGCCCTTTAAAAATAAGGACGGTAGTATTTATAAGAAGGAGAAGATTAGGTTTATCTAGGCTAGAATTAAGCTAGCAATTTATAATAAAATAAAGCGCGTGGGAGCCCTATCGCGGATTATTATATATACAGATTTTAAACAAGCAGTTCTAAACGCCAAAGATATAGTAAGAAACCAGACCTCTTCTAATAGGAAGCCAAGGGGTCACTAGAAGTGCGGGCACTTTAGTAGTAATATAGGGCAGACTTAACCTTTAAAGAAGCCGTTCTTAAAGAGAACTTTAAAAGGGTTAAAGTTAGGAACCTTAAATAACAGGAAAGACTCCTAGGGTTAACCTAATACCTATTTAGTACCTTTACGGGAACACTTTAAGAAGTTAAGAGAAAACTCCAGAGGTAGATTCTATTAGAAAAATAAGTAGGGCAACAACCGCACTAATAATCTAAAAAAAGAAAAGCCCTAGTTACGGACCTTTCCTAATTACAACTAGGGCAAGATATAGAAGGAAAGACTTTCCGTATTACTATTAAGCTAGAAATAACACTCCCTATAGGGGAGGTATAATAGTTCCAAGCACTATATAATAGCGGCGCTAAAATTAATCTTATACAATATAATTTGGTAAAAGAGTATAAACTTATCCTATTATAAAGGTGGCGGAAACCTATTATAGGCTTCCTAGATAAACATTGGATTAAACTATATAGTGCCTATAAGCTTATAGTGTTAGTAGCTAATATATACAACCGCACTAAGGTAGTTGGCCCGCAACCCTTCTAGGCGGCTAACTTCGTAGGTTATAACCTTATTTTTAGATACCCTTAGCTTATAGAAGTAGATCCTAAAATACGCTTTAAAACTAGAGCCTTTAAATAGTAGAACGATAAAGATTTAAAAGGGCGTATATTACTAATAAGCCTAAAGAATATTCTAGAGAATGTAGCCCTAGGCGAAATAGTATACGCTCTACACCCAAAGGAGTATTAGATCTAACCCCTATTTAATAGTAAGATAGGTATAGAGCCTAGTATAGGTAATAACCCCTTTATAATAGAGACCCTATAGGGAACTACCGGATAGGTCATAGAGATATTATAGGGAGGCAGCAATCTTAAGGATCTTATAAGATACTTTAACCGCTATAGGTTACTTTAGCTTAAGCAATATACGGAGAGTATACTACGGCACCTTAAACGCTGCGTTAAGGAGTTCCCTGCCCTCTACTAGCTACCGCATAAAACAATTTAATATACGGTGGCAACTATATATAAGCAACCACTATAGCGTATAATGCTGCCTATAAGTATCTTAAGGGAGCTCTAGGACCTACCTAATAATAACGTAGAGGATAAACGCGACCCCAATTTATTAAATATTCTAATAGGCCTAAGGGACTTACTAAGGGTATTTTTAGGTAGGAGAGTAAAAGTCCTACTATAGAACTCGGAGTATAATTATATAATTAATCTAGAAGAAGGTAAATAACTACTAAACCTTCCTATCTATAACCTCTTACGTAAAGAGCTTAAAATCCTACGGGAGTACCTTAATAGGTTACTAAAAAAGGGGTAGATCTAGCCTAGTAAGTCACCATTAGGCGCACCGATCCTCTTTATCCTAAAACTAGATAGAACTATAAGGCTATACGTAGACTATTACGGTCTTAACAAGATTACAATTAAAAACTATTACCTACTACCACTAGTTAGTAAAATGCTGGATTAACTATCTAGGGCGAAGATCTTTATAAAGCTAGATCTATAAGACGCCTATTATAGGCTCCATATTAAAGAAGGGGATAAGTAGAAGACCGCTTTTAAGACCTAATACGGCCACTTTAAGTATCTAGTAATGCCTTTCGGGCTAGCTAATACGCCTATAATATTTTAATTGTATATTTATAGAGCCTTAGGGGGACTAGTTAACCGCATATATATTATCTATTTAGATAATATCTTAATCTACTTAGAAGACAAAAATTAATATAAGCAACACGTCCGCGAAGTGCTGGAACGTTTAGATAATTAGGGCCTCTACGCTAAGGCGTTAAAATATATCTTTAATACTAAGCAGGTTAAGTTCCTAGGTTATATTATAACGCCTATAGGTGTAGTTATAGACCTAGTACGGGTGTAGATAATTTAGAAGTAGCCAGAGCCAAAAAGCTACTAGGATATTTAAGTATTCCTAGGCTTTACCAATTTTTATAGGCGCTTTATTTATAACTACTCGGACGTTACCTAATACCTATTTAACTATATTATAGAAGCTTCCTAAGACCTAACCTAAGGAGCAAAAAGCTTAAAGGCGGTAAGGAAGAAAACTAAAAAGGGACTAACTAAATAGTATAAGCTATAGTTATGGCCTAGAAAGGTTTAGGAGGCCTTTTAGGAACTACGCGTAAAGTTTATAGAAGCTCTATTGCTGCGGCATTTTAACCCAGATCAGCTATTAATAATAGTCACTAATATATTAAATTTCGCCCTTATTGGTATCCTGCTGCAACCTAATAGGCATCCAGACGCTACCCAGCTCCATTAAAGACTAGTAGTATTTTATAGCAGAAAATTCCAGGGACCTAAAGTTAGGTATTATACCTATAATAAGGAACTACTAGCTATAGTTAACTGCTTTAAATAGTGGCGATACTACTTTAAGTACGCGAGCTATACCACTCGTGTACTCTTAGATTACTATAATTTACACTACTTTATAACTATAAAGGAGCTTATACCTTAATAAGCTAGATAGGTAAAAGAGCTTACGCGATTTAATTTTAAGATTAAATATAAGCTAGGGGAAAACAACCCTACTAATAGACCGTCACGACGGCTAGACTATGCTAAAGGCTTCAAAACGGGAGAAGGAAAATAGATAATAGATATCTTACTCCTTATATTATAGAACAAGCTTTAGGTATAGGATGCTTAAGCACCCACAGCTCTATATACTAAGTCTTAGGCGGTATAAGCCCTATCGGTTTCCACTGACGTTTTAGCTAGTACCCGGTCCGTTACCAATAAGGGTCCGAATATACCTAGATAGGACGTCCCTAATACATTCTTAGAACCTAGTAATATACTATCCCTAATTACCAAGCTATCCCCTTAAGCTAATAGCAAAGCTATAGAGCAATCGGAACTCAGAGCCCTATAATAACTAAAGGACTTTAACCTTATAGCGGCCTTCCTAATATACACGCATTGAAAAGTTATAAGATCTATAGTACCATCTAGTCTTATACTTAGAGCAGTATAGAACAAAACAGCTTTTACCTGGGAACTATCTAAAGGGTTAACAGATCTCATCCGTAAGGTACAACGGAGGGACGCTTTCTATACTATTCTTAATATAGAAGTAGACCAGAAACGTAACGGAAAGGAAGCTACTAGGCGCTACTATTAGGAACTAGACCTAATAGGCCTACTACGTAGAGGTAGTAAGGTTTAGGTGCTATAAGAAGCAAATCTACAACAGAAGATTCTTATAAAGAATTACAATAATCCTTTAGGCGGCCACTATAGTTAAGTAAAGATAGTAGAATTACTTTAGCGCAAATACTATTAGCCAAGGCTTAATTAGGAAGTAAAGGAGTACATTAGCTATTATAAAAAGTGTTAAGTATATAAGATCCGCAGGTATAAGCTATAGGGTCTACTTAAATCAGTTCCCCCCGCTAGTAAGCTATAGTAATATTACGCCATAGACTTTATCACGGATCTCCCGCCATCTAAAAATAGCTAAGGACGAATATACGATTTGGTCCTTATACTTATTAATAGGTTTTTAAAGTACATCTAATACCTTCCCGTTAATAAGACAATTAATATATAAGAGCTCACCAACCTAATTAAGGAAAAATGCTTTCTTAAAGTAGACTAGCCGTACTCTATTATTACTAATAAGGGCAGCGTCTTTATAAGTTAGTACTGGTCGGATCTATGCTTCTATTTAAAGATAGACCACTATTATAGTACGGCTTTTTACCTATAGACGGATAGGTAAACGGAACGCCAGAACTAGGAACTAGAGTCTTACCTATAGATATATTTAAACTACTAGCAAGATAATTAGTGTAAGCTACTTCTATACACGGAGTACGCTTACAATTTAAAGCAATACGTATTATATAAGTATGCATTAATCTAGATTACCTATAGCGTCTAACCATTTGGGTTTAATAGTATACCCAACAATCACTAGCTAAGGCCGTATAATTAATTATAGGATCCTACCGGGAAGTCTAAGGACATCTACTAAAGAGTATAAGGATACCTCTAGGAATAGGAGGAGTAATAAAAGTATATAAAGCAGAGCCTATAAAATACCTAAGAGTAGTAGAGACTTTGGTATAACCGCAAGCACCAAGATAAGTATTTTAGAGTAGGTGATGAGGTTTTATTACGTTTAACAAATATCAAGACCCGTTAACTATTAAAGAAGCTTAATATAAGATACCTAGGTCCCTTCTAAGTTAAGGAACGAATTAGTAAGCTAGCCTATCGTCTCCAGCTACCCCTATCTATAGCCTATATATATTTAGTATTTTATATAAACCTACTAGAGCCATAGCATAGACTACTACTAGAAAAGAACTTCCGTCTAGGCCTAATTAAACACCCTAAGGTAGTAGGCAAGCGGTATAAGGTTAAAGCTATATTATATTATAAATCTATTAAGAACAAGCTTTAATTTAAAGTTAAATAGCTAGGCTAGCCCGCTAAGGACTCTACATAGAAACTAGAGGATTACCTCGATTATTACGAAGATATTTTAAAAGAATATTAGGACCAAGGTCTATAATCTACAAATTGTAAAAAGCGCTCTAATACTACGGTATTATCGCAACCTATAAAGAAAGCTCGTGGTAGGCTATAAAAGGCCCTAAAGAGTAAATAGGTTAAATTAGATATAGTATAGACAAGCTCCGGAAACTATAGGGATAGGGCTACAGCCTAAGGTAGGACGGGTCCTTAGCCTTTTCACGTATATAGCATAGAGTTAATAGGGCATTTTACTAGAATTGTATTCCTATTTATTAATCTATACTAGAAATATTGTTTCTAGGGCTCCTAAGCCCTTCCTAAAAGCCTTCTAAGGCCTTTTTGAGTACCTAATTAAGGTCCTTAATTGCTACTATATATAAGAATAAATCCTAAATACCTAATCTAAAAAGCCACTATGCCTTATCCTTAGGAGTAGGATTAGTATCCATCGGCCCTTTAAGGGATGGCTGACAAGAATAAGATCTAGACCCCTTAGTAGGGGTATAAGTAGGCATAAAAACAGGGGTAGGATGATGAGGTATAGCTAGGGTAGAGATCCTTAAACGCTTAATATTAATATTAGGTCTAAACTAATACTAACGAAGCTCTTATAGCGTAAGCTTATAGTTAATAAAGATACGCTTAAGCCCAGAATAAATAGAGACGTTAGCTGGCTGGTATAGCCTAGAACCACCAAGACCTTGCTATGGCAACTGTTAGTTACCTATCCGCTAGGTACCCGAAGGGTAACCTACCTAATACCGCATTATATTATACTCTTTTAAAACTTAACGCATATGCGCGAACTCCTTTTTATAGTAAACAGCAACCTTCTTCTTATTACCCTTATCCCGCACCTTATCCTTAGTATACTAACCTTGCTCTTATATTAGGCGTTACTAGCTAGCTTGCTAGGAATTGTAGGCGGTATAGATGGCTGTAGTATAGTCTTGAATTTAACCAAGACGTTTAGCATTAGCGTTAGAATGAGACAAAGCCTGGGCAATATAGTAGTTAAAGACATTAAAGGATCGTCGCCACTTAGGCCTAGGCTATTAAAGCTTAAAGTTAGTAATGGAAATCTATTAAGGATAGAAAAGCTTACCTTAACGCAACTGCCGCTCTTAGTACGTATACATTAATTATAAAGACTAAAGGTATTAGATTTAACGCAGTGTGTTTTATTACAAGCCTTTAGAATCCTATTATTAGATTTCTGGTCTTTTAAAGACGTATAGGCAAAATTATTTAGGTAGGACCAGCACTAGTTATAAGTTAGTAGAGGTTAGGGTTCTATATATAAAGGTAGGGCTAGGATACGCTGTAGAATCTACTTAAAAGAGCAGTTAGTAGGAGAACGAAGAGGCATATTAAATTATTGATAGAAAAGAAGAAAATCTTAATAATATATTGAAGATACGTCCAAAATTGGACGAAGGTTAATAATAGGAAAGTAAGGTGTTAAGGAAAAGGAGCTGCTTAATAAGCAAAGATATCCTTATACTTTACCGTCTAATACCCTTCTAGTAAATAGCCACAACCTTACCGATATAACTCCGTTACAATAGCGCTATTTAGAAGGAAGGAAACACGCGTATAAGTCATTTAACCATCACTTCCTTATAAAAACTGACTACGCGGCCAGGGGAAGGCAATTAAGACGTCAAATTAAAGACGTATATAGGTTAAATTAGACCTAAAACGATATTATAGTATTAAAGAACAACGTTATAGACGTTCTTGACAATTGTATAATAGCTACAATTGCTATTACGAAATATCCCTATTTGCTAGGTAGTAGAGCTACGCTAAATATACGGCACAGGACTACTAGATTTAAAACTATATACACTAAATCTTAAGAGATAAGTCTCTTTAACTAACTAATTAATACCTTAACCGTATCTAATAGCCTAAGGGTAAATGTGGGAGTAATGCGTTAGTAACGCAGAGGATTATAAGAAAAGGATTATAAGAAAGAATTATAGACTATATCTTAGTAGTTAAAGACGACGGTAAGCTAAGGCTTTATACGTTAAATCCTATACTAAAAGGTTCTATAGAACTATACTAGAACACCAAATTGCCTATAATACTTATAATTAATTATAGACCAGCATAAAGGCTTAAAAGTAGAGTTACTATAACGGAACCTTATAGCAAGAACTACGGTGGGTCCTGTTATTAGGCTAGGTGTATAGGAAATGCAAGTATAAAAGTCAACAACGTAATAATAACTGGTGGAGTGGTTGCCTAATAGATTAACTCCAATTGTATTCTAAGAATTACTATAAGGAAGGAAACTATCTAGGTAGGGACTAAGGGTCCTTAAATACACAACCGTACTTCTATAAAATCCTTCTTATATATAATATACGTCTTATATATAAGGTACGTAAGTTCCTCTTATTCCTCTTATTTAATATATAGCATATTATATAACCTTAGTTACTATTCCTCGTTACATAGTTCTACTAGCTTTATCCTAAACCGTGCTTAAATTAACTAACTAGCTTCTTCCGTCTCTTCTCTAAGTAGTTATAATATTATACTTAAAGCGTCCATAACACTATCTCCCTCCTCTTTATCTTTATCCTTAAAGATTTAAAATATCTTTAAGTTGTTTACTAGAGGTGTAATATCCATCTAATTAATTTGGTTAATATTATTACTTATTATGCCTAAAGCAATTTCTTCTTTATACGCCCAACGTCGTGCTCGCACTATTGCTGCAATATTATCTCTTAGTAAGATTATACTATCTCCGTGTTCTCGCTGTTTAAAAAAGGGGTTAGTTTATATTGCGTTAGCGAACCTATTTTCGCAATAACCGTCCTCTTGCTTAGAGTGCACTAAAGCGAATATTTATTCGTCCTATAACGTTCGCTCTACCTCTAATGCTAAATATATGCGACCTATTACTCTTAATAGTTGTCTAGTTCCTTAATTAATTTATCTTAGGGTCTTATATTTAATCTACTGCTGCGCGGCTAGATAGTAAACTGTCTTAAGCCCTTGCTAAATTAGAACGTTCTTATAATGCTAAATAGAAGGCTTTAGATACTTAAATTACGGCATCTGCTTATCTGCTTCGTCTTAAGAAGGTTTATAAAAAGGTTCGTTTTAAGGAGTAGAAACTTATAGAATAAGGTTTATAGGAACTTGGCAATAAAAGAATAGATTCTCTTCTAATAGAGAAGAAAATAGATCTGAGTAGTTCGGCAACTGCTCTTTTTAGGTCCCCCTTAGGTAACTTATTTTTTAGCAATCCTTTTTTATTAATACTGCCTAACCTAATCTCTTCTAATACTCCTATACCTTTCTTATAGCGTTCTTTAAATTCTTTAGTAGCTCCTAGGTAGTCTTAGTATAGCCTATCTACTTAACCTCGTACTATATTTTATTGTCAATATTCTTATAACTAACGATCTTTAAAACTTACTATTCGTCTTCTTTCTGTCCTCTATACGTATCTGCTTTATAGACTAATAGCTTAATATTTCTATATACTGGCTCTAGCATTACGATATACTATATAGGGTAAATCTTTATTTTAGCTGGTAGGTTTAACTTAAACGTAACCGGTAAAATCCTTTATATAATTTCGAAAGGTTCTAGTCTAATATAGTTTAACTTCTTACTTAGTCGTCAACTCTTAAAATTTTTGTGTAGTAGCTATACTTTATCTCCCTCCTTAAGATCTAGTCCCTTAGATCTCTTAGCATTATAGTACCTTTTTATTCTTTTTTATACTTCCTTTACTAATTTTATAAGGTCTGCATAAAGATTTATTAATATCTTTATTCTTTCTTTAGCTATACTACTTATTTTCTTCGCTTATTATAGTAACAATAATATTCTTAGCTTATATCTATAATTTGCCTTAAATAGTAATATATCTATTCCTTCTTAAGGTATTGCATTATATGCAAACTATATAACTAGTAATAACGATACCCAATTATTCTATGTATAATTAATATAATGCCTTAAATACTGCTCTAGTGTCTAATTTAATCTTTCTGTTTAACCGTCTGTCTGCGGATAATATATAGTAGAAGTTACTGCTTAAACTCCTTACTCTACTAAGAATACTTCCTAAAATGCTGCTATAAATCTTAGATCTCTATCTAATATAATCTTACTTAGTGCTCTATATCTTATAAACACTTCTTTAACATAGATTCTAGCGACATCTTCCACTAAGATTTCTTCTATATATGCTATAAAGTATCCCTACTTTATAAGCTTGTTTACTATTATTAAAATCGCGTTATAATCCTATTCGGTAATAGGGTCTCTTAATTTTAGTAACTTAACGATAAAGTCCCATAATATAACCTCCTATAGTCTCTCTAGTATTTTAATAGGTTATAGCCCTCCATATGGCTTGTGCCTTATTAGTTTATTCCTTTAGCAATCTAAATACTCCTTTATAACCCTTTTAGCGATTTTCTAAATTCTATTAATAATATACTCCTTTTAGAGTCTTAACACTAAGCCTATAGCTCTATTATGTCCTTAAGTTAATCCCCTATAGAATTCTTCCATAAATTGCTCTGCTATGCTTTTTAGGATATACTTTACTTCTTAGTTTTTGTATATATCTATCTATAGATCTTCTAGCTATGCTTTTAGAATTCTTTATACCCAAAAGCTTTCTAGTATCTTGTAGACTTTTTCTAACTCTTCTTAAGTTGCTGTAATTTTTAGATAATTGTACCTAATTAATCCGTCTATATCTTTTTGTAGTAAAGCCCCTAATGGCCTTTTATTGTTTTATAGTTTAGCTTTACGGCTTAGAGCATCTACCCGCGTATTATCTGTACCCTTAGTATACTAAATCTTAAAATAGTATTCTATAAGCATCTCTGCCTATCTAACCTATCTTTAGTTAAGTTCCTTTATTGTTAGGAATCCTGTTAAGTTCTTATAATCTGTCTTAACCACAAATAGTTTCTCTATACCTTATAAGAATGCTCTCTATTCCTTTAATACTATAACTATACCTAATAACTCCTTATTATAGATGTTATAGTTTAACTCTAGTAGTGTTATCTTTCAACTATAATATGCCACTAGGTGCCATTTATTTTAATATTTCTATATAAAGTATGCCCCTAGTATATAGTCTAATGTATCTATTTCTACAACCGTTTCTAGTCCTAGTTAATAGATCTTAAGAACTAGCTCCTAGGTAAACAGCTCTTTAACTTTCTTAAAGAGTTCTCTTTATTCCTCTCCCTATACCCATAGTTCTTCTTTCTTTATTAATCGCGTAAATAGTTTAATATCCTTTAACCACTGCGCTATAAACCTTCTACAGTAATTGCAAAACCCTAGAAACAATCTTAACTACGTAACATTCTTTAGTTCTTACTAATTTACTATAGCCTTAATCTTCTTTAGATCTATACTAAGTTAGCCTAGTTTAATAATAAATTTAATAAAATCGGTCTTCCTAGTAAAGAACTCGCATTTCTTAATTACTACTAGCATCTATTTTTCCTATAGTCTCTTTAAAACCTATTTAACGTGTTCCCCGTATTCTTCCTTAGTTATTAAGTAGATAATAATATTATCGAGATATACTATAATAAATTTATCTAAGTATTCTCCTAATATATTATTAATACACTTCTAAAACGTTGCTAGTACGTTTATAAGCCTAAATTACATAACTAATGGTTTATATAGTCCTTCCTTTAACTTAAAGGCTGCCTTCTATTTATCGCCTTCCTTAATTCTAATCTAATAGTACGCCTATCTTAGATCTATCTTTATAAAGATTTACGCGTTGCCTATCCTGTCTTAAATTTTACTAATTAAGGGTAAAGAATACTTATCCTTCCTAGTAATACTATTTAACTATCTATAGTTAATACACAGCCTTAGTTTGCTATTTTTCTTTAGTATAAATAGTACTGGATAACCCGCTAATAACTGCGATGGTCTAATGTATCCTTTTTATAAGTTTTCTTAGACAAACTCTTTTAATGCTTTACCTTCTTCTTTAGTAAGCTTATAGATTGGAAAGAACCTTAGACTTATTCCTAGTTCTAATTCTATCTTATAGTCCTATACTATATACTCTAACAGCTTCTTACTTTCTGGTAACTATAGTTTCTTACTATACTTATAGTATTT
>Ga0307515_10011441_pt1 | contig 16840 bp, 9 predicted proteins | sample 17_EM_MG_FD_194513 | JGI IMG/M metagenome (GOLD analysis project Ga0307515, IMG submission 194513) | Populus trichocarpa ectomycorrhiza microbial communities from riparian zone in the Pacific Northwest, United States - 17_EM | ecosystem: Host-associated > Plants > Roots > Unclassified | place... | reverse complement strand
GACGCGATGAACTGGTCGATCACGACCTGCGCGCCGTTGACGAAGTCGCCGAACTGCGCCTCCCAGATCACCAGCGTGTTCGGCTCGGCCGACGCGTAGCCGTACTCGAAGCCGAGCACCGCCTCTTCGGACAGCAGCGAGTCGATCACGACGAACGGCGCCTGGCCGTCGGCCACGTGCTCCAGCGGCGTGTAGCTGCCGACGTCCCACTTCTCGCGGTTCTGGTCGTGCAGCACCGCGTGGCGGTGCGTGAACGTACCGCGGCCCGAGTCTTCACCCGACAGGCGCAGCGCGTAGCCGCTCGCCACCAGCGAGGCGAACGCGAGGTGCTCGCCCATGCCCCAGTCGACGTTGATCTCGCCGCGGCCCATCGCGGCGCGATCGGCGAGCACCTTCTCGACCAGCGTGTGGACCTTGAAGTTGGACGGGACCGTCGTGATGCGCTCGGCCAGGCGCTTGATCTCGGACAGCGGCAGCGCGGTGTCGGCCGCGTCGGTCCACTTCTTGCCGAGGAACGGCGCCCAGTCGACTGCGTACTTGCTCTTGTAGTTGGTCAGCACCGGGTCGTAGGTGCTCTTGCCCGCATCCATCGCGGCGCGCAGCGCCTTGACCATCGCGTCCGGGCCGTCGGCCGGCAGCACGCCTTGCGCCACGAGCTTTTCGCCGTACAGCTTGCGCGTGCCGGGGTGGGCTGCGATCTTCTTGTACATCAGCGGCTGCGTCAGCGCCGGCGTGTCCTGTTCGTTGTGGCCGAGCTTGCGGAAGCAGACGATGTCGACGACGACGTCTTTCTTGAACTCCTGGCGGTAGTCGAGCGCGAGCTGGGTGCACAGCACGACCGCTTCCGGGTCGTCGCCGTTCACGTGCAGCACCGGCGCCTCGATCATCTTGACGACGTCGGTGCAGTACAGCGTCGAGCGCGAATCGCGCGGGTCACTGGTGGTGAAGCCGATCTGGTTGTTGATGACGACGTGCACCGTGCCACCGGTGTAGTAGCCGCGCGTCTGCGCCAGTGCCAGCGTTTCCATCACGACGCCCTGACCGGCAAAGGCCGCGTCGCCGTGCACGATGATCGGCAGCACCGAGGCACCTTGCTTGTCGCCGCGCCGATCCAGGCGCGCCTTCACCGAGCCCTCGACGACGGGGTTCACGATCTCGAGGTGGGACGGGTTGAACGCCAAACTCAGGTGGACCGGGCCGCCGCTGGTGGTGATGTCGCTCGAGAAGCCCTGGTGGTACTTCACGTCGCCCGAGGGCAGTGCCTCGGGCGCGGTGTGGTCGAACTCTGCAAAGAGGTCCTTGGGCATCTTGCCCAGCGTGTTCACGAGCACGTTCAGGCGGCCGCGGTGCGCCATGCCGATCACGATCTCCTGCACGCCCTTGGCGCCGGCGCGCTGCACGAGCTCATCCATTGATGCGATGAAGCTCTCGCCGCCCTCGAGCGAGAAGCGCTTCTGGCCGACGTACTTGGTGTGCAGGTAGCGCTCAAGCCCTTCGGCTGCGGTGAGGCGATCGAGGATGTGCTTCTTGACCTCGGCACTGAAACTGGGCTTGGCGCGGACCGACTCCAGCCGCTCCTGCCACCAGCGCTTCTCGACCGGCTCGGTGACGTGCATGTACTCGGTGCCGATGGCCCCGCAATACGTTTCGCGCAGCGCCTGCACGATCTCGCGCAAGGTCATGTGCTCTGCGGTCGAGAAGTAGGTGTTGGTGGCGCTGAACGGGATGTCCATGTCGGACTCGCTCAGGTCGTAGAACGCCGGTTCGAGCTCGGGGATCTTCGGCCGCTCCTGGCGCTTGAGCGGATCGAGATCTGCCCAGCGCGAGCCGAGAAAGCGATACGCTGCGATCAGCGACTGGACGTGAACCTGCTTGCGCGCGATCGCCAGATCGGTGCTGGACGCCTTGGACCCGAAGGTGCCGGCCTTGCCGCGCTGCGCGAACGACTCGACGACCGGCGCGTGGGCCACATCGCGGGCGTTCGAGCCGTCGACCGCAGGCACGTGCTGGAGCGCGTCGAAGTACTTGCGCCAGTTGTCGGGCACCGAGCCCGGGTTGTCGAGGTAGGCCTCATACATCTCTTCGACGTAGGGCGCATTGCCTCCGAACAGGTACGAATTCGACCTGGATTCCTGCATCATTTCGCTCACCTTTTGCGCCGGTTTCCGGCGCTGTAGTGGGTTGATCAACCTTCCGCGTGGCGGCTACACCGACTTGCGGACAAGCGACCCGCCTTGACTGTTGCCAGCAAGGGGACGGGAAGGACCTGTAACTCTCAAGCGTGCGACTGTATCACCGCCCGTGTGGCCCTTTCGTGACTGCAGCTATGCCAGCGACAGCCGCAGACGCGCACGACCGTACTCGCTCGCCAGGCGCGCGATGAGCTCACGCGCCGGCAATACCTTGTCGATCGCACCGATGCCCTGGCCGCAACCCCAGATGTCCTTCCAGGCCTTCTTCGCATCGCCGCCGAAGTTCATCTTGCTGGGGTCGCTCTCGGGCAGGTTCAAAGGGTCCAGCCCGGCTGCAAGGATCGACGGCGCGAGGTAGTTGCCGTGCACGCCGGTGAACAGGTTGCTGTAGACGATCTCGTCGGAGCTGCCGTCGACGATGGCCTGCTTGTACGCATCGATCGCACGCGCTTCGTCGGTCGCGATGAAGGCCGAGCCGATGTAGGCGAAGTCCGCGCCCATCGCCTGCGCCGCGAGCACCGCGCCGCCGCTGGCGATCGAGCCGCTCAACGCGACCGGGCCGTCGAACCACTGGCGGATCTCCTGGATCAGCGCGAACGGGCTCTTCACGCCCGCGTGGCCACCGGCACCGGCCGCGACGGCGATGAGGCCGTCGGCGCCCTTCTCGATCGCCTTCTTCGCGAATTTGTTGTTGATGACGTCGTGCATCACGACGCCGCCCCAGGCATGCACCGCATCGTTGACATCGGTGCGCGCACCCAGCGAGGTGATGATGATCGGCACCTTGTACTTCGCGCACATCGCGATGTCGTGATCGAGCCGGTCGTTGCTCTTGTGCACGATCTGGTTGATCGCGAACGGCGCGGCCGGCTTGTCCGGATTCGCCTTGTTGTAGGCCGCGAGCGTCTCGGTGATCTCGGCCAACCACTCGTCGAGCTGCTCGGCCGGACGCGCGTTGAGCGCGGGCATCGAGCCGACGACACCGGCCTTGCACTGCTCGATCACGAGCTTGGGGTTGCTGATGATGAACAGCGGCGCGCCGATGATGGGCAGCGGCAAGGTGGCGAGAACTCCGGGCAAAGGCATGTGGCGTCTTTCGGTGGGCATGGGTTGAGGCTCAGAACGAATCGAGGGCGAGCGCGGTCACGCTGTCACCGCCATCGACGATGGCGTCGCGCACACCCGGCGCCGTGTTGAGCAGGTGCTCGGCGTAGAAATGCGCGGTCGCGACCTTGGCCTTCAGGAAGGCAGCGTCGCCTTCGCCGCGTGCGAGCATGTCTTCGGCTTTGACGAGTGCGCGCGCCATCTGCCAGCCGGCGACGACATTGCCGGCGAGCATCAGGTACGGCACCGAGCCGGCGAACACCGCGTTCGGGTGGGCCTTGGTGTTGCCGGCGACGAAGTCCACGACCTGCTCGAACGCTGTGCGCGCAGCGTGCAGGCGTTTCAGCATCGCCTTCGCCGCGGCGCTGTCGTGCGTTGCCAGCTCGGCTTCGGTCACCGCGATCTGCGCCGCGATCGCCTTCGGCGTGCGGCCACCATCGCGTGCGGTCTTGCGGCCGACGAGGTCGTTGGCCTGGATCGCGGTCGTGCCTTCGTAGATCGGCAGGATGCGCGCATCGCGCAGATACTGCGCCGCGCCGGTCTCCTCGATGAAGCCCATGCCACCGTGCACCTGCACCCCCAGACTCGCGACCTCGACGCTCATCTCGGTGCTGTAGCCCTTCACCAGCGGCACCATGTATTCGTAGAAGGCCTGGTTCTGTCGGCGCACCTCGGCATCCGGATGATGGTGTGACGCATCGAAGGCCGCCGCCGCGGTGATCGCCATCGCGCGGCAGCCTTCGGTGGTCGCGCGCATCGTCATCAGCATGCGCCTCACATCGGGGTGATGAATGATCGGGCCGCTGCCCGGCAGCGAGCCGTCGATCGGGCGCGACTGGATGCGTTCCTTCGCGAACGCAGCGGCCTTCTGGTACGCGCGCTCCGCCACTGCGATGCCTTGCATGCCGACTGCGTAGCGCGCCGCGTTCATCATGATGAACATGTACTCGAGGCCGCGGTTCTCTTCGCCGATCAATTGACCGACGGCACCGCCATGGTCACCGAATTGCAGCACCGCCGTCGGGCTCGCCTTGATACCGAGCTTGTGCTCGATGCTGACGCAGTGCGCGTCGTTGCGCGCACCGAGCGAGCCATCGGCGTTGACCATGAACTTCGGCACGATGAACAGGCTGATGCCCTTCACGCCCTCGGGCGCGCCGGCGACGCGCGCGAGCACGAGGTGGACGATATTGCTCGCCATGTCGTGTTCGCCGTAGGTGATGAAGATCTTCGTGCCGAACAGCAGATGAGTGCCGTCGGGTTGCGGCTCGGCGCGCGTGCGCACCAGCGCCAAGTCGGAGCCAGCCTGCGGCTCGGTCAGGTTCATCGTGCCGGTCCATTCGCCGGAGATCATCTTCGGCAGGTACAGCGCCTGCTGCTCCAGGGTGCCGGCGGTGAGCAGCGCCTCGATCGCGCCGTCGGTCAGCAGCGGGCACAGCGCGAAGCTGAGGTTCGCGCTGTTGAGCATCTCGATGCAGGCCGCGCCGATCGTCTTCGGCAGGTTCTGGCCGCCGAACTCGCTCGGGTGCTGCAGGCCTTGCCAGCCTCCCTCGCCGAACTGGCGGAACGCCTGCTTGAAGCCCGGCGTCGTCGTGACCACGCCGTCTTTCCACGACGATGGATTGCGGTCGCCGTCGACGTTCAACGGCGCGACCACGCCCTCGTTGAACTTGGCGCACTCTTCGAGCACGGCTTGCGCGGTCTCCAAACCGGCATCCTCGAAGCCCGGCAACTGCGCCACCTGTTCGAGGTTGGCGAGTTCCTTCATGCAGAACAGCATGTCCTTGATCGGCGCGCGATAGCTCATGGTCTTGTCTCCAGGAAAAAGAAAGGCGCGTCAACTCGCGTTGCGCGCCTTTTTGCGTCGTCGCGTCAGCGCGCTTGAACGCTCAGCCGAGCGCCTTCACCAGCTCCGGCACGGCGACGAACAGATCAGCCTCGAGCCCGTAGTCAGCCACCGAGAAGATCGGCGCCTCCGGGTCCTTGTTGATCGCGACGATGACCTTGGAGTCCTTCATGCCGGCCAGATGCTGGATCGCGCCGCTGATGCCGGCGGCGATGTACAGCTGCGGCGCGACGATCTTGCCGGTCTGCCCGACCTGCCAGTCATTTGGCGCGTAGCCCGCATCCACCGCGGCGCGGCTTGCGCCGAGCGCGGCGCCGAGCTTGTCGGCCAGCGGGGTCAGCACTTCATTGAACTTGTCGCTGCTGCCCATCGCGCGGCCGCCCGAGACGATGATCTTCGCGGCGGTTAGCTCGGGGCGATCGTTCTTTGCGATCTCGCTACCGACGAAGGTCGACTTGCCGGAATCGGCGACGCTGGTCAGCGTCTCGACCGCGGCCGAACCGCTGGTCGCCGCTGCCGGATCGAAGCCGGTCGTGCGCACCGTGATGACCTTGATCGCGTCCAGGCTCTGCACCGTGGCGATCGCGTTGCCGGCGTAGATCGGGCGCTCGAAGGTGTCGGCCGCATCGACCTTGGTGATGTCGGAGATCTGACCCACGTCGAGCTTGGCCGCGACACGCGGTGCGACGTTCTTGCCCGCGGCGGTGGCCGGGAACAGGATGTGGCTGTAGTCCTTCGCGATCGCCAGCACTTGGGCTGCGATGTTCTCGGCCAGGCCGTGCTCGAAGTAGGCCGCGTCGGCGTGCAGCACCTTGCTCACGCCGGCGATCTGGCTCGCTGCGGTGGCGGCGCCAGCGGCGTTGCTGCCAGCGATCAGGACATGCACGTCGCCGCCGCACTTGAGCGCAGCGGTGACGGTGTTCAGCGTCGCGCCCTTGACGGTGGCGTTGTCGTGTTCAGCAATAACCAGCGTCGTCATCTCAGATCACCTTCGCGTCGTTCTTGAGTTTGGAAACCAGGGTGGCGACATCGGGCACCTTGATGCCGGCGCTGCGCTTGGGCGGCTCGCTCACGCGCAGGGTCTTCAGGTGCGCCTTGATGTCCACGCCCAAGTCGGAGGGCTTGAGCACCTCGAGCGTCTTCTTCTTGGCCTTCATGATGTTGGGCAGCGTGACGTAGCGCGGCTCGTTCAGGCGCAGGTCGGTGGTGATGATCGCGGGCAGCGTGAGCTTGAGGGTCTCGGCACCGCCGTCGACTTCGCGCGTGACGCTGACCGAGTCGGCCGTGAGCTCGACCTTGGACGCGAACGTGGCCTGCGGCAGATCGAGCAGCGCGGCGAGCATCTGGCCGGTCTGGTTGCAGTCGTCGTCGATCGCCTGCTTGCCCAGGATCACGAGGCCGGGCTGTTCCTTGTCGACCAGCGCCTTCAGCAGCTTGGCCACGGCCAGCGGTTGCAGCTCGTCGGTGGTCTCGACCAGGATGGCGCGGTCGGCGCCGATGGCCATCGCGGTGCGCAGGGTTTCCTGGCATTGCGTGACGCCGCAGGACACGGCGATCACCTCGGTGACGACGCCCTTCTCCTTCAAGCGCACCGCTTCTTCGACGGCAATCTCGTCGAACGGGTTCATGCTCATTTTGACGTTGGCGATGTCCACGCCAGTGCCGTCACTCTTCACGCGAACCTTGACGTTGTAGTCGACGACGCGTTTGACCGGGACGAGAATTTTCATGCGACGAGCTCCTCTGGCAATGTGTTCAGGGTTGCTTCGATTCTAGTTCGCGGGTCGCTGCAGAGCCTGGCGCGAAAGTGACTCCGACCCGCAGAAAAGAACGATCGTGCTATTTTAGCCTGACGCGGCGGATAGACTTCGCGGCGTGAATACCGACATCACTTCAGAGCGCTGCATCGGCGTCTTCGATTCGGGCGTCGGCGGGCTGTCGGTGCTGAACGCACTCAGGCAGCGCCTGCCGCATGCGTCGCTGGTCTACGTCGGCGATGTCGCGTACGCACCCTATGGCGAACGCGACGCGACCGAGGTCATTGCGCGATGCCAGCGCATCGTCGCGCATCTGGTCGCGCTGGGTGCGCAGCTCATCGTCGTCGCGTGCAACACGGCCACCGTGCTCGGCATCACGGCGCTGCGGGAGCGTTGGCCGGCGCTGCGCTTCGTCGGTGTCGAGCCCGGCGTGAAACCCGCGGTCGGCGCTACCCGGACGCGACGCATCGCCGTCATGGCGACACCTGCGACGGCGGCAAGCGCGCGGCTGGGCTACCTCATCGACGCGTTCGCCGGTGGCGTCCATGTGCATATCGAGCCCTGCCCCGGCCTCGCCGCCGCCATTGAGCGCGGCGTGCACGACGGCCCCGAATTGCTCGCCGCGCTGGCGCCGTTGTGCGCCAGCGTGCGCGCTGCGAATGTCGATACCGTCGTGCTCGGATGCACACACTATCCGTTCGTGGCGAGCGCGATCCAGGCCTTGCTCGGTGATGGCGTTCGTCTGCTCGACACAGCCACCCCGGTGGCGGAGCGCACCGCGGCCTTGTGGACTACTGGGGACGATCAGGCGACCCTGCGCCTGCTGAGCACCGGCACGATCGCGCCGATGGAGAGCCTGCTTCGGCAATGTCGCCATCTGGAGCAAGTTCAAATCGAGCACCTGCCGATATGATCGCGCACCCTGCCCGGGTGACGAAACCGGTAGACGTAGCGGACTTAAAATCCGCGGCCGCAAGGCGTGCGGGTTCGAGTCCCGCCCCGGGCACCAAGAAAAAAGGCCTCGCATCGCTGCGAGGCCTTTTCACATCTGGAGGCGCGACCCGGAGTCGAACCGGGCTGAACGGATTTGCAATCCGGTGCATAACCGCTTTGCTATCGCGCCGCTCTGAATCACGCAGATTCTAGGTAGAAAAAAGGGAAGCACGCGGCTTCCCTTTTTCTCGACATCTGGAGCGGGAGAAGAGTCTCGAACTCTCGACCTCAACCTTGGCAAGGTTGCGCTCTACCAACTGAGCTACTCCCGCATTTGTTGCTGATGTCTTGATTGAGCATCACCAACAGAGCCCGCATTATAGGCTGAAAAATGGCCGATCCGCAACCGGCCATTTTTCTTCTTCTCTTCGCTCAGTGCGTCAGAAGCTCCGACCCAGCCGCTGGCGCCGCCGGCTTCGCTGTGCCGTCGACAGGCTTCGTCGCTTCTTCATCGGGCAAGGCCTCCGGCACCCGCTCCAACGCCACTTCGAGCACGCGGTCGATCCACTTCACCGGCACGATCTCGAGCTTGTTCTTGACGTTCTCGGGGATCTCCTGCAGGTCCTTGACGTTCTCTTCCGGAATGATCACGGTCGTGATGCCGCCGCGGTGGGCCGCGAGCAGTTTCTCTTTCAGGCCGCCGATCGCCGTGACTTCACCACGCAAGGTGATCTCGCCCGTCATCGCCACGTGGGCCTTGACCGGGATGCCGGTGAGCGCCGACACGAAGGCCGTCGTCATCGCCGCGCCTGCACTCGGCCCATCCTTGGGCGTCGCACCATCGGGCACGTGGATGTGCACGTCGCGCTTCTCGAACATCTCGTCCTTGATGCCCAGGCGACGTGCGCGGCTGCGCACCACCGAGCGTGCGGCCTCGACCGACTCCTTCATCACGTCGCCGAGCTGGCCGGTGCGGATGATGTTGCCCTTGCCGGGCATCACCGCCGCTTCGATGGTCAGCAGATCGCCGCCGACTTCGGTCCATGCCAAACCGACCACTTGCCCGACCTGGTTCTTCTTCTCGGCCTGGCCGTAGTCGTACTTGCGCACACCCAAGTAGTCGTTGAGGTTCTCGTCGGTGACGACGACCTTGCCGGTCACTTGCTTGAGCTGGATCGCCTTCACCACCTTGCGGCAGATCTTGCTGATCTCGCGTTCGAGCGAGCGCACGCCGGCTTCACGCGTGTAGTAGCGGATGATGCCGCGCACCGCCGATTCGGTGAGCTCCATCTCCTCGTCCTTGACGCCGTTGTTCTTCGCCTGCTTCGGTGCGAGGTACTTCAGCGCGATATTGAGCTTCTCGTCTTCGGTGTAGCCCGACAGGCGGATCACTTCCATCCGGTCCAGCAGCGCCGGGGGGATGTTCATCGAGTTCGACGTTGCGATGAACATCGTGTCCGACAGATCGAAGTCGACCTCGACGTAATGGTCGCTGAACGTGTGGTTCTGCTCCGGGTCCAGCACCTCGAGCAGCGCCGATGACGGGTCGCCACGGAAGTCCATGCCCAACTTGTCGATCTCGTCGAGCAGGAACAGCGGGTTCTTCGTACCGATCTTGGTCAAGCTCTGCAACACCTTGCCCGGCATCGAGCCGATGTAGGTGCGGCGGTGGCCACGGATCTCGGCCTCGTCGCGCACACCGCCCAGCGCCATGCGCACGAACTTGCGCCCGGTCGCACGCGCCACGCTCTGGCCGAGCGAGGTCTTGCCGACGCCCGGAGGCCCGACCAAGCACAGGATCGGCGACTTGACCTTGTCGACGCGTTGCTGCACCGCGAGGTACTCGAGGATGCGGTCCTTGACCTTGTCGAGACCATAGTGATCTTCGTTCAGCACCGCTTCGGCAAAGCCCAGGTCGTGCTTGATCTTGGTCTTTTTTGCCCATGGCAGGTTGACCAGCGTGTCGATGTAGTTGCGCACGACGGTTGCCTCGGCTGACATCGGCGACATCAGCTTGAGCTTCTTGAACTCGGCATCGACCTTCTTGCGCGCCTCCTTGGGCATCTTCGCGGCGATGATCTTCTTCTCGAGCTCTTCCATGTCGGCGCCGTCTTCGCCGTCGCCGAGCTCCTTCTGGATCGCCTTGACTTGCTCGTTCAGGTAGTACTCGCGCTGGCTCTTCTCCATCTGGCGCTTGACGCGGCCGCGGATGCGCTTCTCGACCTGCAAGATGTCGACCTCGTGCTCGAGCTGCTCGAGCAGCTTCTCGAGGCGCTTGTCGACCGCGTACAGGTCGAGCACCGATTGCTTGTTCTCGAGCTTCAGCGGCAGATGCGCGGCGATCGTGTCGGCCAAGCGACCCGCATCATCAATGCCCGCGATGGACGTGAGGATTTCAGGAGGGATCTTCTTGTTCAGCTTGACGTACTGGTCGAACTGCTGCGTGACCGCTCGCCGCAGCGCCTCGATCTCGGGCTTGGTGTCGACCACCGGCGGCACCGGCGTGACATCGGCGACGAAATACTCGCCGTTGTCGCTGATGCTGTGCGTGTTGGCGCGCTGGATGCCTTCGACCAACACCTTCACGGTACCGTCGGGCAGCTTCAGCATCTGCAGGATGCTCGAGACGCAACCCACCTCGAACATGTCGTCGGGCTTGGGCTCGTCCTTGCCGGCAGCCTTTTGCGCCACCAGCATGATCTGGCGACCAGCCTCCATGGCGACCTCGAGCGCCTTGATCGACTTGGGGCGGCCCACGAACAGCGGGATCACCATATGGGGGAACACGACCACGTCCCGCAGCGGCAGCAGCGGCAAGGTGATTTGTTCAGCAGGGAGAACGGGATGTCCGGACATTGAAGAATCCTCTCTTTCTCAAGCCGATGTAGGGCTTGAGCGATCAATTGCAAGGAGCCACCTGGGCCGTAGCCTGTGGCGGATACCGGACTTTTCTGCGATCAGGCGCTCGCCTTCTGCTCGCGATACACCAGCAGGGGTTTGGCGTCGTCTTCGATCGTGTGCTCGTCGAGCACCACTTTGGCCACGCCCTCCAACGTGGGCAGATCGAACATCGTGTCGATCAGCGACTGCTCCATGATCGAGCGCAAACCGCGCGCGCCGATCTTGCGCTTCAGGGCCTTGCGCGCAATCGCTTGCAGCGCGGACGGCCGGATCTCGAGCTCGACGCCGTCCATCGCAAACAGCTTCTGGTACTGCTTGACGAGCGCGTTCTTCGGCTCGGTCAAGATGCGCACCAGCGCGTCGTCGGTCAACTCGCCGAGCGTCGCCACCACCGGCAGGCGGCCGACGAGTTCGGGGATCAGGCCGAACTTGATCAGGTCCTCGGGCTCCACATCGCGGAACACCTCGGAGACGCGCTTCTCGCTCTTGCTGTGCACGGTCGCGCCGAAACCGATGCCCGACTTCTCGGAGCGGTTCTGGATCACCTTCTCGAGCCCGTCGAACGCGCCGCCGCAGATGAACAGGATGTTGGTCGTGTCGATCTGCAAGAAGTCTTGATTCGGGTGCTTGCGCCCGCCCTGCGGCGGCACCGAGGCCATCGTGCCTTCGACGAGCTTCAGCAGCGCCTGCTGCACGCCCTCGCCCGACACGTCGCGCGTGATGCTCGGGTTGTCGGCCTTGCGGCTGATCTTGTCGATCTCGTCGATGTAGACGATGCCGCGCTGCGCCTTCTCGACGTCATAGCCGCAGTTCTGGAGCAGCTTCTGGATGATGTTCTCGACGTCCTCGCCCACATAGCCGGCTTCGGTCAGCGTGGTCGCATCGGCGATCACGAATGGCACGTTGAGCAAGCGCGCGAGCGTTTGCGCGAGCAGCGTCTTGCCCGAGCCAGTCGGGCCGATCAACAGGATGTTGCTCTTCGAGAGCTCGATCTCGTCCTTGGTGCGGCTCATGTGCTTGAGCCGCTTGTAGTGGTTGTAGACCGCGACCGACAAGGTGCGCTTCGCGACCTCCTGCCCGATCACGTAGTTGTCCAGACTGGCCTTGATCTCGCTCGGCATCGGCAGATCGGACTTCGTGGACTTCGCGTCGGCGCCTTCGACCGGCACTTCATCACGGATGATGTCGTTGCACAGCTCGATGCACTCGTCGCAAATGAACACGCTCGGCCCGGCGATGAGCTTCTTCACCTCGTGCTGGCTTTTGCCGCAGAAGGAGCAGTACAGGACCTTCTCGCTGGAAGTGCCTTTTTTGTCGGCCATGGGGGTGGGTTTCCGGGGCGTGGAGGGTAGGGTTGGCGAATGATAGATCAAAAGAAATCGGGGCCTTCTCGGCAAAAAAGGCCCCGTTTCAGGTGTTGTTACGTGCGCTTTACAGCGCGCTTCGTCACGCCGCGGCGGCTGCGCCGCGGTGCGTCAGCACCTGGTCGATCAGGCCGTAGGCCTTGGCTTCTTCGGGGTCCATGAAGAAGTCGCGCTCCATGTCGGCCCGAATCTTCTCGATCGTCTGACCCGTGCGTTCGGCGTAGATCTTGTTCAGCTGCTCGCGCGTCTTGATGATCTCGCGCGCATGAATCTCGATATCGGTCGCCTGGCCCTGGGCACCGCCCGAGGGCTGGTGGATCATCACGCGCGAATTCGGCAGCGAGAAGCGCTTGCCCTTCGCACCCGCCATCAGCAGGAAAGAGCCCATGCTCGCGGCCATTCCGGTGCACATCGTCGACACATCGGGCTTGACGAACTGCATCGTGTCGTAGATCGACAGCCCCGCGCTGACCGAGCCGCCCGGCGAGTTGATGTAGAAATGGATGTCCTTGTCGGGATTCTCGCTCTCGAGGAATAGCAGCTGCGCCACGACCACGCTGGCCGACTGGTCGTTCACCGGCCCGACCAGGAAGATGATGCGCTCGCGCAGCAGACGGCTGTAGATGTCGTAGGCGCGCTCGCCGCGGCCGGACGTTTCGATGACCATCGGGACCAGGCCCAGGCCGTTGGTTTCAAGCGCGCTCATGGCACTCCTTCGGGAAAGATTCAAACGATGTTGGGGCTGATTATGTCGCCACAAGATGCCGCTCGCAGATAACAAAAAGGCGCCGACCTCACGGCCAGCGCCCTGCTGCTGCATCGCGCTCGATCAGCACGTCATCAGCTCATCGAACGGCAGCACCTTGTCGGTGACCTGAGCCTTGCTCAGCACGAATTCGGCCACGTTGTTCTCGACGACGACCGCCTCGACCTCGGCCAGGCGCTGGCGATCACCGAGGTACCAGCGCACCACTTCCGAGGGCTTCTCGTAGCTCTGCGCCATCTCCTCGATGTGCGCTTGCAGCTGTGCCGGCTGCGCTTGCAGGTTGTTGGCACGCACCAGCTCGCCGACCACGAGGCCGAGGCGCACGCGCTTTTCGGCCTGAGGCTGGAAGATCTCGGCCGGGATCGGCGCATTCTCGGCATCCTTGACGCCGCGCTTCTTCAAATCGGCGCGCGCGGCTTCGATCATGCGTTCGGTCTCGCCAGCGACCAGCGCCTTCGGCACATCGAGCTCGGCGGCCTTCACCAGCGCGTCCATCACGCTGGCTTTGTTGCGGGCGAGCACGCGGAACTTCACTTCGCGCTCGAGGTTCTTCTTGACGTCGCCGCGCAGGCCGTCGACCGTCGCGTCGGCGATGCCCAGCGACTTGGCGAAGGCCTCGTTCACTTCGGGCAGGTGCTGGGCCTCGATCTTCTTCACGGTGACGAGGAAGTCGGCTTCCTTGCCGGCCACTTCCTTGCCCTGGTAGTCGGCCGGGAACTGCAGCGGGAAGGTCTTCGAGTCGCCCGCCTTCATGCCGCGCACCGCGAGGTCGAACTGCTCGAGCATCTGGCCTTCACCAATCAGGAACTGGAAGGCCTCGGCCTTGCCGCCCTCGAACGGCACGCCGTCGATCTTGCCTTCGAAGTCGATCGTGACGCGGTCGCCTTCGATCGCACCTTCGGCGGCCGGGCGCTGCGCGAACGTGCGGCGCTGCTTGCGCAGGATGTCGATGGTCTTGTCGATCGCGGCATCGGACACCTCGGTCGACACGCGCTCGACCTCGGCCGTGCTCAGGTCGCCGAGCTTGACTTCGGGGTAGACCTCGAAGGTCGCGTCGAAGGCCATCTCGCCTTCGGGCGCGCCTTCTTTTTCAGAGATCTTCGGCGCACCGGCGACGCGCAGCTTGGCTTCGTTGACGGCGTCCGAGAACACCTGGCCGACCTTGTCGTTCATCACCTCGTAGTGCACCGAGTAACCGTAGCGCTGTGCAACCACGCTCATCGGCACCTTGCCCGGGCGGAAGCCATCGGCCTTGACGGTGCGCGAGAGCTTCTTCAGGCGCGACTCGACTTCGGTGTTGATGGTGGCCGCAGCCAGCGTCAGCGTGATGCGGCGCTCGAGTTTGTCGAGGGTTTCAACTTGGACGGACATGATGTGTGAGCTCAATGAAAAAGCAGGGCTGGTGCGCGGGGCGGGACTCGAACCCGCACACCATTGCTGGCGTCAGGACCTAAACCTGGTGCGTCTACCAATTTCGCCACCCGCGCAGAACGTCAACAGGAGAGCCGGGCCGCACGCTCTTGGCACGCGCCGTCGACCCCTTCTCTTGAAAAGCCCTAAAGTTTAACCGCTCGCGAGGGCGCCTTCGCTGCCTGGTTTCCTGACACGGAACCAGGCCGCGTACATCGCCGGCAGCGACAGCAGCGTGAGCACGGTCGCGACGATCAGTCCGCCCATGATGGCGACCGCCATCGGCCCCCAGAACACGCTGCGCGACAGCGGGATCATCGCCAGCACCGCCGCGGCGGCCGTCAGAATGATCGGTCGGAAGCGCCGCACCGCGGCCTCGACGATCGCGTCCCAGGTCGGCACGCCCTTGGCCCGGTCCTGCTCGATCTGGTCGATCAGGATCACCGAGTTGCGCATGATCATGCCCATCAGCGCGATCACGCCGAGCAGCGCGACGAAGCCGAACGGCCGGTTCAGGACCAGCAGCGCCGCGGCGATGCCCGCGATGCCCAGCGGCGCCGTCAGGAACACCAGCACCGAGCGGCTGAAGCTGTGCAGCTGCAGCATCAGCAGCGTGAACATGATGAACAGCATCAACGGCGCACCGGCGGCGATCGAGCCCTGGCCCTTGCTGCTCTCCTCGACCGCGCCGGCGATCTCGATGCGATAGCCCGGCAGCATCTTCGCGCGCACCGGCGCGAACAGCGGATTGAGCTGCGCCGTCACGGTCGCGCCTTGCAACCCTTCGATGATGTCGCCCTGCACGGTGGCCGCGTAATCGCGCCCTTCGCGCCACAGCACACCCGGCTCCCACACAAAGGTGCCCTTCGCGATCTGGCCCAGCGGGATGCTCTTGCCGACGCTGGTCGGCACGTAGGCGTTGGCCAGGTCGGTGATCGCGTTGCGCTCCTCGAGCGGCTGGCGCAGCACGATGTCGACGAGCTTGTCGCCATCGCGGTATTGGCCGACCGTGGTGCCGACATTGATCGTGCGCGCGGCCTGCGCGATCGACTGGCTGGAGACGCCGAGCGCACGCGCCTTGTCCTGATCCACATCGAGCCGCAGCACCTTGACCGACTCGTTCCAGTTGTCGTTGATGCCGCGCAGATTGGCGTTCGTACGCATGATGGCCTTGACCTCGTCCGCATATGCACGAACCCGTGTTGGATCCGGCCCGACGACGCGGAACTGCACCGGGTACGGCACCGGCGGCCCGTTCGGCAGCAGCTTGGCGCGGGCCCGCACTTCGGGGAATTCGGTCGCGAGCAGTTCGGGCAAGAGCTTGCGCACGCGTTCGCGCGCCGCCGGGTTCTTAGGCATCACGACCATCTGGCTGACATTGCTCTGCGGGAAGACCTGGTCGAGCACCAGCACGAATCGTTCGACGCCGCTGCCGACCCAGGTCGTGACGTTGTCGACGCCGTCGAGCTTCATCACCCGCGCTTCCATGCGCTTGGTCACCGCTTCGTTCGCGGCATACGAGGTGCCCTCGGGGAACCACAGGTCGATCAGGATCTCGGGCCGGCTCGAATCGGGGAAGAACTGGTTCTGCACCTTGCCCATGCCGACCAGGCCGAGCAGCAGCGTGCCGATCGTCAAGCCGATCGTGATCCAGCGGTGCTGCACGCACCAGTTCACGGTCGCGCGAAAGCGCGCGTAGAACGGCGTGTCGAAGAGCTCGTGCGGCTGATCGCTGGCCGCATGCGGCTTGGTCTTGAGCAACAGCACGCCGAGGTAGGGCACGAAGTAGACCGACACGAGCCACGAGATCAGCAGCGCCGCCGCGGTGACGGCGAAGATCGCGAACGTGTACTCGCCCACCGTCGACTGCGCCAGGCCGATCGGCAGGAAGCCGACGGCGGTGATCAGCGTACCGGTGAGCATCGGCATCGCCGTGGCCTCGTACGCGAAGGTCGCAGCGCGCACCTTGTCGTAGCCCTCTTCGAGCTTGCGCACCATCATCTCGACCGAGATGATCGCGTCGTCCACCAGCAGGCCGAGCGCGATGATCAGCGAGCCGAGCGAGATCTTGTGCAGGCCCACGCCCCAGTAGTACATCGTGACGAAGGTGATCGCGAGCACCAGCGGGATCGTGATGCCGACCACCAGCCCCGGCCGCCAGTCGAGACGGAACGGCTTGAAGTGCAGGCCCAAGCTGATGAAGCTCACCGCGAGCACGATCACGACCGCCTCGATCAGCGTGCCGACGAACTCGTTGACCGAGCCTGACACGACCTTGGCCTGGTTCTGGAACTGGTGCAGCTCGATGCCGGCCGGCAGCTCGGCACGGATCTGGTCGATCGTGACGTTCAGCGCCTTGCCCATTTGGATGATGTCGCCGCCTTTGGCCATCGAGATGCCGAGCGCGATGACCTCGTGGCCCTGGTGCCGCACCTTGACCTGCGGCGGGTCGACGTATGCGCGCTTGATGTCGGCGATGTCGCCGAGCTTGAAGCTCGCGGTGCCGGCGCGGATCGGCAGCGCGCGCAGCTCGTCGACCGAGTTGAACTGGCCGCCGACGCGCACCT